>Ga0187217_1001033_pt1 | contig 11495 bp, 9 predicted proteins | sample 15SPOviralmetaG_FD_130165 | JGI IMG/M metagenome (GOLD analysis project Ga0187217, IMG submission 130165) | Marine viral communities from the oligotrophic San Pedro Time Series (SPOT) site, San Pedro Channel, CA, USA - 15 SPOT_SRF_2010-09-15... | ecosystem: Environmental > Aquatic > Marine >... | reverse complement strand
TGCTAGTACTACAAGTGTCGTTGGCGCAAAAGATCTTGAGGAAGGTGGTGAATCTCTCGGTACTGTAATTGGAGAGGTTGGTTCTCGTATTGACTTTTCAGATGCAAGAATAAACAAATTATTCAGTCAATTCGAAACTATTGAAAAAACAATTAGTAAAGATGGAACTAAAACTACGATTTCAAGAAAGTTTAATGATATAACTTCATTAAAATTAAAATCTCATTTTATAGCCGTTAGGGGTAAAGATACTTCTCCTAAAGGAGCAGGTTCTTTTGATGGGGTTGTTTATGATTATTCTGAATGTCCCAATTCCCCTGTTTCTTCATTTGGGAAACAGTCCCCTAGAAAAGTTGGGGGTGGTTTAATAATAGGAAATATTTACAACGAAATTTCAGACACAGATGAAATTACTGGAGATAAAATTTCTTTGATTTATCAAGGTGGAGTTCTTGACACAGATTTATCTTACAATAGTGCATCTGGAGAGGTATCTTCATATTCCAATAATCCAGATCTCTCTAAATCAGAAATTAAGTATGGTTATAAGTTGAGAGAATTGATTACTGCTCTGGGGATGGCTGGTATTCCAGTTATAGGGTTACCAAGTAGAGACGATGTTATTTTTGAAAATTCAGGTACTGTAGATTCTGTATTGTCATCTATTGCTAGTTCTTTAGGATTATACTGGTACGTAAATCCTTTCAATTCTACTGTTGTATTTATATCTTCTGCTATCGCGGTGACTTATCAGATTTCAAATCCTCTGACTTTAACTGGAGTAAATTTACAAAGTTGTTCTTTTACAGAAAATGCTTTAGCTCCAGTTATAGCTAATTCTTACATGACTAATACGGCTCCTGTTAAGAGTACTCCTGATGAAAGCTCAAAACAAAGAATAGCTAGATTTAAACCTGTAGACATATTAGGGAAAATAGGGGACTTATCGATTCCCAAAGAAACTTATAAAGTTTTTTATGGTGCTGACTGTTCTGGCGCATTAACTCCTCTTGTTTTTGATGCCATAAGTTATACATTAGCTACCGAAGATAAACCCCCAGATTTCGGGAAGTTTTATAAACCTACGTTTAAATTAACTGAAAAAAAAGCCAAAGATTGGCTTAAGATATTTGTTACTAATAATAAAAAGTTATCCGACTCTGCTGCAGCCGCATACAAAGGACCATTACAAATAGAAAAATGTAAATTTATAGATACTCGTACTGAGGGTCTTGGTCCTGATAATTTAAGGCCAAGTGATTCCAAGGCTTATCAAGTAATTAAAGACGCATTTTTCTACTTAAATAATAAAATTTACATGTCTAATAAATTCAGTAAAAGAAAAGCTCAAAGAATGCAATTTTCTTCTAGTGATCTTTCTATTACTGGGCCTTACGAAACTAATATAAAAGTTGACAAAATTGAAGGATTAAAAAAAGTTGTTTCTTTGTTAAAAGCTAATGGAGTAAAAACTGATAATTTCACTCTTGATAATATTATCGAGGCTACTGGAGGAATAAAAGGTTCAGGTGGATATGTATTTATAGGGCAGAAAACTGTTGCTAATAACAACGTTGTTGAAGAAGATAATGTGGACGATTATATTGATTTTACAAATAAAAATATTTCTTCTTATACTCACACTACTGGGTTGCCTTACTATGCTATATTCGACGAACTTTATAACGATATAATTCCAGAGAATATTTCCAAGTCTAAAACTCTATTTGGGAAAAGAAGATCTAAAGACGCTTTACTTGAGAGTATAAGATGCCCTTATACTAGAACAAAGCTTCCTGTTAATGAAATTCTTGGAAACAGAAAAGCTGAACAAGATTTAGATGATGCAGATGCAGAAGAGGACGAAGAGACTTCTCAAATCACAGATCTATTCGATAAAAAGAATTATGTACAAACTTCTCTTATGTTAAATGGAGCTTCTGGTAATATTAAAACACCAGTCTCTTTCGATGTAAAAAAGGGAAAGGGTGTAGAAATTAATGCTCTTCAAAGTTTTAATTATGGTGGTAGATCAAAAACGTTTTTACAATCATCTTCTAGGACTATAGTTGGCTTATTTATACCTAATCAGTTCTCTATCGTAATGTCTGGTTTGTCTTATTCTTTGAGTGGGGGATCTTTAACTACAACGGTTAAAGAATCTACACAAAAGCTGTTGCCTATAGATGATACTATAATAGTAGGAGATTCAATGCGTTCTTATCGAACTGGTTCTATTTCAAGCAGATTTTCTGCAGCCCAGAGGAATTTCCTTGGATTATAGTTTTTTAACAAGAACCAAAAGCTTCCGACATTCTTTTGCAGGTATATCGGAGAAAGAATCCCAGTTCTTTATCTCTTCGTTTCTATACTGTTCTTGCTTCCAGAAGTCGCGTAGGACCGTCTTGAAGTTATCAAAGGAGTCTGACCCAGTTTTCTCTCTTGCGGCCTTCTCAAGCATAGCTGATGGCGTTAAAGCCACATTCGTAGATTCAGCAGAGTCGTACTCAAAAGATTTGGCATTATTTGCCCCTTTTGACTTATCGATTTCATCTGCTCCTACAATATGTACATTTAAAAAATTTCTCACGCACCTGACAAAAGCCCTGTTACAAGCTATAGTCTCCAAAAATTTAGAAGCAAAAGAGCTTGTATTGTCTAATGTTGCATTTGCTGAGTCTTCATATGTGATAGAAGTATTATCACTCTCGTAATTAGATAGCCACTCTATAGTACAACTTGCTTTGACGTATCCATTCGATACATTTTCAGTATTAAATTTTACAGACTTAAATCCTCTTAGCTTTGCTAAACATTTAATCCCTCCTAACATAATCAATAGCTGATTATCCTTTAGACCTTCTATCGATTCTGGAACTGGCTTCTTCCTGTACTCAAACCAGTCTTTGTTTGGATACAGGTACTCGTCTTTGATCATGGATCTCCAATCTACAGACCCATCTTCATTAAAGACATATGAAGAATTTTCTAGAAGACCGTGTTGATTTCTCTTATATAGGTCTGGGCCGTAAATATTATTCTTGCTCATGAGCTAAATGATATACAAACATATTCTGCAAGTCAAGGTAAAAATCATCTAAATTTTCATTATTGTTTGCTGCGTAGTGACTAGCGTAGCTCTTTTTATTTTTAATTACTTTTTTATAGCTTGAGTAGCTGAAATCTTTTAGTTCAACAATCTTTTTGTTTTTTTCTATCGTTTTAGAAGTATCGTATATTGCAATAGACTGGTCAAAATATTTCACTCTTTCGTCGCTTATCTTTTCTTCGTCAGTGCAAAGTAAATCAAATTTCTTACCATACTTAATTAATTTATTTACAAAATCCTCGTCAAAGGATTCTGAAATATATGCTATACGTTTTATGTTTTGATTGGATAGTAGGGACTCATCTATTGGTTTCTCGCAGATGACAGAACAAGCATTCCTATTAATTATACCTTTAGTGTTATCTTCATTATGCTCTATATCAAGTCGGATACAAATATTGTCTTCTTTTAAGTCATAAGGATGATCTGGGACTACATCTATAACTTTTTTCTTGTAGAGATTTCCTATAAACAAAGTTTTCATATTAACCCCTTTAAAACCCAATTGATTTAGTACAGAGTTTGCTATTTCTTCAGGCTCAATCTTGTTTATTTTTTTATCCTCTTCTTTTGTAGAGAATGATGGCTTATCTCCATCTCTATGAGATTCTATTAGAGTAATATTTTCTTTGTCTCCCCATAGTGGATCGCAGGTTCTTGCATAAGTGTGTGCGTATATCGCTACAATAGGTTTGTTAAGTAAAGACGCTATATGTACAGGTGAACTATCGATACCCATATGCAGTAAACTATTTTGGATAATGTAAGCAGACTGTTTTATAGAATTAGTTTTGATAAAATCGTCTGTATTTTTAACCCTTGGTTCCTTGCCATTTCCAATTTGTAGAATTTTTAATTTAGGAGCAGACTTCTTTATCATTGTTATGACTTCTTCCCAATAATCATATTGCTTCGATTGTACAGAATTATCTGTATGTAGAGTTATATAATTGGTATGGGTTATTGGGAAAAAATGAGGTTTAAAAACTGGCTTTCCAATTTTAACTCCTAAATCTTTCGCATATACTTCTGCTAAGTGGCTCATCGTAATTTAAATTGATTTTTATCTTTAGCGTTATGGATATATGTATGCGTTTTTTGTGTCATGACATTGGGAAAAAAAGCCATGTCGAAAGAACCTTGATGGCTACGAGCACCTTCCAAGAAGTAATGAGATTCTATTTTAGGGTCATATGGAAGTAATTTGTAAACATTTGGATTGTCATTAATAAAATCAAAAAACTTAGGATCGGTAAACGCATATATTTTTTTCTTTGGATAGAGTTTTTTAAGATTTTTCATTAAAGAGTTTATCATCAGTACGTCTCCTCCTGATTGAGGCATTACGACTGCAATCCTATCTTCCAGAGGTACATCCTCTAGAATTTTAGTTAAGCTATTTTTATCAGATTTTTCTTCTTTTGTAGGCTTCTCTTCTTTCAATTTAATCCCACCACTCTTTTTGTGTTTTAAATCTTGCAATATGCTTATCAATTTTGAAACAGTATACTGTACTGAGAATTCATCTTTAACATAATCTCTCCCCGCTTTAATCAAGATGTCTTTTTGATCTTGAGGCATTTTGAGAACTTTAGTTAAATTTTCATTAATGCTATCTGGACATGTTGTAGCTTTAATGAATTGAGTACTAGGTTCCCTGTACTCATTCCAAGCCAAGGGAATCCCACCTTGATGTTCGTAGGCTGAATCAGTACCACAGGAATAATCGGTCACTAAAGTTATTAGACCTGCTGCCTTAGCTTCTTGAATTGGTAGTTCTTGTCCACCGCTTGTAAAGGGGTGACAGTATACGTCCATAAGGTTATAAATTTCATTAAGCTCCTGCTCTCTTACGCCTCTGCCACTATTTTTTGTTTTAACGCATTTTTTACCTCCACATGAAGGGCAGTCTTTTTCTTCTCCGTCATATCCTCTTATAGAGTAGGTATCGCATTTATGGCAGACATAAGTTGCTAGGACTTCAGATTTATCGAAGCCTTTTTCTTCGACATATCTTGGGATGTCCCAACCCATTTTGTTCTCTCCCCAATCCGTATGTAGAAGAAGCTTGGTGGGTGTATCTGGGTTACTTTTTTTAAATCTTTTAAATCCTTCTAGTAAGTTTGGTACTGATTTTCTTAGTTGATTTTTGAATACAAAACCAATAACAAAATTACTATCAAGGCTATGAAAATTTCGTAATTCATCTCTATTTTTTAAAGGTTTAAAATGGCTGTAGTCAACGGCTCCATGCAAAGTCTCTACTCCAGAATGTCCGAGTTCATGCATAGCCTCTTCTGCAAAAGAGGCCCAAACAAGCATCTTGTCGCACTTTGGTTCCATTTTAGTGGCTTGGTCTAAAATAGGCAGACTATCTAAGGTTGTCCATAGGACTTTTACGGTATCACTCCACCATTCTTTTGATTCAAATTGCGTAAATGCCCAAATATCTTCTATACCTAGATAGATGTCAGGCTTGGTTTTCTTTACAATTTCGTCTATACAATAATAACCATATTGAGCTGCTCTTTTTTTAGAGGAATCTTTTGTTATGGCGTTTAAGATATTAGGATCTACAGGATAAGTACCATAACTTTCCCAAGGTGTGCGAAGATCTGAATTAAAATGAGCCCCGTTAGAAGCTTCTATAACTTCTATATCAGGATTAGAGTGTAATGCTAATAGTATATTTTTAGCATTTTTGCCAAACCCAGTCACCATCCTACTGTAATTAGAATGGACTAAAATCCTCAACTTAGAACGGGACATCGTCTTCCTCTGGCTCTTCTTTGTATTGTTGTTTAGGGGGATTGTTTTGAGATTGAGGAGATTGATATTGTTTTTTGGAATCATCCCTCTTATAAGCATTTGAGTTAAACTCAAAAACTTTTCCAATATAAGCTTTAAGCAATTCGGAAAGAGCTTCTGCTTCTCCCCCTTCTATAGGGAGTTGGAATAGTTGAGAGGAGTTTTTGCTTACACTTAGACCCCAAGCTGGGGTTGTATAAAAGCTATCCTCGCCTTTCTCTTTGACTTTCCTTTTTTTATCCCAAGGATTTAGCTTTATGATTGTACTAGAGTCTTCACGTTTGTGGAAAGCCACATATGGGATTCGGACTTTAAATGAAGAAAGAAACTCACCAGCTTCAGTTTCATTTAACATAATGGTAGCTGATTTCTCTGGATTCTTAGCGTTTTCTTTAAAAGATCCATTTTTTGTAGAGTCATTCCAGCTATATTGTTGAATCATAGATACAAACAATACTGGCTTATTGTTTCTGTCGTTTGTTAGATCAAAGCTAAATGCAGACCCGCTATTCTTGGAATTTGGTTTATACAGTGTATATTTCATGGAAATTGTGTAACTTTTAAAAGATAATCTATTGTATTATGGCATTTAATAAAATTCAACCTCAACAGATACAATTACCTACTTTTTTTAGTGAAAGTGGTAATTTGTCTTTTACCGACAACTCAACAGGAGTAACCGTCGAATTAAACGAGACTATAAATGGAGGGCCGATAAACTTTGTTCAAGGCGTTAAATCCCAAGGTTCATTTCCTATTTTCAATAGTCCAAATACAACTATTTACGGTTCTACTAATCATTCGTTCGCTAGTTCTGGTACTTCCGAATTAAGTGGTGCTCATAATGTAGTTGTTGGTGGATCTCCTGATTTAGTTAGTGGGGAATTAAATGTAATTGTTAATAATCTCGGTATAGATATGGGAGATTTTAGTAAGAGTAATACTGTTATAGGAGGTGGAAATGTTTCAATAGACGATTCGATTACAGGTTCTGTTGGTTTGTTCTCAAGTGCTGCCTCTCCGAATATAAATCAAAATCAAACTGTATTTATAGGAGCCGACAACGGAGTACAAATTTTGTCCCCCACTATATTTTCAAGCACATCTACTCATCAAAATAAGTCAACATTTGATGGTTCTGCAGAGTTTAATGGTCTTGTACAAGTTGATGGCGCGTCAACCTTTAATGCTGCTGCAGAATTTAATTCTACCGTACAAGTTGATGGCGCAGCCGTTTTTACCAGTACTTCAACCTTTAACGGTTCTTCAGAATTTAATTTCCCTGTCCAAATTGATAGTACGTCAACCTTTAATGCTGCTGCAGAATTTAATTCTACTATCCAAGCTGATGCTGCAGTCGTTTTTAATAATACTTCAACCTTTAATGGTTCTGCAGAATTTAATAGTCCTGTACAAATTGATGGATCGTCAACCTTTAATGCTTCTGCAGAGTTTAATTCTGCTGTAACATGTGATTCTACTTTAATCTTATCTGATAGTTCTGAAGCTGCTTCTCGGGCATGGGCTGGCTATAGAATAACTCAGCCCGACGTAAACACCTTGATTCCAAAGCATAATCTCAAATCCACAGTCACATCAGCTGCTACTGCTATTTCAAATTCTCAAATTGTGACAGGTTATCTTGTAACAGGTATACTTAATTCGTCAGAAAATAGAGCGCATTTGGTCGTAGAAACTCCCTTTTTCACGGGTGGTATCAGATTCGATTATTATGATGCTAATAAGCCCACCTAATCTAGGTCAACTCTAATTTTTGAAGTTTCGATTGTCTTCTTAACATCAGATAGGTGTTTTTTGCCATTACGCTTCTCGTAGTCATCAAAATTCTTTCTTTTGATGGGGTCTTCCCCAGTTTCTGACCTCTCAGCTCTTTCTTGGGATAGTTCTGCTGAATAATCTAGCATGTCTCCTACCGTGCCTTGCATTTTCCCAGACTTTTCGATAAAGCCGTTTTTATCAAATGCATCTAATTTAGTATCTATAGAGGCGTGAGGTACAGTGAATACTCTTTTCCATTCTAAACCAAACTCGTCGATATAGATATGCTCATCATTCATCATCTGGAGAATATCTTTTTCTTCTCCTGTATCTGGATGACGGTAGGTATATAAGGGCATATATTATTGTATATGAAAAAGAGCGGTATTTCTACCGCCCTTTTAGTTTATTTAAATATTGTTTTAAATATTTTATCTATTGTCTTTTTATAAGTAAACTTTTTTTGAAGTTTGCGACCTTCCTTGTTAGGTGTTTTAGCAAGATCTATTGATTTTTTCATAGCTTTGATTATATCTTGACCATCTAATCTGTAGTATTGACCTTGATTAAATGAATCTCCTTCTTTAAAAAAGAGATTATCATAACAGGGTTGTTTGCCCGAAGGTTCTACGAGTATTGAATTTTCTTTTGTAGCCCAGTCTTTATGAGAGCTACAGTTGCTAACAATAGGCCATTTACCTAAAGCAGCCGAATTGAACGCTGGTAGATTCCAACCTTCACCGTTTGATAATCCCGAAAGGTTTACGTCTACTGAATTCATTAGATCGTTTACTTCGCTATTAGTCTTTAAGTGAGGAATGAAGCTAATATTATTCCAATCTTGGCCCATTAAACAGGTACTAATTGCTTTTTTGTAGTGCTCCTCTTTAAAGAAGGGATTGTTTACTAGACAGGTTAGGTGATATTTTGAATTGTTCCCAAATTCATTTAGCCATAATTGAATGAGGGCCTGAGTATTTTTTCTTCTTTCAAATTTTCCTATCAACCCAAAATGCACGGTATCTTCCATACCATAGTCTTTATCTACATTGCCAAAATCTTTATCAAAACCTAAAGGTACATAAGACACATTGTCACATCCCTTTTCTTTAAAGATGTCTGCAGCTTCTGAACAAGAGAAAAATACATGCTTTTGAGCTTTTACGATATTGATCTCTTCTTCTGTCGGAGAGTCTACTTCATAGAATGTATAAAGGTATTGATTTCGACCTATCTGCTTTTCAGACCCATTTATGTGCCATACTTTTAAAGTTGGTGAATCGGATGAGTATTTTTTTAACCTGTTGAATGCACTATTCGTGATCCAATTTTTGAAATTAGAGTCAATCTTATCGTAGGCTGTAAATTCAGCTCTTTCCCCTACTGGAAACATTGTGAGATCAATATCTTCCTTTTTCTCATAGATTGCTCTTAGAAAATTTATTGATACGTTTCCAAGGCTTAGAGAGTTGATAGGAGCTTCAAAATTTAACTTTTTCATTTTGTATTTTATTTCTAAATTCTTTTAGGGTTCTGTTATGTATATTTATGCAACCCTGAGTAGATAAATTGATTTTATCAGCTATTTTCTTCCAAGGTTTCAGTTTTCCTCTTTCCCCGCAAAAATACCTCTCATAGAAAATCGTCTGCACTCTATCATCAGAATGTCTTAAAATCATATTGATCATTCGTTTATACCCTTCGTTGAACAAGCATTCTTCATCTGGTTCTAGATCTGGGCTAATTTGACAGAAATCGATATCTTCATAGCAGATAGTGTTCCTCTTCTTTTTGTTTAAAGTCTTCTCTGTGAGGCAAGCGTATTTGGTTTTGTTAGCCAAGTACGTTGAAAATTTAGATTTTGAGTGATCAAAGTCCAATGCAGCCTTGTAGATATTGTAATCTTTTTCATCGATCAGATTATTTATTTGATCTTGTGTTAGGCTTTTTGATCCATAGCACTTAATCATATGGACGTATATACCAGAATGTCTTTCGATTAACTCGACTAAAGCTTCTTGATCATGATCCTCCTTGACCTTCTGAGCCAATTCCTGATCTTCCTTTGGGGTCATATCTATTCTTTATATGGGAAATTTTAATTTTGTCAAATTTATTTTTTTTGTTGACGGGAAAAAAATTCTTTGTATAATACGGATACGTAACCGTCCCGCTTGTAAAAGGTACGCTCCTAAAGGGTTCGTAGTAACGTAAAGGGTACGTATTTTATTAATACTCTCTACGTTCGTATTAATAAAATGGCTTCGCCAAAAAAATAATGAAATATTCATTGACCAAAACGCCAAGGTCAATATCATCCGTGTAAGTTATTCAGACATGATATTCGAAGAACAAATTTCACGTAAGCCTGACCATTATTCATGGGCAGGAGATTTTATTGAGGCAATGCACAACGGGTTCTGGACGGATAAAGAATTTAGTTTTGCTTCAGACATACAAGATTTTAACGTGTCTTTGGATGATCAGGAAAAAGAGATAATTGTTCGTACGCTTTCTGCTATTGGGCAAATAGAGGTAGCTGTTAAAAAGTTTTGGAGCAAGTTGGGTGACAACTTGCCACACCCCTCTCTGAGTGATTTAGGCTTTGTAATGGCTAACGTAGAGGTCATTCATAATAATGCTTACGAAAGACTCTTGGAGGTGCTTGGTTTGGAGGAGGTTTTCGAAGAAAATCTCAAATTAGATTTTATACAGGGCCGAGTAAACTATTTGCGTAAATACACTCACAAATTCTATAAGAATAGCAAGAAGCAATATGTTTACGCTTTAATCCTATTTACCCTTTTTGTAGAGAATGTGTCCTTGTTTTCCCAATTTTACGTCATAAACTGGTTTGCTCGTAACAAAAATGTTCTAAAGGATACTGACCAGCAAGTTAAGTACACAAGGAACGAAGAAAATCTTCACGCCCTTGTTGGTATGAAGCTTATAAATACTATTCGCGAAGAGCACCCTGAGCTTTTTGACGAAGAGCTTGAGGAGAGAATTGCCCAAGAAGCTGTGTGCGCTTTCGAAGCTGAAAGTCAGATTGTGGATTGGATGATCAATGGTATCCGTCAAAAAGGATTGAACGCCATTGTATTAAAAGAATTTATTAAAAATAGAATAAATGAGTCGATGCAACAAATTGGCTTTAAAGAGCCTTTTGAAGTTGACAAAAACCTGCTAAAAGATACGATCTGGTTTGAAGAGGAGTTACTTGGCAATAATGCTACAGACTTCTTTTACTCTAGACCCGTGGAATACTCTAAGAATTCCCAAACTTACAATGCAGACGACTTGTTTTAAATGACAAAAAATTATTGGCTTAACGAGGACTCAAGGACTTTTCTTGAGAGAGGTTACTTAAAAGGGGAGACCCCAGAAGAAAGGATAGAAGATATAGCTAAGACTGCCCAAGGTTACTTGGGTATTGACGGATTTGCTAAGAAATTTGTTTCTTATATGGAGCAGGGATTTTACTCCCTTGCCTCTCCTGTCTGGTCAAACTTTGGAAGAAAACGTGGTTTACCTATTTCTTGCAATGGTGTTTATGTACCAGATAGAATGGATGGAATTTTAGCCAAACAAAGTGAAGTAGGAATGCAGACCAAGCATGGTTCTGGCACATCTGCCTATTTTGGGGATCTTAGATCGAGGGGAGCTAAAATTAACTCTGGGGGAGAATCTTCTGGAGCCGTCCATTTTATGGAGTTGTTTGATAAAGTAGCTGCGGTAGTTTCCCAAGGGAATGTTCGTCGTGGTTCTTTTGCTGCTTATCTACCTATAGAGCATCCTG
>Ga0187217_1001027_pt1 | contig 11527 bp, 17 predicted proteins | sample 15SPOviralmetaG_FD_130165 | JGI IMG/M metagenome (GOLD analysis project Ga0187217, IMG submission 130165) | Marine viral communities from the oligotrophic San Pedro Time Series (SPOT) site, San Pedro Channel, CA, USA - 15 SPOT_SRF_2010-09-15... | ecosystem: Environmental > Aquatic > Marine >... | reverse complement strand
TTTAAAAAATCCTTAAGCCCTAAAAATAATATATTGTTTTTTATTTTATTTAAAATGTATTGAACTAAATTATATAATTAGTTTAAAATGGTTTCATATATGTTTCAATTAGATCGTATGGGCTTTGAATCTTTTATTGAAGAATATAAAAATTTAGGTATTAAAATCCCTTTCAAATATGTTGAAAAGGGTTTATTGATTGATATTGAGGAAGAATTAGAAAATTTTACAGAAATTATAAAGGATTATATTATAGTTGCTGATTTAACTGAAAAAACTAAAAAAAGATATTTAAGAGATATAAATCAAAATGAATCAAATTATGAGATGTTATTTAATGTAATTAAATCATTTGTATAGGCTCGAAATTTTTATCCATATACATATCCTTTTTATCATTTGAAAAATTGATGACTAAGAAAGAATTTCTTTCATCAGTTGCTTTTCTAAACATTTTTATAAATTGCTTTTTACATTCTAAATAATTCAAATCTTCGGCTATTGCCTCAACTTCCCTTTGTGATGTGTTAAACATTATTGCCCCTGTAATATTGGTTCTTAGAGTTGTTGAAACCAATGAGAATTTCTGAGTTGTAAATATTGAACTTAAATTTAAGTGTCTACCATTACATATTATTTTTGAAATCATTCCTGTCTGTTTATTTTTTAAGCTTCCAGAGTACGCAACATCATCAAATATTATAAGTTTATTGGAGGGCTTTTTTTTATCATTTATTTCTGCTAAAAATTCCTCCTCCAATTCATCATAAAGGATCTCAATCTCGTCTTCATTATATTTCATATAATTCATTTTTGGTATGTCTTTCTCTTTCATTAAAATCCGCAATTTATTGTCTAATTTATTATTGGATACTATAAATATATTTTCCCCCTCAAAACTTTCTCTGTAGTAAGCATTTCTCAAAAGCATATTTAAAATGATTGTTGTTTTTCCTGATAATTGACTTTTACCGTTAATAAGAATACGGAACGGTAAATCAAATATTTTATCCATTTTGGTGTAGTATGAATCACTTATATCCTTTACACGAAGTATGTCTAATTTTTTGCCTGGCATTTTTAAGTATATTATTAAACTATAAAATAAATATAAAAAGTATATGAGCGATACAGCAAAGCAACCAGAAGAAAAACCGATGGCAGAGGGTTATTATTTAGAAGCAATGGAACAATTAAAAGAAAAATTTGACATGAATGAATATTTAATGAAAAAAATTCAAAAGCAAAACTTGGAATTAAAAAAAGAATTAATTACAGCATTTGGCTGTATTAGAATTATAGATAATTTAATCCATCAATCTTATAATTGCGATGGTGATATTATATCATTAAGTGAAAGTTTAAGAGGACATTTATCCACTGCCGTTGAAGATTTCATTTAATCATCTTTTTTTAAATAAACGCTTCCTTGTGTTCCTGTTGAATGATTCATGGCATCGGCAATTTCCTTATTTTTTTTTAAAACTTCTAAGTCTACATTTTCAGATACATATATATTACGGAGCAAATTAACTGTGATATCTTTACCTGTTTTTTTAAAAAGCATTTTAATATATTTTCCTAAACCATTTGAGCTCATAGCTTCTCCTCTGTTATTCAATAAGAAGTTTTTTGTATTATTAACTTTCATCCACATATTGATTATTGAGTTTATATCTTTAGGAATTTTTATTTCTTTTTTTCCATATTTCCCCTCTGTCTTATAATCATTCAAAATAAAGTATTTAGTATTTCTTCCAAGATTTAAAAGATAGTTTTTTTCTCCATCATTTTCTTTTCTATTACTTATTATTTTCATATTACTATATACCAATCTTTTGGGAGGCTGTAAAAGATATAAAGCAGAAACCAAATATTTTTGGATGTTTTTTTTATTAGGTGATTCAATTGCGTCTTTCTTATATTGTTTCATTATTTTTTTGAGATCATCTAATTGTACCCAGTTCTTTTCTTGTTTTTCTGATTTTGAATGTGTTGAAATATATTCATTATATTCTTTATTTCTATTTTCCAATTCTTTTCTATAGAATTCCTCAGCCTTATCAAATTCCTCCTTATCATATGCCGATAAAACCACTAATAAAGATGTCAGTTTGGCTCTTTGAGTTGGCAATTTAAATTTATTTATTATTTCCATTATTTCAGATGTATTTTTTAAATAATTTAGATTTTCTATTATTTTATCATTATTTAATTTTCTTAAAGTTATTAAATATGATCTTAAACTACTATTTTTTAATTTTGGCCTAGCTTCTTTAATGAGTATTTCTAAATCCATATTATATTTATGTTTATTTTATTTTTTTATTTTTTAAACTAATATATAAATGAAAACTAAAAAAAATGAATTTGTTGAATTAAGTTTTTTATATTTTAAATTACGTAATCTTTTTAATTATGGTTATATGAAATACTTATTTTTTAGAAATTTAATATCCTATGTTTGCGACATATCAGATTATCAAATGATCCGTCGCGTATTTGAAGATCTTTGTCGCCGTAATGTATTTACCATAAGACAAACAGAGCATAATATAGTATATTGTTTTAATCCAACTAATAAAATGATAGATGAAACACCAAATATTAAAATTGATTGGTCTTAAAATCAAGACCACAAAAGCTGATCCGCCCAATATGAATTAGAACCAATTTTTTTTCTGGTTTTTTCATGACGCCCTTTGTAAAGCGTTTTCCTTTTATCTGCGAATTCCTTACCATCAGTCTTTATATATGTAGCATAATCAGAATAAGCAATAGCACCAATTGATGCTATTTTTTTTGAGTTCGCGTAAACATCAATCTTTTTATTTTTATTGGTACTTGGTTTTATTATAACACCTAATTTTTTAGCATTGGCACGTTGTCTTGGTTTGATTTGATAAGACATTATAATCTAATATCAATATTTTTATTTGAATAAATTAATTCAGACTTGTTTTTATTTATATTTTTAATTAAATTTTTATGATGTAATTTTGATTTTATATGATTTGATTTACTGCCAAAGGAAATAACAGCACCACACGGGCATCCCCATTTAGTTTTATTTATTTGACTTTTTTCGGGGCCTATTTTTTTACGATAAATATCTCTTTTTTCTTTGAGTTTATCTTTATTTTTATGATAATATTCTAAACTTTTTTTATTATTTTCTTCTCTTCTGGATAAGTTAGCTATATTTCTTTTAAAATAAATATCTTGTTTACAATCTTTAAAATATTGTTTTTGATCTCGTAAAGGTAAAACAACATTTAAAGAAGGTTTAAGCAAATTAATATAAAATCTTTCTCTTTCTTTTGATTTTAAAACTAAATCAGTTTCCAAAGTTTCTATTATTTCAAATCTAACATTATCCCAACCAATATTATTTATAAATTTATATAATCTTATATTTGGTTTGCTTTTACGTGCATATTTATGGCATTTGATTCTCTGATTAAAATTTTTGGTTTGTCCTATATAACATTCATTTGAATTATTAAAAAATATTCTATAAATATAATACATTTTAGATTTATTCTATATAATAAATATTTATTTTGAACGCTTTAGGAATGGCCGACATTCTGTATCCTTATTATTTTTTTGATTCTAATTTTTCATCAGTTTGTATAACATCGAAATCCAATGAGGCTTCATCCAATCTTCTTGGGATTAATCTTTTAGTCTTTTCATAGGTGGTTTTATTTTTATCTATTTTAATTTGTTTTTTGATTCTTTCATAACTTTCAATAATTTTTTCTTTTGAAATAGAACCTTTTTTTGGATTAAATTCAGAAGATATAGTTTTAAAAGTTTTATCAATTAAACTTTCTAAATTTTTAAATATAAAATCATTTTTTTTTATTTCCTTTTCAATTATTTTTTTAGTTTCAATAGATCCTTTTTTTTCCGCCAGTTCAACAATATTTTCTTGAGTATATTTTTTATTAAATTCTTTAATTTCATTATTATAAATTTCTATTGTAATATTTAAACTTGTTGAAATTCTTGAAATTAAATTATTAATTATTAATTCTTTTGATTTTTTTTCATTATAATTTTGAAATTCATCTGGTCTGGGTCTATATTGAATATATAAGGAACTCTCTTTTTGTTCTAAATTTTTTTTGTTTTCAGGTGTTAAAGTTATTTTATTATCTCCATATGATTCATATCCATATTTTAAAAGATTTTGAACCATGGAAGATTTAAAAAACTTTTTATAATCATTTTCTGCTTCTTTGAAATTATCTTTTTTTTTTTTCTTGTTTTGGTGTTTTTTCTTGGGGTTTCGCTTCCCCTACTAGTTTTTTGAAAGTTTGGATTTTTCATCTGATATTCTTTCTTCTAGCTCTTCAATCATTGATTTTGTGCTGGGGTTCTGTTGTCTTTTTTTTACTTCTTTTAATTCATCCTCAAAAAATTTAATATTATCTAATATAAATTTATCATCTTTAGATTGTTTTTCTTTTTTTTCTTTTTCTTCTTTTTCATCATCAACTTTAATTTGTTTTTTTAATTCTTTCATAATCTCAGGATTTAAATCATTAAATAATTTTCTTATATTTGGTTTATTTCTAATTTCTTCTCTTGTACCTCTTAAAATATTTAAGTTTTTAATTCTTCTTTCTTTTTGTTCTTTTGCTGAGCCTTTTCCTTTTTCATTCTTTTGAATTCTTTTAATAAAATTAGATTCTTTATTAATTAAATTTTTATATGATCTTTCTTGTATTTTTTCACTGACACTATCCATGCTTGGTTCGTCATCTCCTTCTTGTAATATTTCCAAATAATCCAGCCATCCTGATTTATTTTCTTTTTTAATTTCTTTTATGACTTTTACTTTTTTCCTATCATAAGGAATCTCTTCCTCGTCTGATTGCTCGTCTGGTTTTGGTACTGGTGCTGGTTTACTTTGTTTTTTGACAAAATCTTCAAGCCTTTTTAATTCTTCTTTTTCTTTTTCAATATCTTTTTTTGATTTTTTAGGCATTGCAAGTTCTACTTCTGTATCAAATATTACATCTCTTAAGTCATTTATACCGTCAATTATTTTATCAATATTTTTTTTACTTCAGGATCATTTTTGCTTGTTTTTAATAATTTTTTTCTTTGAGAAATCATTTCTTTTAATAAAATCATTATTGCTTTTTTGTTTTGATCTTTGGCTTTTAGGCCATCTGGTTTTGAATATCTTTCTTTAAGAGTTTTAGAATTAAATATCTTTTTCTTTTCATCAACTAATTTTTTATAACTTTCAATTGTTTTTAATTGGCTAGTACTATTTTTTTGCTTTTCTAATTTTAACTTATCGGCAAATTTTAAAATACTGTCTGCTAATGCCCTTTTTTTAATTACTTGTTTTTGTCCTAAGGCTTTAACCTTACCTTGAATATCTGATTTTTTCATATCTTTTTCAATTTTTTCAATTTTTTCAATTTTTTTGCTTTGTTATCTTCTTTAATTTTATCTGCCTTTTTTTTAATCTGTTCTTTTATATCCAAAACTTTTTGCGTTGGTGGTGATTTCCTTATATCTTTTTTAGAAATCTCCGATTTTGTAACTTGAGCTTTGCTCTTAGGTTCTGCGGCACCGCCAACTGATGGAGTATTTTCCGATTGCTTATCAATTTTAATTTGTTTTACAATAAGAGGTTGTGATAAAACTAAATCAATTAATTCTGATTTTTTTTTTCCTTTTGCGTTTATTTCTTGTGCTGATTTTAGCTCACGCCGTTTGGCTTTTAACTTTTCGGAATATGTAACTCTGGCTTGTTTAATTTCCTTTCCGATATGGAATCTAATAACCTTATTATGTGCGCTGATATATTTACGGATTTCCTGAGGTTTCATTTTTTCAAGTATTGCTCTAACCATTTTATAAAATATAATAAGAAAATAAAATATATAAATATACAATAAATGCCAAATCATTATACAGCCGCAATTGAAGAACCTAAAAAACCAAATAAAGCAAAGATTCCTAAACCATTAAACAAACCAAGAAAAGATTTAAGCAAACTCCAAAAGGAATACATGAAGAAACACTCAAAAGATCATTCACCAGAACATAACAAAGAAATGAAAAGATTAATGAAACTCGGGTATTGTATAGAACAAAGTCATAAAATGGCTATGAAGAAAATAGGTAAATAATTCTAATTATTTAAAAAATAAAAAGATAATTAAAATAAATAATGTTAGAATTAAAAATTGAAGAAATTAAAAAAAATGAGACACATGAAAAACATTTTAAAGAGTGTTTTTGGAAAGATAAAAAAGGAAATATTAGTTTTGCCGAGTGTCCTTGGTGTCAAGTATTTAAAACAATAAAAAAATAATATTATAGTATATTAAATGATGAATATGGAAAAAATAAATAAAATGTTAAACCCACCGAAACCAAGAAAAAAAACTGAGAAAGAGATTTTTCAAATTCCTTCTAAGTATACCAAAGGTTTAAGCAAAGAGGACGCAAAAAAGAAAGTAAAAAACGTGAAGCAATCCAAGGAGCTTTTGAAAAAAGGTAAAACAAAAGAAGCCTCTGAACTGGCGAAAAAGAGGCCAACCACAAAAGATTCGAAAAAATCATCTTATACTTTAAGATTTAAAAAAAAATTCCCTGATATAAAACCAAGATCAAAGAAATTCCAAGAAGTGACAGGCATTCCATTAGCGGCTCAAAAAGAAATTGTGAAGAGAGGTGAGGGGGCATTTCTTTCGTCAGGGTCGCGCCCCTCTGTAAGTAGTCCAACTCAATGGGGTCTGGCCAGGATGTATGCATTCTATTTTAAAGGCATAGAAAATAAATTAGATTTTGATTTAGATTTAAAAAAAAAATATAATATTAAGTTTAAATAATGCCACCATTAATTCATAAACAATTAGTTGATGCAATTGAAAAAATTGTTTTAAAGATAGAAGAGATGAAAAAAAAATTAAATAAGTAATAAAGAGTGTTATATTTAGAAAAAAAAATGAAAAAAAAACAAATAGAAGAATATAAATAAAAATAAAAATAAAAATAAAAATAAAAAATAATATATTATAAATATTATATGTCTATCTGTTATTTTTGCGAATCTGAAGTGCGTGTTTCATGGTCTGGTTATTGGTGCGAGAACTGTAGAGTAATAAAAAACTTGGGAAATGTTTATGGATTCAAAGAGATTAAGGAAGTATTGGAGAGAGTATGTTTAAGGGATGGGGCTCAAAGAAATTTTAAAATCTCAAGGGAATTAAAGAAAGAAATAGAATTAAAAGCAATCGGCGACAAAAAGGAGGCTAAAAACTGCTAAAAATCGCGATTACCTTGCGAAAATTAGATTTATTCTTATTATAACCCCTTAATTACCTTGTTTTATGCTCTATTAAAGAACAAATTTTAAAATTTATGTCCTTAAGTAGCATAAATATAACTTTTATATATAATATACCCCTATTTTAGGGCTTAAGGGGTTATTTATTTAGATTTATTCTTTATATTGTCTAATATAGAACGTTAAACTGCTAAGACCTTCGGTTATTATAGGTTCAAATCGAGCATTGACGATTCTGGCTCTTATATTTCTTAATGAAAATTCATAATCATTTTTAAGTGTAATAAAATTTAAGTTGTTTGCTTCATATTGTAATACTGAATCTTTTTGACCCACATTTCGTTCATTCACAGGTATAACTGCCAATATATTCTTCCTGCCTTCTGTGAATCCATCATAACTATTTAATGGTATATTTAATAATTCCACTAAGTATACATCTGAATCTTGTACCGGTTGGAAACCTTCAAGAGCAATAAACATTGGATCAACTGTTGGTGGGTTTGCTCTTAGTGTTAAATTTTGTTGTTGGTATCCTAGATATAATGCCGTATCTCGTGTGGGCCAATTAATTATATAGTCAGATGCTGTTGCTTGTGGTTTTGGTTGTGGGATGTTCGTCACTGTATCAGATAAAAGAGAACTGCCAACTTTTGATGCTCTTACTCCTACAGCATCAAACAATGTAGGATTTGACAATGAATTAATTGTTTCAGTTCCAAGAGTACATCTTATTTCATCAACTATTAAATTTGAAGCACCTGCCATTGGAATTATGAATCCATAATAATTAGGTTTATTTACATAGTCATATGGAGTTGTAAAAAGTTCCACTTCTCCACCATCATAATAAACAGTCCCAATTATATTTCCTTTACTCAAACTTATATCTATATAATCGTGAGTATTTAATGCCGTTGAACCATCAAATTTTATCATTCTTAAAAGCGATGGTTTTTCAACTCCGTTTATATATGAAGAATAAGTTGTTGTTGTAGTTAAAGGAGTTTTTATAGCAAAATCCATATCTGCTACTGTAAATACATCTGAACCAGTTAAATTTTTTAATTTTTGGGGGTTTTGTGTCAATCCAATAAAAAAACCATTATCCGCACCCAATACAGCATGATTGGAAAATAAATTTATCCTTGCTCTCAAAGATCCACATCCTTTGGTAAAATTAAATGAATAATTTGTATTTGCTAATCCAAAAGAATTAATTGGGGTTGGAAGATCCTGTGTTTTATTTAATTGGCCGTTTGCTCCATTTATGGTACAAGCTGTATCTTCAAAAAATAAACTGTTAGTATCCATAAAAGGATCTCTTTGAAAATCAATAAAAAATTTATGTGCTGTGCTAATTTGAACCTCTGCAACTGTTCCATGTTCTATATCGGCATTTACTGATAATGCTTTATTCATATTGTCTTCTATCCCCGCAAGTAAAGTGTCAAAATTTGTATCACTAAAATTTCCGTGTGGTAAATTAAAATTATGTAAACCACCAAAACCTCCTGCCACTACTTGAATCTGAAAAGTCCCTGTATCATTATTTGCTCCAACAATTAATCTTGTTGGCTCTTTTATCATTGATAAAGATTGGAAGGCTATCTCTGATTTTTCTTTTATAATTATTTCATCATGAAATTCATTTTGAAAAATACAATTTGTGTCAGTTGTAGTAATGCGAATTAATTTTTTATCAGCCATTATATATTTATTATTATATTTTAATTTAATTATTTATACAATTAGGAATGTCTACATTCTGTATTCTTTAAACTGCCAATCTTCCGCCACTTAATTGCATAAATAATTTAGTAAATACATAATTTGTCGAACCGCTCTTATTTATTATTCTAATATATTTTGGTAAATTTTCAACTACTGGCCCATATACATAGTGAACTCCACCGATGGTTTCGCTTCTTAAATTTTCACCTAAAACATATGCTTGACCGCCATCAGTAGCGGCTCCCATTAAAATTATGTCTGTACCGACCGAAGCAGTGGTCTCACCAAAAAATCTTGCTTTATCATAGTTTTCAGTATCAAATTGAGAAGATTGAGCACCTGCATTTACAGTTACACCTGAGAGTAGAGTTTTTAATTCTGATGTAGTTGCCAATGTTTGTTTTAATAATGAATTATCTAATACACTATCAATAGTGTCTATTTTAGTATTTAGTGTTCCTTGTAAAGCAGAGGTAGAAAGACCAACGGCATCAGATGATAAATTAACATTTACTTTAGATAAACCCACAGTTCCTTCAATAGTTGTCAAAGATGATTTGATTGCTGATAAATTTACATCATCAGTGGCAACAACTACTCTTTGACATGTTGCGTCTTTATTTCCAGAATTAAAAGTGAGGGGGAGTGAGGTCACATCTACGTCGCCGATATCGACTCCACTATTGGCAGAAAGTTTTCCAATGGCATTTGAACCAGTAGGAAGAGAAGCAACGATATCCACTTGAAGTTCATTTGAATCAATACAATTATTTAAATTTGTTAAAGTTGTATTTGTCACAGCCGTTGAAGGAGCAGAAAGAACATCTATTTGAAGGTGTCCGGCACTATCAACTAATAATTCTTGAATATTTCCACCACTTTCAGTTCCACCGATTGAAATACATTTTCCGGGACCTGTTGTACCATCTGTTCCTACTACATCATCAATCAATTGGACTGATGTTTCAATATTTCCTAAATGTACCTCCGCATCATTGAGAGTTGATTGTGTAGCCGCACCAGAAGGAAGAGCAGAACCTGAAACAACAACCGCTCCAGTATTACATGCTGTTATTTTTCCGTCAATAGATCCTAAATGTACCTCCGCATCATTTAAAGTTGATTGTGTGGCAGCACCTGAAGGAAGAGCAGAACTTGAAACAACAACTGCCCCAGTATTACATGCGGTTATTTTTCCATTTATAGCCGCTAAACTTGACTCAGTAGCAGCCCCACTTGGCAAAGCAGAACTTGAAATAACAACGGCACCTGTATCACAAGCGGTGAAATCTTCACTTATAATTTGACTACTACTCAATAAACTTGATAATGTGCTTTCAGTAGCCGCATCACTTGGAAGAGCAGAACTTGATACAACCACCGCCCCAGTATTACATGCTGTTATTTTTCCATCAATAGATCCTAAATGTACCTCCGCATCATTTAAAGTTGATTGAGTAGCCGCACCAGAAGGAAGAGCAGAAGCAGAAATAATGACTGAACCAGTATTACAAAGGGTTATTTTTCCATCAATAGATCCTAAATGAACCTCCGCATCATTTAAAGTTGATTGTGTGGCAGCACCAGAAGGAAGAGCAGAACTTGAAACAACAACCGCCCCAGTATTACAAGCAGTTATTTTTCCATCAATAGAAGTTGTATCTCCTGCTATTGTTGCTAAATGAGTTATACCATCGTCTTGTTTTGCTTCTGTTGATCCACCTGCCAAAGTCACCGCCACGGTTGGCATTGTTATAACATCAACTTGCATTTCGGTTCCTATAACTGCTCCAGCAACTGTTGATAAATGTCCGATTGCTGTGTCTTGTTTACTTTCTTTTGAATGGTCTGTGATATGAGATTCAACTTTTAATCTTCCACTTCCAGATAATGCAGTTGGAAAATGTTGAGAAATTTGAGTATCTAAATTAACAGCCAATTTTTCTGAACCTGTATTTCCAATTTCATCTATAGAAATTGAGAGATGACCCGAACCTGTGAGGGCACTAGGTAATCCTCCAGCCAATTTGGTATTGGTTGTTGTCAATAATGCTTCAACATCTTGAACGTTAATTTCAACGTCTCCGACATTAACATTTATATTTTTTGTATTCTCTTCAATCCTTGTCAATAGATTAGTTTGTTGAACGTGATTAGAAGCATTTGAATGTCCGACATTGTGATTTACTCTTGGCATTTTTTATATTATTATATTATAAAATAAATATAATAATTAAATATGTTTAACTTTTTAAAAAAATTAAAATGTAGATTAAAAATTTGTTGCGGTTCAACTGTAGCTTGTGGAGAGGATGCTTTAAAAATTGAATTGGAAAATGAAAGACAAAAATATATAAAAGAAGAAGTTGAAACATTTAAAAAGAAAAATTATTTATAAAGGATTTAAATTGATTTATTTGCTTTTATAACTTCTAAAAATATCGTATTATCATTTTGAAGTCCTTCCAT
>Ga0187217_1001010_pt1 | contig 11676 bp, 9 predicted proteins | sample 15SPOviralmetaG_FD_130165 | JGI IMG/M metagenome (GOLD analysis project Ga0187217, IMG submission 130165) | Marine viral communities from the oligotrophic San Pedro Time Series (SPOT) site, San Pedro Channel, CA, USA - 15 SPOT_SRF_2010-09-15... | ecosystem: Environmental > Aquatic > Marine >... | reverse complement strand
GTTGGCCACCGCAAATAAAAATAAGTATACCAATTTTAATCACGTAAGATCGTCATCGGGATTGAACCGCTGAAAATCGTGGGGTTGCCCCCGTGTGCGCTCGACAAAGTGCAATGTGGATATGCGATGTGAAATGTACATATAAAAAAAATTGAACACAATGTTGAAAATATGCATTGGAGTGTGATCGCGATCAGGATGAGAAACTCAATGACGACACGCCTGAGCTGATGCGCACTACATTGTAATTTAGCGCGAAGACCCAGAAGTCGTAGTTGAAGGCGAGGGGGTTGGTGAAGCGCAGGATGATGTTCATGTTCTCGATGCGGGAGGCGTTGAGGGTACCGGAGGGGTTGAGGCGCTCGGGCTCGAGGGCGAAGGAGTAGCAGTAGACGAACTCCTTGAAGATGTTGGTGTGCGAGACGTTGTAGGGGTGCACGAGGCGGTAGTAGCGCGGGTCCATGGCCATGACACGCTCGTTGGAGTTGAGCGTGATGGAGGCGGTCTGGAAGAAGTCTCCAGACACGGTACCGTACTGGTCGCCCTTTTCCTCGCCGGAAAAGTTAAAGTACTGCAGGTAGTGTGCGTCGCCGGAGTTGTCCGAAAAGTCCTGGCGGCGACCGAACCAAACGAGCTCAGACACCATGTGGTTGAAGTCGCACGACACGTTGATCTGGTTGGTGTTGTTCGGGATGGAGTGCTCCGACACCTGAACCTGGCGGATGAGCTGGTAGTGCTCGATCGTAGCCAGCGTGTTGCGGATCGAGTCCGGAAGGAAGATGTACTCGCCGATCGCCTTGATGTTCTCGATCTGGAGCATGTTGGCGTCCGACGCCGCGTTGGGGTTCGTTCCCGCCGTGCTCAGCGGAGCAGTGCCGAACGAGTACCCGCTCACCATCTTGTACAGCTCGCTCTTGCGACGCAGCTTCACCTTGAACTTGATGTCCGACAGGTGCAGCGCCACCAGCGGAACCGCGTTGCAAAAGTCGTTGAACCAAAACGGAAGCTCGATGTACAGACGCTGAGGATCGTGGGGCATGCCACGAAGAGCCATCTGAATGCCACCACCGTCACCAGTGCGCCCGCTGAACTCCTTCGAACGGTGCGAGTACGGCTTCGACATCGTGTCCCACACGTGCAGCCACTCGCCCGGAACCTGCAGGTGAGTCACCGCGCCGATCTCCAGCGTCAGACTCTCGATCATTGCGTGACCAATGTCCTCCACCTGCTCAATCACCGAGTTGCCACCAGCGTCCTTGTAGTCCGGGTGCGCAGCCGCGATGTCCACCACCAGGTAGCACTTCGTGAACATGTCCGACGAGTAGTGAACCGAAAAAGAAAGCGTCTTGCCCCAGTCCTGAGTGCCCAGAGGAGAAATGTCGCGCGGCTCCATAGAAAACGGAGCAGGTTTCACGATAGCGCACTTGAAAGGTAGCATACTAGTGCTCTGCACGAGCGCATTCTGCTGTCCGTAGCCAGAAAGCTGCGTGAGAGACCCAGAGCCTGCTGCACCAAGCATTTTGTACGAAACTTCAACGTTGTCGTCGGCGTTGAGCTCAAGTTCGACACCGGCGGGCTTGCCGTTGAGCTTGAGGAAGAAATCGCCCTTGAGCGAAAGCTTCTGCGCAATCTCAGACTTGAGAGCAGCGCTGGTAGTGGCGGCCGTCTCGAGAACGGAGGTGCTGTGAAGATGGTCAACGAAAATCTGAACCATGATGATGTTTTCTTAGAGAAAACATTTTTTTTTGACACTAATTTGACGCAGGGAGTCTGTAAGTCCCGGGATCGTGGTCGAAGTCGATCCCGGGATCGATTCACATGGGTATATAAGGGCAAAAAATTTTCTGTCGAAATTTAACATGATTGAGATCGATCTGCACCCGTACTCGATCTCGTTCCGCTTCGTGGACGTGGGTGGTCGCGGCGTTCGAGCCGACTACATCGTGGGCTACATCTCTTGGTGTCTACGCCAGGTGGGTTTGCCCAGGTCGCACGTGTCGCTCTTTACGTGCGGGGCGGAGGCCCGTGACGATTGCGCGATCAAGGAGAGCTCGTTCGTGGAGCTGCGCGTCCAGGTTGAGGGCTTTGGATTGTACGATTGGCATGCGGGCTGTGGCCACCCGGAGCGTGCGCGAGAACGCTCGGCTCGATTTCGGGCGCTCGCGCGATACGCCAAGGCGGTGCGAAGGCCTCCCGAGAAGGCGTTGGGCCCATTGTACGAGGAAGAAGAGGAGATGGATTTTGGAGACGAGATCGACCTGGAGATGCTGGAGGAGATTGAAAAGTCGCTGTGAATGTTAGTAGAAAACTTCTCTATACATTTCATCATCGCGATAGTACATGGGAGTGCCAAGACCAGGACTCAACGGAGCATCTGTAGGTGGAACTATTGTTATGCCAAAACCAGTTTCATCTTCTTGAAATGATTTTGCGCGTTCCGTCATGCCCAAACCAGTCTGATCTCTTTTAAATGATTTTGCGCGGCCCCTCGCCAAAGCCATCATGCCCAAACCACCCGCGAGTCCCCCGATCGCGATGAAAATGGGGAGTGACATCGATTGTCTCCTCGATCGCATGTTTCTTGTGCGCGACCTTCGTCTTGACCTTGGTCTGGACCTTGGTCTGGACCTTCTACGAGATTTACTTCTAGATTTCCTTCGTCGAGATGTCCTCCTTCGAGATCTACGTCGGGACATTTTTCTTCAACACACATTTTTTGTCCAAATAGCCTTTCAGATTTTCTCTTCTACATGAAAATCACAATGTCTACCTCAACCGAAGAAAAGAAGATCACCACCACCGAGTCTCCCCCCAAGGAGGAGAAGAAGGCTGCCCCGGCTGCCCCGGCCGTCGAGCCTACGCCGATCCAGGTCGTGATCAAGGGCTTCCAGGAAGCAAAGGACAAGAAGGCCTACCTGGATGGTCTTGAAAAGGAACCCAGCGCGGAGGGCTACGAGTTCCTGTCCGCGGTTTATTCCAATGGAGTGGACGGCGTGGTGGAGAAGGACTCCGAAAAGACCAAGGGCTTTCTGAACGAGGGCTCAAAGCTCGGGTCGACGGCGTGCATGATCTCACTCGGAGAGAGCCTGTCCGCGGGCGAGCCGGGGAAAGCGCGCTCGCTGCTAGAGGCGGCGCTCGACAAGAAGGACTGGCGCGCAGCCAACTCGCTCGGCGTCCTCGCGATGCGAAGCGGACAGGTGGACGAGGCGCTCGCAAAGTTCGAGCTGGCCGATTCGCACAACGTTCCCAACAGCGCCAACAACCTGTGCATCACGCGCATCCAGAAGGCGAGCACGAGCCTCTCGAGCGCGCTGGGTCTTTTGCAAAAGTGCATCACCCAGTTCAGCAACTCGAACAAGTCAGCTTCGTCTTGAGATTCGCAACTTTTTTTGCGCGCGGGCCTGGTCGATGGCCGCCCGCTTCACGCGGCTCTGAACCCTCGCAATCTCTAGATCCGCGCGCTTGGCCGATCCGAGCCTGCGCAGCCTGGCATTCTCCCGCTCGAGCTCGACGCACTGGCGCGCGAGATCGGTTTTCCGCTCGAGCTCCTCGCGCGACTGCAGCACGTTTATGCGGCAGAAGCTGTCGGCGTCGACCCCGAGCTGCGCCGCAATCGACATGAGCCGCTTCTTGAGGCGGGACACCGTGGTCTCGACCAAGTGTGTTCCGTAGGGTTTGAGCTCCAGGTGGAACTTCCCGTCCCTCTCTTGAACGAGCGGCTGAACCTGGTCAAAGAAACTGGGTCGCTTCATGAATGAATTTATTTCGTGCATACATAATTTTTGATTCATTTAGTCTATGCGCTCGATCATGAGGCTCGAGCCCGCATCCAGTCTGAATCGGCCGTTGTCCGTGCCCGAGGGCAGCTTCGAGTGCGTGATCTCGATGTAGAACTCGACGTCCTTGGTCAGCTCGGTCATAAAGGTGATGACCTTGCGCACGGGATTCAGTCCGCTCCCCATGATGTAGGAGGCGGTGTCGGTGGCGCTGTAGTAGTTAAAAATGTCCGTGTCCGGGAAGCAGTGCTCCTGGTCGAGCGCGAAGCTCGAGCTCGGCTTGGTCGTGCTGTCGATCTTGAGCGAGGTGCGCACCAGACCGCCGACCAGCGCGTCGGCGTTGTCGATGTCGACTATGAACTTGGGCATGAAAACGATCCGGTACAGCCCGCTTCGCTTGGGCATGAGCTTCCAGTTGGCCTGCTGGGTCGAGCCGACGCCGTAGTCGCTGGACCGGAGCTCCGCGGGCGCCGCGATCGAGCCGCGCACGCTGGTGTTCAGGAACGCGATCCCGTGCGCGATGTTGGCGGAGGCCACGATCGCGTCCTTGTAGGTGACGCCGCTGCCGGGGAGCGACACAACCCCTTCCGTTCCGTAGATGTAGAGCATCTCGGACCCGCCCGAGAGGCCGAGCGAGCAGCGCAGCGTGGGCGTCCGGCCGCGGTGCTCCTCCTGCACGGACTCGAGCACGAGCCTGCGTCCGGCCGACTCGCTGGTGGCGTCGGGCAAAATCAAAATCTGCTTGTGCGCCCTCGCCACGCTGCGGTCGACGAGCTCGGTCGGATTCGGTCGGTCCCGCCCGAGGACGAGCGAGTTGCACTCGACGGAGCGCGGCGTTCCGTACCGCACAACGCCGAGTGTGTCGGAGTCGACCTCGGCAAAGGAGATCGGATCCACGCCGGTGCGGTGGCCGTAGTGGAAGGGCGCGTCCGAGACGGTGGCGACGGCGGGCGCGGCCAGCACCAGGTTGGAGTCGTCCGTGACGGTGGCCACGGTCAGGACCTCGCCCGCGACCAGAATGCGCTGACCGGCGACCGGCTCCCCGTCGGCGCTGAAGGCGGTGTCGGTGCCGGTGAGCGCGGTGCTGCCGGAGCTGGTGCTCACGGAGCCGCGTCCCGCACGCCAGAACTGCTGAGAGCTGCAGACAAAGTGCTTTCCGGAGTTGGAGCCCGCGGTGGCGGTGAAAACGGTGCCCGACACGACACGGGCGTGCGCGTCGAAGCTGGTCGCGCGCGCGATCTTGGCGCGCGAGAGCGCCGAGCCCGGGTCCACGACCGCGTACAGCCCGTTTTGCGCGGCATTGGGCTGGTTCGCGACCAGGATCAGGTCCGAGATCGCCGCGCTGATCCCGTCGAAGAGCGCGGCGCCGTTGGAGGGCGCCTGCAGAAAGTCGCCAACCCCGCTGCCGTCGACGGAGGTGTAGCTCATGTCCAGGGGGGCGAGCTCGACGGCCTTGACGGAGCCGCCGCTGGCGACCGAGACCGTCTGCGCGACCACGGGCGCGCCGAAGGCGTCCGGATCGTGCGCGGGAACGTGCGCGGCGTAGCTCGAGCCCAGATCGTTCGGGACCAGGAGCTCGAAGGCGTTTCCGCTTCCGTCAACAATGTTGGGCGTGGGCGGCGCGACGAGGTCCAGATGGATCTCGGACAGGTCGCCGGATGCGAGGTAGTCGGCCTGCGAGACCACGGAGAGGAGCTTGCCCGTGTGGTCGGAGCCGCTCGCGTGCGGGGGAAGGCGGAAGCGCGTGCTCTGGGGCAGGCCCGAGGCGGCCGAGAGCAGAATGTGGTTTCCGAGCGAGACGGAGGTGCCGGAGACCACGCGGTCGTAAATGAGCCCGGGCTCGACGAATCCCAAGTTAAGATCGACGGAGCCGCCCGCGATGATGGTCTGCGACAGGACGCCCATGCGCAGGCCCGCGTTGCTGTTGGCGATGGAGTTGTTGAAGTCGGGCAGCACGACGGAGTAGCGGTTCGTGAGGTTCGAGAAGGAGCGCAGGCTGGTTGTGTTGGATCCGTTGTTGGAGCTCAGAACGAGCGAGGTGGGGTCGGTGAACTCCACGTTGGGCCCGCCGTCGGAGTGGTAGCCGGTGACGACGAGGGCCTTTCCGGTTTTTCCGGCAAAGTCGTTCGGAAAATGGAAATTGTATGCGGAGGAGAGCGAGTCGGGCGCGCAGAGGCCGAGGAAGAGGCCGGTGTTGCTCGCGCGCAGTCGGCCGGTGTCGCTGAACTCGGTGGTGATGCTGGTGAAGCCGACGGTTTTGACGGCCAGAACCTGTCCGACGACGACGGAGCTGAGGTCGGGGAGGTGCAGATCGAAGCTTTCAGTGGTGGTGGCGTCGGCCTTGATGTTGGTGGTGGCGTTGGATGCGTTGACGAGGCCGACCCCGGAGACGGAGGTGACGTTGGCGGCGGGCGCGAACTCGAGCTCGACCGTGGAGCCGTCGCTGTTCTTGACCTGGAGCACCCGGCCGATGTAGCCGGTGCCGATGGCGGAGTCGTGGAACGGCAGGACGAGGCTGAAGTCCGAGTTCATGGAGGGCGCGGCCACGAGGGTCGCGGAGCGCACGTTGAGCGCGTCGAAGACCTTGCTCGGGTTCTGGAACCCGAGCGTGACGGCGCTGCTAGTGCTGGAGGTCACGACGAGCGCCTGGTTGTTCTGGGCGTTGGACCCGAAGGTGCTCTGGTAGGCGGGCAGAAAGAGCGAGTAGTCGCTGGCGCTTCCGGTGGTTCGCAGATAGAGGCTCTTGGAGGTGCTCTGGTCGATGATTCGCTTGTATCCGACAAAGTGGGTGACGAGGTTGTGGCTCCCGTCGTCGGAGGCGACTTCGATGGACTTTCCCTCGCTGCTGCTGCTGCTGCTGGCGGCGCCCGAGAGGGCCGGGAGCTGCAGGGTGTAGGACGAGGAGGCGGTCGAGAGCAGCATGCGAAAGGTGTTTCCGCTGATTTCGTTGCGCACGGCGCCCGGTTCGAGGAAAGCCAGCTGCAGCGCTCCGGAGCCGTCGATGCCGCTGACGCCGAGGAGCCGGTTGGTGTACAGGTTGACGTAGGCGGCGGCGTTGACGGGGTCGCCGGCGGAGTGGAGGTTTGCCGGCGCGATGAGCTGGAGCGGGTCGGTGGCGGACGGGTTGGAGGTGACGGTGAGGGATCCGAGCTTGAGCGTGTCGGTGATGATTTCGTTGGTGAAGTCGATGGAGAAGAGGCCGCTCTGGTCGTCGGAGGAGCAGTGCAGGTATTGTCCGGCGAGTCCTGAGGCGTTGTAGCGGGGCAGGCGCATGGTGCATCCGGTCGAGAGGAGGGGGGAGGCGGCCAGCTGCATGGTGTGGGCTCCGTTGGTGACCTGCGGTGGAAAGAGGGCGGAGGGGTTTCCGTAGGCGAGCTCGACGTTCCCGACGGCGTCATCGGAACGCACGTACAGAACCCGGTTGACAATGGGGGATCCGCCTCCGTCGTAGCCGGGCATGGTGATGACGGCGGTGGTGTGGAGCGAGTTGGGCGCCTTGAGGGTGATCTGGTTGGAGTTGTCCGAGATCATGACGGGGTCGGTGAGCGATGTTTTCGGGATATAACCCATCTGGACGTTACCGGCGCCGTCGTCGGAGACTACGGTGAGGACGGTGTTGGTGAGGTTTGTGGCGTGCGAGTAGTCGGGAAAGGAGAGGTTCAGATTGTTTGTGAGATTGATGGGAGCTTTGAGCACGAGATTGTTTCCGTTGTTTGACGAGAGCCCGGTGGATCCGGCGGATCCGAGGTCCCACTTCATCATGATGTCGTTTCCGATGATGGAGTCGACGACGAGGGAGAGCCCGTCGGAGTGAGGTGGGATCTGCGGGAACTGGATCTCGTAGAGCCCGCCGGCGAACTCGAGCGAGTCGATGGCGGTCTGGTCTATTTCAGCGAATTCTGTGTCGACGTACATGTGCGTGAGGGCGCCGTCGTTGCCGCTCATGGTCTTTTGGGTAGAGGAAACATTTTTTCTGATGGGACTGGGTGCCTCCCCGGGGAGGAATAGGAGCTGGATTTGTTCGGAGGGAGTGTTTGGGAAAAAAATTGTTGGCGGAAATAAACGGATATGGCCGAAAACAGAACATTGCAGCAGCGACGAAGGGAGGATTCTCCGACCAATAGAATCACCTTTAACAATAAAAGAGCTCTTGCACAAGAAATTAAAAGCATGGGGGGCGCGCCCGACACAACATTGGATAGACTCCAGAGACGTCGTCGATCTTCCCTTGAGCAAATGCTACGCGATGCGCGAGTGCAAGCACAACCGGCAGCAGTGAATCAGCGACAGCCCGAGGTAGTGATCGAGCGTAAAGTGTCTCCACCCCGAGCACGATGCGGAACTCGATGCATGAACTTGTTGAGACAAATGGGTGATGGAATTGCAAGTGGTAGAGACATGTTTAGAGCAACTGTTTACGATCCAAGCTCTCGGTATTTGCTAAATACAAGAATTGGAAGATATATGAGAAATAATCCAGCGAGTTCTGTCGCCCGAGCTGCTATATTAGCAGCGGCGCTTACAAACCCGTATGTACAAACAGCATCAGGACGTGGATTCGATGCGACAACTTCTGCCCTTCGGAATGCGGTGTGTCCAAGCCTAGTACCGGTTACACGAAATCAGGGAGATGTGACACTAGTTACAACTTACAGTGACGATGGAGCAAGACTCATCCGAGGATACGTGGATGGAGAGGAATACACTGTTGTGGACCCAGTTGTGAGCTTCAATCAAGATCCCAAAAGGGTTCGAAAAGAAGCAAGAAGAAGGTTGGGTAAGAGCAAAAGAAAGTCTGTCTCGAGGCGACGACGCTCAAAAAGCAGAAGACGTTCTGTATCGAGGCGACGTTCAAAAAGTAGAAGACGTTCTGTCTCAAGGCGGCGTTTCAAATAAAGAGCACTTCAAAAAAGTGGGAATCCTTTCGAATCGTTTATTGTTTGAGACTGTAGTCGAGGATCGAATGGATTTTCACTAGACTTATTTTGAACTTGACTCAAAGAAGTTGGGTCACTTATAGACATACCAAATGGTGTTGTAGAAGGTCCTAAATTAAAATCAGACAAGTCGCCTGAACCGCTTCGAGACCGATTTCTACCTGTTACGTTTTGAAACAAAGTTCCGCTCGTAGTGTTTGGTGGAAATTGGTCTGTAATGTTTTCGGAGGCAAGTTGGCTTGTATTGGTTTGAGATTGACGAAATGGAATTCCAAATGTGTACAAACCAACCATAATTGCTCCCAACATTTTACGACCGGTAAAGTTTTGACAAATACTTCTTCTTCTTCTTTTTTTTTTCACTGGTCGAGCTGGCGTAGATTGGGTGCTGTCTGGCGGTGATTTTAATTCTTCGGCGGTTCGAAAACTTTTGTCGCCTGACGAGGACGAATCAGAAGAATCATCACCGCCATCATTTGAAAAATATTTACCAAATCTGGGAAGAAGTCTCCTAACCCATTTGTATGCTCTTTCGTAGTATTGTCCAATCGAACTCAACGGATTATATGGAAACAGTGTCGCAAAAATTTGATACGCGGACAAGGTTGACCAAAACATCGTATCGTGATTTTCAGTAAATGCATCCAATGTCGAGCCCTCATTGTTTCCAGACAAGTAGGTGGATGTTAGATAAATAAGTGCAACAATGGAACCTAAGAAATCCACCGTAAAACCACCCCTTCTTTTTTGGAAAACTTGACTGTAAGCTTTCTCCAAAATGTTTTTCAGAAGCCTAGCTGGGGTCCAAATTGAGTCTACAACCTCTTCTGCAACCCGAAATTCTTTAAACTTTAAATTTTTCAGATATTTCTCCAAGATGTCTATATTTTTTGGATATATGACGCATCCGAATGAGTCCTTTGAAAAATTGTATTTTATGAACGATAATTGCTTATCCTGTGGTCTAATGTCTTTATTGGTTCTTGGAAACGAAACCTTATTATTGTTTATGTTAACTTTAACATTTTCTAGGGATTGGGGATTCTTGTCTCTTTTTAAGGGTATTTTCTCCAAAATACAATTGATGCGGTCTCGGATTTGTTTTCCGTTTTCCAGTTTCTTTCCTAAACTCGAAAAATAAAAGACATCATCACTTTTCAACGACGTAAATTGAATTATATCTCCTAATTTTTTTTTCACTTTTCCCTCCGTCAGATATACTCTTAACGTTCCAGTCAACTTTAAAGGTTCTTCCGAGCCGAGGGCACTTGCGCCCAGAGGCCCTTCGCCCCTTTGCCTTGGCGAAGGGACGCTTGTTTTTGCCGGCGCAAATATCGAGCTAGTGAATCCCGTCGACCTGCCGGGGCCAGTCGACACATACGGCCTGAAACGACTGCGCTGACTCATCGCGTACATGCTCGGCGAGTATCGAATAAACATGGGAGTGTATTGATAGCTTTTTCGGCGGCTCCTGGACCTCTTGCGGCTCTTGCGCCGGCTCTTGCGCCGGCTCTTCGATCGCTTCCGACTCTTGCGCCGGCTCTTCGATCGCCTGCGGCTCCTCCTCCGGCTCTTGGACCGCCTGCGGCTCCTCCTCCGGCTCGCTCTCCTCTTTCGGCTCTTCGATCTCCGTCTCGAACGACTGCGTCTTCGACGCGGCGGCATTTTTTGTATTTAAAAAATATTATTTTATTATAAACCGCCATGCTCAAGGCCCACCTCAAGAAAATGAAGCAGATCAACCAAATTATTTCGGAGGGAAAGCGCCGAAACCGAATCGAGTCAGACCAGGAAACCATGCTCCGCGTGCGCGAGTCCAACCGAAAGTGGACCGAACGCATGAATAGCCTCGACGAAAACGAAATCAAACAGGAATCCAAACGCGGCTGGTTCTCCATTTTCTGGTGATGACATCCGGAAAACATTCCCTTCTCAGATCCACGTAAAATCTGTAAAAACGTACTCCACAATTAAACGCGCCGGGTCCCTGACCCCAAGCACCCTCAACAACGCCTCGTACACGCGACACACGTGCTCCGCGTGCGACATCACCAGGCTGCCCTCCAGCAACCCAAACTCGGTATTCTGAGACGACACGCACCCGGCGCGCATCGGCCGAACCGAATATTTGGGATAATACCACAGAAACAGAGACTGCATGCGCTCCCGGTACGGCTTCGAGTCCTCTTCGTTAAAAAAAATCTCCTCCGAAAAGTCCACGTCGCAAATCGACGGATACGAAAGACCGCGACGCTCGATCACGCGCACGAAATTGCTCAGGTCCGGATGTATCTCCGAAATCATCTCGTTGTAAATTCGATCCCGAGTCATGTGTTTCAGGTCGTGCCCGTTGCACCCCACCAAAAGGTCAAAATCAAAGTTCGACACCGCGTACTTGACGTAGCTACGCCCGGCCGCCAGCGCCGCAAAGTACATCTCCACCTCGCTCTCGCAAAACGTCGACCCAACCGGGTATCTATTACCACCGCCCGACATACGCACGTGCATGTCCCGGACCAGCACGAAGCTGTGGTACTGGTGCGAGTACTTGGCGTACAGCTGGCTGCATCGAATGGAGAAATCGCGCACCTTGGCCAGGTACTTGGTCTTCATGTCGTCATAAAAGTCATCAACGATCATCGCCAGGTTAACCAGACTCAATATTATAATTTGGGCTAATTTGCAAATTTTTTTTCTCTTTTTTTTTCGTTTATTCAAATGTCATTGTCCCAAAAAAATGTTTGTGACAATAAATGCCACAAAGAAGATCTCGCTCCAGGAGGAGCAAACGGAATTCTAAACGGTCAAGCAGAAGTCGCTCGAGGAGACGTAGCAATAAGCCAACTGGATTTATGCTCGGAAGGAAGCGAAGAAATGCACGAAATTCTAAAAAGAGTCATATGAAGCAAAACCCATTAAAATTTGTTTTGAAAGGGTCAAGGGATTTCAAGAATCGGCGTCCT
>Ga0187217_1001009_pt1 | contig 11677 bp, 11 predicted proteins | sample 15SPOviralmetaG_FD_130165 | JGI IMG/M metagenome (GOLD analysis project Ga0187217, IMG submission 130165) | Marine viral communities from the oligotrophic San Pedro Time Series (SPOT) site, San Pedro Channel, CA, USA - 15 SPOT_SRF_2010-09-15... | ecosystem: Environmental > Aquatic > Marine >... | reverse complement strand
TTGTTTCTCAAAGAAACCATTGACTGGATTTGCGCCTATATATGCCATTTAAATTCCTAATTAATTCTTTAAAGTTATACTTATATTTATAAGACTATTTATAAGTGTTTTATGACTTATTTACCTTACAACCTGAAGGTAATCCTAGTTTATCTCTACCATCAAATATATTTATATCTTTAAACTGACCATTCACATTGTTATAGTGTAGAAAGACTTGACCACAAACATCACCCTCAAAAGGTTCTCTCCAGTGTTCTAAATCACAACCACTATATACTAACATATCCCCTATTTCAAGATCAACTCTTGTACCTGCTGGTGCATTAGGTTTATGTATATTTTTGTATTCATCTATGACATTATCAGCACCCGTACCATCTATAAAGATAGGCCATGGGTCGCCACCTAAATTAAGTGTGGTAGATATCTCACAACTTGGTCGATCTTTATGTCTTTTTAATATATCACCTTTTTTATATGCCCTCGCATAAGAATATGTCGGCACTAATTGTAATCCTGTTTCTTGTTGCATTTTTGATAATACTTTCATCATTAGAGTTTCCATTACAAAATCTGCATAACAAGAATAAGTATTAGGTATCTGTTGATCTGTCCATGTTCCTAGAATAGAAGACTGTGAATGTATATTGTTTTGATACATAAAATTAACAGCATCTCGTTTAAGTAAGAAATAATTAAATATAAAATTAGCTAATTCATAAGAAATTGCATTTTTAATCACTTGATATTTTTTTGTTTTAAACATATTATCTCCTTATACCATAAAGCATTTTTGCATAAAATTAAATGATACAGATATTCTTATATCATTAGAGTTATTAGGATCAACACAATGATTTAACCAAGAAGGAAACATAATTAAACGTCCTGCTTTGGGATCATAAGAATGTTCTCTCCATAATCTCTCAGGTTTAGGTACATCTTTTTGTCTAGGTCTTGACATCAATGCAACCGATCTTGGGTCTTCTATTTTTAATTGTCCAGAGTTTTGTGGTGCTTTGATATAATACACACCAGACCACAAAGAATTAGGATGTATATGTGCTCTGTTCATTGATCCTGGTGGATTAATATTTGCCCACATATTACCTAAAACAGGTTCACTATCGTAATATTCTTGTTCGTAGATAGTTTTCTGTGCTGAATATAACATATCAACAAGTTTTGCATACTCAGGTAATTGGTGCATTTCTGTCGTGGAATGCCAACCTTTGATATTGGTTCTCGTCATTCCCTTATCTCTGTTTGCCCAATTAATAATATCTCTTTCAAGTTCCTGATTGAGAGTTGGATGCTCTATATCTGCAATATATATTGGTGTCGGAAAATATAATTCTCTAAACATTATCTAAACGGTGTGCCTCCAAACCACATGACAAGTGACTTTCTATTTCCTCTTATAACTGGTGTCACCCTATGTCGTATAAACGAAGCAAAAAATATTGCGTGTCCTTGTTTAAGTTTTGCAAAACTATTTTTTCTCATTAATTCTAAATCACCACCTTCAAATTCATTTTCAGGAGATAATAATAGAGTCATTGATATTTTTCTAACTGGTGGTTCGTGAGAACAATTAACATCATTATCTACATGCCAATCATAGAATCCACCTTCTGGATATTCTGTGTATTGTGCCATCTCTGTTATTTGCATATCATCAAAACCAAAGTGATTGCCATTAGTTTGACGCATAATTTTTTCTATGTCTTTATACATATGAATCATTTTTTTAAATGGTATCCAACTAATATGTGATGTTCTAGTTTTAGTGTCTATAACACTACCCTTAACACCTTTTTCAGACGATCCAACACTAGCATTTACTTTAGGTTCACTTCTTCCTGCTTCAATAATCATTTTACATTGTTCAGGTGTAAAGACTGGCGTGGTTGTTTCAACCATGTAAGATTTCCATCGTGGTTCTGTTATCATATTAATACCCGTATTCTACCCAACCCGTTATTATATATTTGTCATTCGATAGAGGAGGGTTGCCCCTATGAATGTGCGTGAATTGTGACGGCCAAACTAGTAGTGTATTTTTCTTTGGTTTGAAACGACACTTTTGATATAGAAATTCTGTCTCCCCACCCTCGGTTACATCATTTAGATAAATCATAAAAGCTAATATTCTATTTCTTGCTTTCATTTCTGCATTTTCACAATGCCATGTATGATATCCTTCACCCACCTTTGTTTTCTGTATCTTAACTTCTAATATATTATGTGTAGTTAATTTTTTTAGATAAGAATATTTTTGAGCATATAAAGGATATACTTCTTTAAAAAACAAATCTATGAAAGGTTTGTTATTATAAGTCATTGCAACATTAGTATCTCTTATAGTGTCTATTGCATTATCAGATACTAACATCTCATCCACTTTTCTAGGATATACAGCACCTTGTTGTTCACATTTATTAAAATAGTTTAGATAATCTTCTATCAATTCGTTAGGCATAAAATTTTTAAATATGCCGATATGATCTTTAATTAAAAATTCTTTACTCATTATGTTGCTCCTCTATTTCTGATAGGATCAAACTGTACATCACAATTTGCAGCTAGTGTTCTTCTAGTTTCGTTAGTTCCGTTAAAGGGATAAACGCAATGACGCATATCGTAAGGAAATACATAGAAATCTCTGAGATTCATAGGTGGTTGATAATCTATTTTTGCAAACTGACCATTAGCAGCACCCATTATTTGTAGTCTACCATTTTGTGGTATCTCAGCATTAGAATATTCTTTACCATAAGTTGATGGTAATTTTAAAATCATCACACTTGAAAGACCTGTAAATAACATTCCTCTGTGAATATGTGCAGGATTGTATTCATGTTGTTTCATCTCATTAACCCATATAGAATTTAAATGAGTATCGTATTCTTTAATTTTATTAAAAGTTAGATAGTGATGAAATATGCTCATGAAATAATCTGTCACATTTTTAGGTAATAGATTGTGATTTTTCATTTTAGATTGATCAGCACCAGCATAGAATAACGAATGCTCATTCTCTATCTTACCAACTAGTTGTTTATTGGCTTTATAAAGATTAGTATAATTGATTTCGTAGATTTGATTAATCGAATGAAAAATGTCTAATGGTACTTGATACTTTAAAACTGATTGACCTAAAAATACAAAATCAAAATTAAGATTTTGGTTGTCCATGTTGAGTAATCTGTTCTTGTTTCTCTGTATTGTTCTCTAGTTCACCAGATTTTTTAATTCTTTTTAGTGTTTCTAGTTGTCCCATTACATTAAATATATCAGTATCAGACGAGCTATTGTTTAGTGTTTTTGCCTTTTCAGCATAGTGTCTACCATAAGATTCTAGTTGATGTTCATTGACATCTTTATCATTGAATGATCCGTCATTAAACTCTTTTTTTAATTTAGACCACATCTTAATCTCTCTCATTCTATGTCTTGCAACTTTTTCCATAGATGCTTTACCAAAACGAGCCTCATCTAAATCAATTTGATATTTAGTTAGTTTATAATCATCTTCTTCGGCAGATATTTTCTTTTCTAGATATTTTATCTTTGCGTCATTTCTTCTGTAATCAAAAGAAAGTGCCATTAGGTTATCTAAATATGATGATTGCTCTCTGACACACTGCCAATATTTTGCAGCTTTTGTTGGATATCTATTATCTTGTAGCACAGAAAATCTTGCCTCTGTTTCTGTTCGAAACATCTGTTTTTTGTGCCAAGTATCTCGTAGTTCTTCCGTCATTTCCTTAAAGGCAGAAACGTCTTCTGAATTTAATAGATTAGTTAGATTGGGGGTTTCGTCTTCGATCAGACTTTTAATATCTCTTTTTATTATATCATCACTCATTCAGTTCTCCTTATTATATATCTATAATGTTATTATTATTTATAAGACTTTTATATTATGACGAGGATAAAATTTCTGTTATTTTTCCATCACCATGCCATTCTTCGGTTGCCGTTGTTACAGAAGGTGATTGTCCACTAAAAACTAAAGCTGATGTGGTTACTCCATCTCCTCCGAGTCTATGTCTTCCTGTATTCATACTTTCTTTAGCTGTCCAATTAGTTCCATTCCATATCTCCGTATCACCTAAAGCAGGTGATCCACCCATTGCTATACCAGCTGTTGATGTTCCACCTCCTTCTAAACCACCTCTTCCAACATTTAAATCATTTACTTCTGTCCAGTTTGTACCATTATATAATTCTGTACTTCCTATATCAGGATTTCCACCAAATGCTAAAGCCGATGTGTTATCTGCACCAGAGCCCGATAATATTAATCTCGCAGTATTTAAATCATTAACCTCTGTCCAGTTTGTTCCATTCCATAATTCAGTCTGATCGGTTGGACCTTCTCCCCCAAAAGCTAAAGCAGAAGTGCTTGTTCCAACTACTGGTATAAATCTTTTAGCGGCATTTAGATCATTTACTTCAGACCAAACATATCCATTCCAAGATTCTACTTTAGCTGATTTTGCTGGTGATGGAGCTTCACTTCCACCTACTGCTAAAGCAGCAGTTGTTGATCCAGTTCCTCCTAATCTATTTCTTCCTGTATTCATGTCATTAATTTCACCCCAAGCAGTTCCATTGTAAATTTGTGTTGTAGCAGTTGTGGCAGGCAACATTCCACCAAAAGCGATACCTGATGTGCTACTTGTACCAGCTCCTGCTAAAGCTTCTCTACCTGCAGGTATATCTGCACCTGTAACCCATGCACCTAAAGCAACTCCTAAGTTCCATTCTTCAGTTGCGGCAGTATTTGGAGGAGTTTCTCCACCAAATGCTAAAGATGAAGTATTACTACCTGTTCCACCTAATCTTGTTCTTGTTACATTTAAATCGTTTAATTCAGTCCAGTTAGTTCCGTTCCAAGATTCTGTTTTAGGAGTAATTGACACAGCAAGATTACTAGACCCACCAGCAACTAAAGCTGCAATTGCATTTCCACTCTCTCCTGAAGTACCTCTTGCAGTATTTAAATCATTAACCTCTGTCCAATTAGAACCATTCCAAAGTTCGTTATTTGCTACAAATCCTGGTGAAGTTTGTCCACCAACAGCTAAAGCAAATTCATAATTATCTCCTATACCTCCCATTCCAGACCTAGCAGTATTTAAATCATTAACCTCTGTCCAGTTTGTTCCATTATAAGATTCCGTAAGAGCTGAAAAAGGAGGAATAAATCCACCAAAAGCTAATGCAGCTGTTGATGTTCCAGCACCTGCTAAAATTCTTCTTGCTGTGTTTACATTGCCTACCTCTGTCCAGTTTGTTCCGTTCCATGATTCTACATTTACGGTGACAGGAAAATTACCAGAGATTGCTAATGCTGCCGTATTACTAGTTCCAGCACCTGCTAATTGACTTCTCGCTGTGTTTAAATCATTTAATTCAGTCCAATTAGTTCCATTATAAGATTCTGTTGTGTTTGATCCAGGACCACCAAATGCTAAACCAGCTGTTTGGGATCCAGTTCCTACTAAATCTGACCTTGCAGTATTTAAATTACCACTAGTAGACCAAGCATTACTTTTAAAATGTATTCCACCTTTTAGTTCTTCGGTTGTCGTGTTGTACCAAAGTTGACCGTCAACTGGATTTGAGGGATCTGAAGATCGTACCTCTATATCTGTTCCGTGTAATTCTTTATAAGTTGCCATATTATTCTACCGTCTCCGTTACTATTCCAGTGCCAACCCACTCAAATGTTGAACCGTTTGTTGGATGACCACCAGCAGCAAGACCAGACGTTGATGTTCCTATTCCTGCTTGTCCTGTTTTAGCACTAGCAAAACTATTTTCTCTACTCCAGCTCGTACCGTTCCATGATTCTGCTAACGCCTCGATATCTGAGGGTGATGTTCCACCGTGTGCTATAGCAGAAGTATATGTTCCAAAACCATTTAGTTGTCCTCTTGCAACTGCTAAATCATTAACCTCAGTCCAGTTAGTTCCGTTCCAAACTTCCGTTGCTTTTGTTTGGTCACCTGACTCATCATATCCACCAAATATTAGAGATTGTGTTGATGTACCAACACATCCTGCTCCTTCTCTACGTTGATTTGAGTCATTGACAGCGGTCCAATTTGTTCCGTTCCATAACTCTGTGGCGTTCAATATTCCAGTCGGAGTAGCCTGAGGGTTTTTACCAGAAGCACTTAAAGCAGCAGTATTATCTGCCCCTGCTCCTGCTGTATCACTTTTTCTAGTGTTCATATCGTTGACCTCTGTCCAACTTGTTCCGTTCCAAGTTTCTGTTTTACCTTCTCTTGTAAAACCAGCATTTTCAGGACTAGAGTCTCCACTAACTCCTCCAAAAGCTAAGGCTGATGTTTGAGTTCCCTCAACTGCCACGCCATATCTAGCCTTGTTTAGATCATTTACTTCAGCCCAAACATTTCCATTATAAATTTCAGCTTCTGCTTTAAATGGTGGATTTCCTCCAGCAACTAGACCTGCTGTTGATGTTCCTGCACCATTTCCGTTTAAATTATTTTTAGCAGTGTTCATAAAAGCAGCAGTGAGCCATGACCCTACTACAAGATTTTGATTCCATTCTTCGGTTACAGCTGTAATTGCAGGGATTCTTCCTCCTACAGATAATGCGTTAGTGCTAGTTCCAATATTACTAGCCATTTGAATAACGTTTGTACTCATATCGGTTGTTGCAGTCCAAACAGCTCCATTCCATAATTCAGTTGGACCTGAAGTTGGACTTCCTCCAAAAACTATAGCTGCCGAAGTAGATCCTGTAGACCCTAAATAATTATGATCTGCATTTGTATCATTTACTTCGTACCATGCAGACCCTTGCCAAGCTTCTACGTTTTTTGTTGCACCACCAGGATTATTATATCCTGCAATAGCTAGGGCATTTGTGTTGCTAGTGCCACATCCTCTTAATTGTCTTGCGTCATTTAAATCTGCAACTTCAGTCCATGATGAACCATTCCAACTTTCTGTTAAAGCCACATCGCCAGTGGCAGAGTATCCAGCAAAAGCTAATGCGTTAGTGTTTACACTTGCGGCTCCACCAAGATCATATCTAGCTGTGTTTAAATTTCCAACCTCAGTCCAGTTAGTACCATTCCAAAGTTCTGTTTCGTTTTGTACAGGAGGATCTACTGCACCACCCATAAATATTGCTGAAGTCTGTGTTCCACCAGCACCTCCTGATCCACGACCAGTATTTAAATCATTTACTTCTGTCCAACTAGAACCATTATATAATTCTGTTAAATCTGAAGCAGATCCTGTGTTTCCACCAAAAGCTAGAGCTGATGAACTCGATGCCCCCGCTCCACCTGCATTTTTTCTAGCTGTATTTAAATTAGCACCACTAGACCAAGCAGAACCTAAAGTGCTTTTACGAATACGAAGACTGTCTGTGCTAGTATTATACCACAGTTGTCCTACATAAGGATTATCAGGATCCTCTGTGTAGTTCTTTATCTTTGCACCTTTAAGTTCTTGATAAGTAGCCATTTTTTTCCTTGTTATTCAACCAATGTTATATCTGATGGTTTTGAACCTAATCTTTCAATTTTGTCATCTGCCGATTCACCATCTACATTGTCGTTGTCCCATGCTGTTTTAGCAGCATTCACTTGTGCTGTGACAATTGTTTGTGCTTCATCTTTTGTTTTTACAGTTCCACCTACTTTTGCAATCCAAAGATTTGCGTGTTTATTGTAAGCGGGAACCTGCCAAACATCACCAGGAAAACTAGTGAAAGTAATCTTAATCGATTCAATGTGATCGATAAAACCTTTTCCCCAATTTTCTGCTACGCAGTATTGATATGTCTTTGCCATTTTATTCTCCTTAATCAGTTGTTGTTGTTGCTGTTCTTATTATAAATCCTGTTCCATCCCACTCTTGGGTTGAATTGCCATAAGCTGTTCCGTTATACCCTCCAGTTTGCATGGCCGCTGTTTTACTTCCGTTACCATGTCCTATTCCAATTACTGAAACCATATCTGCGACATTTGTCCAAACACTTCCATTCCATAATTCTGTGTCATCTAAATAAGTAGGTGGATCTATTCCACCAAAAGCTATAGCAGAGGTGTTATCAGCACCTGCACCAGAAGGATAATGTCTTGAAGTATTTAGATCATTTACTTCAGTCCAGTTTGTGCCATTCCATAATTCTGTTTCAGCTAAATCAGCAACTGATGGTGATTTTTCACCTCCAAAAGCTAGTGCTGATGTTTGAGTTCCAGCACCTGCAAGTTGTTTTTTAGCATCATTTAAATTATTAACTTCTGTCCAATTTGTTCCGTTCCACGATTCTGTTTCATTTTGTACACCTGATGGACCGAAACGCTGTCCACCAAACTGAATACCTGCGGTTGAGGTTCCACTACTACTCTCTCCACCATGAAATCTTGATGTGTTCATATCATTAACTTCAGTCCAAGTATATCCATTCCAAAGTTCGTTATGATCTTCGTTAGTATCTCCTGGAGAGAAACCACCCATTGCTAATGCAGATGTCGGGGTCCCAATTCCACCAACACCAAATCTAGCATTATTCATATCGTTCAATTCAAAAAATGATGTTCCGTCATATTGCTCTGTAAGACCCACATGACTAGATCCATTATATCCACCAAAAACTAATGTCGTTGTAGATGTACCTACAGCAGCGTGTTGACCTCTATTAGCATTTAAAAAAGGTCCTGAACGCCATGCACCAATAGAAACACCTGCGTCCCATTGTTCAGCGACACCTGTTTGTGCAGTAGCAGTATATCCTCCAGCTGCTATATTTGCTGTATTAGATCCAGACGCTGTTAATAGATATCTTGGAGTATTTAAATCACTTGTTTCTACCCAAGCAGTTCCGTTCCATAATTCTGTTTTACCAGAAGCAGGAGGATTACCACCCACAGCTATGGCTGCTGTAGCAGTTCCAGTTCCTCCACGATCTTCAAACTTACTGTTTATATCAGCAACATATGACCAGTTTGTTCCATTCCATAATTCTGTTACTGCTGTGGTAGGTGGTATGTCACCAGTGAAAGCTAAAGCTGAAGTATTAGACGCTCCAGCACCACCTAATTTTTCTCTCAACTGATTTAAATCATTAACCTCAGTCCAGTTTGTTCCATTCCATGACTCTGTAATGGCTACTTTTCCACTAGTTCTTCCACCAAAACCTAACGCATTAGTATTATCAGTTCCACAACCTGCTAAATACTGTCTTCCAGTATTTAAATCATTGACCTCAGTCCAGTTTGTTCCATTCCAAGTTTCTGTTAATGCCTCTGTATTAGCACCACCAAAAGCTAACGCTGATGTGTAAGTTCCATCACCTGCTAGTTGAACCCTTGATTGATTTATATCATTTAATTCTGTCCAAGAAGAACCATTCCAAAATTCATTTGAATCTCTGTTTGGTGCGCCTCCACCAAAAATTAATGCCTCTGTTTGAGTTCCTGCACCTCCTGATCCATATCTTGCTGTGTTTAAAGAAGCAACCGTAGACCAAGCATTTCCAACTACCTGATCTTGAAATTTAAACTCTGAATTAGTGCTGTCATACCAAAGTTGTCCTTTAATAGGATTGTCTGGATTTCCAGCAACGGTTTGAACTGCCGTTCCGTGTATATCCTTATATGTGGCCATGATTATTTATTCTTCAGCAACCAACCTTGAGTAGAATCTGTAAATACCAAAGTGTTCGCTGCTCTTTCTGTTGCAACAGTTAAATCTGATTCAGCGCCAGCTATCTTTGATGAGTTTCTAGCAATAGTTAGATTATTAGAATCAAATGTTCCTGCGTAATCTACAAATGAAACTTCATCACCAATACTAGGTGAAGCAGGTAATGTTAAAGTCAATGCTCCACTTGTTGTATTCATAAATACACCTTCGCCTGCTGAAGCTGTGTAGTTTCCTGTCTTGACTGCTTGCCATTGAGTACCACCACCAATATAAGTTTTAAGTCTAGAAGCAGCAACTTTTCTATTCGTACCACCAGCACCATTATCAACTATGAATAAATCTGCGTCAACTAAGTCTTCACCTATATCTGTGCCACCATCTATGTCTAGATTAGCAATAGAAAATGCACCAGCAGAAGCACCTACATAAGTTGCAATTCTTGAAGCAGCCATTTTTCTGTTTGTACCACCTGCACCATCGTCAACTATAAACAAGTCAGCGTCAGCAAGGTTAGCACCTATATCTGTACCACCATCAATATCTAAATCTGCTAATGCAAGTGAACCGTCAGGAAACACAGGTGTTTGTGTAAATGTCACAGCACCACCTGAAGCAATAGAAATAGCATCCGTATCTGAAGCAGAACCTATGTTACCACCATCAGCGATAACTAATCCAGCACCTGAAGTAATCACAGCACCCGAAGTTATTGCATTGTTAAATGTAGCAGCACCTGCTTCACTACCATCAAGTGTAAGCATTGTGATGTCAGCAGTGTTATCAGTACCCTTAAATATGATATCTGAATCGTTAGCGGCAGCGTCTATCGTGATGTTACCAGATGATGTTGTAAGATTGATAGCTGCATTACCAGTACCTATGTCATCAGCAGCAATACTAGAACTTGTGTATGAGTTAAGTGCTGATACAGCAACTTGTTTCATTGTGCCGTTATCATTTAAGATAATTTGGTCAGCGTCAACAATTGTCACAGTTGAAGCAGTTGTGTCTCCGTCTATGATGTTTATCTCAGCAGCAGTCGCTGTCACTCCATCAAGTATGTTTAATTCAGCAGCTGTTGATGTCACATTTGTGCCACCAATATCTAAAGTTGTCATTGACACTTCGCCACTAACTGTTAAAATTGATCCATCAAATGTTAGATTTGCTTCACCATTTAAACCACTAGAACCTGTTGCGGTTACAACACGATTGTTAGCGTCATTTGCTATTGATAATGAAGAAGACCAAGATAAGTTTCCTGATCCGTCTGTTGTTAGTGATGTTCCTGAACTACCATCAGCAGCAGGAAAAATATATGTTCTACTTGTTGTGACGTTAGGTGCAGAGAAACCTACATAGTTTGATCCATTATCTGTATCTTCAAAAATTCTTATCTCACCAGCTGCATTACTATTACCACCAACGCCTACAAAACCACCATCATTTATCTCTAATACTTTGTTACCATCGTATTGTTGAAAGATAATATCTTTAGCGTCAACCATCGGTTTGATAACTGTATCACCAGAACTATTTGAAAGAGCAATATGTTCAACACCAGCAATTTTAAAATCTATTCTGTCGTCTGTATCTGCTGTTAAAGAGGTGTCACCATCAGCATCTAGTAATAATTCTACACCACCTAAATCTTTAGATGTTATACCTTGAGTGAAACTAGTCTTATCGTTAATTACATATATAGAAGCGCCACTTACTGGAGCAGCAGAGAAAGTAATTCTTTTTAATTCATTACTTCCATCTAGTCCTAACGTAAATGCTTTACCACTACCTGGTTCTTGTCTTACGTTATTTACAAAAACTTCTAATGAATTTTCACCACTACTTACAACTGCGTTTCCTAAGTCAAAAGTAGTAGTTGATCCATCACCTGTAAAAGAATCTTTTGTAGGTACTTGACTAAAAGTATTTACTGGTTGTTGTCCTATATATGCCATTTAATTATCCT
>Ga0187217_1001003_pt1 | contig 11701 bp, 8 predicted proteins | sample 15SPOviralmetaG_FD_130165 | JGI IMG/M metagenome (GOLD analysis project Ga0187217, IMG submission 130165) | Marine viral communities from the oligotrophic San Pedro Time Series (SPOT) site, San Pedro Channel, CA, USA - 15 SPOT_SRF_2010-09-15... | ecosystem: Environmental > Aquatic > Marine >... | reverse complement strand
TGGTAATTCAGACGATGGCAACAATGATCGTCAACAAACTACGAGGATTTGATAATGGCTAGAAGTAAAGTACAACAGAACTCAATCAACCTAGATCCTAATCGGGAGAAGATCTCAGTCAATATGTCATTGACGCCAGGAGACCCCTCAACTCAGATGAACAATCCAGACAACGTCCTTAACTTTGGTCCACAGCTTAGTGCTATGCCTCAGGGACCAAATGGAGCAACTGTGAATAAGTTCCCCTATCAAGATAAGGGTCTAGTGAATGCAACTCAATTGGGAGCTATTGACCCTGCAATGGTCGGACGGTCACAAGTTCCTACATCAATGCCCGTTGGCCGTGGCTATCAAGGCAATACACCGTTTGGAGCAGTGAACACTTTGCAAGCCCCTGCCGACTATATGGCAGCAGTTGGTATTAACACAGGTCCAGGAATGGCAGGTAAACCACAGAGTGCTATGGGACTTACTGGTCAGCCAGCAATGATGCCGGATCCAATGGCAATGGTGCCTGGTAGTACTAAAACAACAATCGCCAAGAAAGGTAAATCAAACAAAGGTAATGCATAATGGCTTCTACATCTACTAACAAGCAACCCTTACTAGTTGACAATGTATTGCATGAGATTGTTGATCTTATTGGTGCAACAGTTGAACAAAACTCTGTTATTACAATTGGTGGTTCAAACGGAGCAAAATTAATTGTTGACTGTACAACAAATGATGGAGCAATCATTGGTGAGATATATGCCTTAGCAAGGCAGACCACAACTGCTTATACAATTAACATGTATCTAGCATCAGTGAAAGATATCTTGATCCCTTCTCAAGCAGTGTTCTTAGGTACATTCCTTGGAGCAACAACTGAGGGTTCCAAGACAACGTACAATTCAATGCCTTTTGTATTAAATCCAGTACCCGGTGTTGGATCAACTGATGATACCTTTGTTGTTGGCACTCAATTCCAAGCACTGTATATTCCCAAGGGCAAAGCTCTGTGGGCAGCCGTCAAGAAACAAAGTGCTAATGACACAGCTACAGCAGCACCATTGATTGGGGTGCACGGCGGATTCTATTAATGCCTAGGAAGCAGAATGGCTTTGGTAGTTCAGAATCATTTGCATTTAAAGGCTTTGGACGATTAGATAAAGGTAAAGGTACTGGCGCAGCTGGATATTATCCAGGGGATCGTCAGTACGGATCTATTGTGCAACGTACTGTAATTGAAAAGTGGAACCTAGATAGTGATTGGGTGAAGTGGAGAAAAGGTTTTGAAATGTACAATCGTGCTGCATGGGAAAATCTAAAGGTTAGAGATACAAGTTATGATCCTGGATTACCGAAGTCAGATACTAATAAACCATTTAAAGATGCAGTAATTAATTCCACACTATACAAAGGAAAACCATACGAGATTGACAACACATATATAGGATATGAATACCCAACATCTAACGCTGATACTAATACATATTACGTTGTCAAAAAATCATCTGAAGCAAAAGCATTAGGAACAATTGTCAGCATTCAAAATGATCCGTTGACTTATCCAATAAATAAAGCCAACAAGGAAGTTTATGTAACTATCAATCCAGATAGTACTAATAGAGACTTGCTTCCACAAATGATTGGTGAGAGATTAGCTGACGGTCTATTGTCACAAAATGGCAAAACCGCTGCGACATTAAAAAGAGTACTAACATCAGAGGGGCTACCAAGTGTATATAAAGGCAAAACCTTATCTAAAGAATTAGAAAAGGTAATTAACTTTACTCAAAGTAAAACGACTGTAAAAGTAAGCATACCTGTTGCAGATGTAAATGTCACAGATAACACAGGAAGTTTTGTGCCAAACCAAGGTATTAACTATAAAGACAAGCCTGAGCAAGCTTCATTGAATATCTTGAGTAATCCAGGTCTGCTTGATGGGAAGGTAATTTATGTAGATAACTTTTTTATTGAAAAACAGATCTCATCACTTGCTACATCGGCCTACACAGATGATGACCGCTTCTTTGAGTTTTCAATGCAAGAGACAGAGACAAGCCAAACATTAGTTGGCTTAGATCAAGGTGTAAACGCACTGCCCCCGGCAATGCTAGATCTAGCATCCCTGCCTACAATATTTAGCACAACAAATGCATCTATAACAATTGATGGATCATACGTATTTAGGAAGTCAGACTATCAAAAGTTTTTTCCTGGAATCTACATAACTGGAGATTTCATTGCACCTAGAGTGCAAGATATTTCATATTCGATATTACCTTTTGTAGTACAAAAGTCTGACATCGTAAACGGTAATTTTATATTTGAAGCTCAGCCTTATTTCTCGGAAATAAATTTATATCCTGATTTGACCAATGGTACAACTCTTGTGTTCTCAGACAACAGTTTTACGAAGTCATATACTACAGATACTAAGTGGACAAACTTAGATACAGATGTAAATCCATGGATGGATGAAGTATTTAGTGTGGGTGCGACATTGATTCCAGGAGAAATGTACTCATGTAGTTGTCCAAACCACTCTCAGTCGATGCTGAGCATGCCACAAGCAAATCAAAACGAAGACACAAGAAAGACTAATAGACAGAAAAGGTACCCATTGCCTACTGCACAGGGACAAGATGACTATGGAATTGCAGGACAATCATTAGCTGCTGGTAAAGTCAGTAGTTGGGAATCCGAATCCCACCGCTTGAGTTTTAAATTATGTAAGCATACTATTGCAACAATGTTTAATGAAGATATAAAAGTAATTGAACCTAATAAATATCCAACATTAGAAGCAAGAGAAGGGTTTGAAGAAAAATTAGCAAAGGAGATACAAGAAAGTTATGACAACTTTGATCGTTCCTACAGACGTACAGGTATATCAATATCAGAAATAGTATTTGCTTTGTCTAGAGGTCTTAACTTAGATCCAACAAAAACAGCATATATAGTTTTTGAGAGCAAACAATAACTATATACGTTATCGTGAGAATTAAGAGTTGCGTATAGATTCTTATGTTAAAGTCAGAAGATTTTCAACTGCCACTAGAGAAAGTATTAACGCTACGAGTAATTACTGATGACATTGAGTCATGTAAGGACGTTGGGGTACTACAAAATAGTCTTAAGGATACGACTAAGTTGCTAATGACATACCAACACATGTTAGGAAAAGTCTTGCAAGAGCAGATCCATGCAAACCTAACAAAGATGTTTGAAGAAGAAAGTAATTAACAGAACAGTTAAAATAAGAATATTAAGAAGATAGTCTAGGGCGTTTTCGATGAAGATTCAATTAAAGCACTCTAATGTATTAGATAGCGGATCAGCAAAACAACCAACAGCTGTAAACATGCTGGATGGTGAAGTAGCTGTTAACTTTAATGCTAGTGACCCTGCTATCTTTATCAAGAATAGTAATGGGGATATTGTAAGAATTGCAGGTAAAGATAACCTTGCATTTACTGGATACGAAGCAACTATTCAAGCTGCTTCGACACCTCCAGCAGGTCTAGAGGCTGGTAATCTATATTTTGATACTGATGACAATAGGCTGTACTATTACTACAACAATGGCAGCACAACGCAATGGGTAGACGCTAGTACTGAAAAATTTGATGTAACAATAATTCCAGATCCTACAAATTCAAGTCATCAAAGTGGGACACTAGATGATCGCTATGTGAATTCAAACGGCGATACGATGACGGGCAATCTTGTCCTAAATGCAGGCTTAAACTTAAACGCATCAGATGTATTCTTAAACAACGGTAAGGTTGTTTTTGAGGGAGCAAATGCAGATGCGCATGAAACTCAGTTAACTGTAATCGAACCTACTGCTGACAGGGTACTTTCCCTTCCGAATACAACAGGAACTTTAATTAGTACTGGTGATTCTGGATCAGTCACAAGCGCAATGATTGCAGATGGGGCAATTCAGAATTCAGATGTAAGCAATAGTGCAGCAATTGGTTTGTCAAAGCTGGCCACAGGTACATTGCCTACAGGCATTACCGTTGCTAGTTCCAATATTGTTGATGGAACGATTGTAGATGCAGACATTAGTTCGACTGCTGCAATCTCATTAAGCAAGCTAGGAACTGGTGCATTGCCGTCAGGTGTAACTATTGCATCATCGGGAATAGCTGGAGGAGTAGCAACCACCGATATTGCTGCAGGAGCTTTGCCAAATAATGTCACTGTAAATTCCACAAACATTGTTGACGGCAGTATTGTCAATGCAGACATCAGCGGAACAGCTGCAATTGCAGTAAGCAAATTAGCAGATGGCACTTCATATCAGTTGCTACAAACTAATGCTGCAGGAAATGGTGTTGAGTGGGCATCAAATATTGACGTACCTGGAACCTTAAACGTTACAGGTGTAGGAACATTTGATAGTAATGTAAGCGTTGCTGGTAACTTATCTGTAACAGGATCCACAATTGCGCTAGACGCAAACATTGTTACTGTCAAAGATAATAATATTCAACTTGGTGTAGTATCAACGCCAACTGATACAACTGCAAATGATGGCGGTATTACACTTAAAGGGTCAACAGATAAAACATTTAATTGGATAAATAGCAGCGATTCGTGGACATCAAGTGAAAATCTAGATCTCGCCGCAGGCAAAGCTTACAAGATTAATGGTTCAGAAGTTTTAAATCAAACTTCATTGGCTAGTGGAGTGACTGGTTCAAGTCTGACAAGTGTGGGTACTATTAGCAATGGTACATGGCAAGGCAGTCAAATAACTGATGCCTACTTAGCAACAATATCAACTGCTGGCAAAGTAGCGAATACCGCAACATCTGCCACAAATTTAAACTCTGGCAATGCCATTGTTGCTCGTGATGGATCAGGAGACTTTATTGCAAGAAATGTTACCGCATCATTAATTGGCAATGCATCAAGTGCATCTAAATTAGCGACTGCAAGAACCATCAGCCTCACTGGAGATCTTACCGGTTCTGCAAGTTTTGATGGCACATCTAATATTTCAATTAATACATCAGCAGTATTTACAGGAACAACTAATCTCTCTTACATTCCTGGTACAAAAACGATTACTTCTGACACAGGCACAAATGCTGTATTGCCTTTATTTAGTAATACTAATGCAGGCTTAACAGGTGCATCAGGTGGTGGGACTGTTAATTATTTAAGAGCAGACGGTTCATGGGCAACACCTCCTGGTAATGCAACAAACCTAGGTTATGTAGTAGGGACTAGTACAATTACATCGAGCACTGGTACTGGTGTAGCTCTTCCATTATTTAGTTCTAGTAATTCAGGATTAGTACAAGGATCTGGTGGAGGAACAACTAAATTCTTACGAGCCGATGGAAACTGGATTGCTTTAGGTAGTAGTAGCACAAGTATTGGTGTCAACCCTCCAACAAACCCAGCACCTGGAGACTCATGGTTTGATACTGATGAAGGACGTACTTATATTTATTATCAGGATACTGACTCAAGTCAGTGGATTGAATCTAACCCTAGTTGGAATGGAGGCATTCCTGTTGGATCAGTTATTCCAAGCTATTTGAGTACTGGTGGACCTAATTGGGATGCAAGTGGAAACTTGACTGCCACTGGTTCTATTACTGCTGCATCTGGTGTAATCACTGGAACACTCACAAAAGGTGGAAGCAATGTATTGACTGCAGGAGATACTGGCACTGTTACAACTAACATTATTGCTGATGATGCAGTTACTCAAGCTAAGCTTGATGATGGATCAGTATCAGCTAGTAAGCTAGCAGCCGATTCAGTAACTACTACTAAAATTGCTAATGCGGCTATTACATCTGCAAAACTAGCAACTGAAGCAGTAGCAACAACAAATATTACTGATGTGTCAGTAACAACTGCAAAGATTGCAGATGATGCAGTAACAGCAGCAAAGCTTGCCGATACTTCTGTAACCGCTGGCTCATATACCGTTTCAAGTATTACGGTTGATGCGCAAGGTAGGGTTACGTCTGCATCTAGCGGAACTGTACCTGCTGCCAATAAAATTATTCAAGGCAACACAGAGGCTGAAGTTGTAGATACAGGAACTAATGGTCACTTTCAAGTTACGACTGAAGGGACAGAGCGCTTCAGAATTGAGTCATCGGGAAGTGTAGTTGTCAAAGGAGATGCAACTAATGGATCAGGTGCATTAACACTTAACTGTGAGAACAACTCCCACGGCATTAAGATCAAAGGACCACCACATAGTGCAGGTGCTAACTATACGCTGACACTACCTAACGATACTGGTACTAATGGTCAAGCATTAATTACTAATGGATCAGGTGTAAGTTCTTGGTCAACCATTGATTTATCATCAAAACTATCTCTTACGGGAGGTACGTTGACTGGTGCTTTGACTGGTACTACCGCTACATTTGCTAATAATGTCGATGTAGGTGGTCGCGTTGTTGCTAACGGAAGTGGCGGAAGAACTTCTGCTCAAGATGTTTTTTCTGGATTTCCAGATGCTACTAATGCTGCAACCTCTCAGATTTTTGCAAACGGCAGTGCCACATTTGCTGCAGACGCAACCATCAACTCGATAACAGTTGGTCGTGGTGGGGGTAACGTTAATGGTAATACAGCAATTGGTTTTCTAGCTCTTGATGACAATACTACAGGATCTGGTAACACAGGTGTTGGTATTCAAGCCCTATATGACAATACTACGGGAGCTAATAACAGCGCATTCGGTGTAAGTGCTCTGCATCTAAACACCACTGGTTCTGAAAATGTAGCCACTGGATATCAAGCACTTTTTAACAGCACTACGGGCAGTAATAACGTAGCGGTTGGACGAAGTTCTCTTTTTTCCAACACCACTGGTTCTAGCAATGTAGCTAACGGATACCGTGCTCTTTATTCAAATACCACTGGTAATTACAATGTAGCTAACGGACAACAAGCTCTAACTACCAACACCACTGGCAGTAACAACATAGCTGCCGGATTCCAAGCTCTCATATCAAACACCACTGGTGCTTCTAATGTAGCTGAGGGACACCAAGCGCTCTTTAACAACACCACTGGGAGTAGAAATACAGCTGTTGGAGCAAATTCACTGAGGGCTTGCACAACTGCTACAAACAACACAGCGGTTGGTGTTGATGCCCTTTATTCAGTAACAACTGGTGCTCAACTAGGTAATACAGCCGTTGGCGATCAATGCGCAAGAAGTATTACCACGGGCAACAGCAATGTAGCGATGGGTTATCTGGCGATGTATCACAACACCACTGGTTCAAGTTGTACTGCCATGGGATACCGTGCTTTATATGGAAACACAACAGGTGAAAATACAGCGGTAGGGTATCTCGCTTTAACAGGTAACAGTACTGGCACTGCCAACGTAGCAGTCGGTCGAGATTGTCTTCAGCAAAATCAAACTGCACATTTCAATACAGGTATCGGTGTTGAAGCTTTGATGCAAAATACCACTGGCACAGCGAATGTGGCTACTGGTTATCAGGCTATGCGTTTAAACACTACTGGTAGTTCTAGTACAGCTAACGGACAAGGCGCACTTAAAAACAACACCACTGGCCACAGCAACACAGCCATCGGTAACCAAGCTTTACACACTAATACCACTGGTGTTAATAACGTAGCTTCTGGAATAAGTGCTCTTTATTACAACACTACTGGTCATAGCCTTGTAGCTACTGGTAGAGAAGCTCTTGCTTCTAACACCACTGGCCATAGCAACGTAGCTATTGGTCGATCTGGGCTAAGAAATGTCACCACTGGTTCTCGCAACATTGGCATCGGAGAATACAACAGTTCTGGCTATAGTCCTTTATTTAGCCCAGTGTCACAAAGTGACCGTCTCATGTTAGGTCATACATCAATCACTAATGCCTACGTAAAAGTATCTTGGACCGTTACATCAGACGAGCGCGATAAGATGAACTTTGCTCCAGTACCTTATGGTCTGGACTTTGTTAATCAACTCAAGCCAACGGCATACCAATTCAAGGTAGATCGTGAGACTGAAACACCAGATGGTGATGTTCGTTATGGCTTCAAAGCGCAAGACATCCTTGCCTTAGAAGGTGACAACCCTGTTATCATTGACATTGAAGATCCAAATCACCTCAAGTACAAAGGTGAGCATCTGGTTCCTGTACTGGTTAATGCCGTACAAGAACTGACTACAATGGTTAAAGAACTACAAGCTGAAATTAAAACACTTAAAAGTTAATTATGGAAACTCTTACTACTGAACAAATCGCACAGAACTACTCTGCTGGTCTCGACAGCGTCACACTAATCAATGAGTTGATGGCTCTTGATTCACGTGATGCTGATCAAACAGCAACAGTTGCTCGTAACGTTGAGCACCTTGAAATTATGGTCGCTAAAGACTACTGGACAACAGAAGATTTAGAACCGTTTGAAAGTGCGATTGAAGCTGGCAAGGAGTAGTACTAACCCTATTAACTATTAATCGAGATATACTTAGTACTAAGACTTAGATTTAAAACCTTACAGGAATATATCAATGGCTGCTATTCAATTTCCCGCCAACCCAAGCGCTGGTGATCTATTCGTTGCAAGTAACGGAATACGTTATACCTACGATGGTGAGAAGTGGAAAACACTTGGAACATCCACTGTTGGAACAGAAGGGCAGTTTCTAGAAACACCTACGACATTGACAATTAACAAAGTTGTAGCAGCAAATACAAACACGTTAGCTGTAGGACCTATGGCACTTGCTCCCGGCGTGACATTAACAGTGCCCGCTAGTTCTACATTTAAAATGATTTAATTTATATCTATTACAATAGTATCAGCGAGAACTGTGTGTAGCATTTAATTATGGCTTACGGGAAAATCAAAGCAGATACCTTAGTTTTTGACAATAGTGGGAGCGATGTAGACCTAGTAGTATCAGAAATTGTAACTGCTGCAGGGGTAACTTTTACTGGCAATGTTAATTTTGATGATCAAGTTATTGTCAAAGGGGATTCAACCAATGGATCTGGTGCTCTGACACTTAACTGTGAAAACAACACTCATGGTATAAAGATTAAGGGACCTCCGCATAGTGCAGGGGCTAACTATACGTTGACCCTACCTAACAATACTGGTACTAATGGTCAAGTATTAATTACGAACGGATCAGGTGTAAGTTCTTGGTCAACAATTGATCTTTCATCTAAACTGTCACTTGCTGGTGGCCAGATGACAGGAAACATAACGTTCTCTGGTTCTCAAACAGTTGATGGTAGAAATCTATCTGTAGATGGTACTAAGTTAGATGGTATTGAAACTGCAGCAACAGCAGATCAAACTGCTGCTGAGATTCTTACTGCTATTAAGACAGTAGATGGAGCTAGTTCAGGATTAGATGCTGATTTGCTTGATGGTCAACACGGTGCTTATTACACAGGTTATGTAGACACAGCTATTGCAAACCTGATAGATTCTGCCCCTGCTACTCTTGATACGCTGAATGAGTTAGCAGCAGCATTGGGAGATGATCCCAACTTTGCTACTACAGTAACTAATAGTATTGCTACTAAACTACCACTTGCTGGTGGTACGTTGACTGGTGGACTTACGGGTACTACAGGTACGTTTGTTGGTGTTGGTGAGTTAGTGCTCAGTCAGTCAACAGTAGGACAATCAGCAACTTTATTTTTGGGCAAAGGTGGTCCATCTAAAGTTTTTTCTGTTGATGAGTCAGGAAACTTAAAAATTGGATCGAATATTGATAGTGCGGGTACAACAAACATCTCTTTAAATACGACCGGCAGCGCCACGTTTGCTGGTTCTGTTAAATCTACAAATGGAACTGGGTCAGCTTTCTTAGGAGCTACAAGCGGAACAGGTCTTGCTATTAATAACTCTTCAAACGCAACAGTTGTAGAGTTAAATTATGACGGCAACGCCACGTTTGCTGGTAATATTGATATTGATGGTGGAACGTCAGGAACTTCAAATGCTGCGGGTGTTAGTATTTACAAAAACAACAGTAATGCTTCCTATGCCCCTTTGTATATTAGCCAAGGTAACACTAGCGGAAATTTAATAACAGGACATAATGCTTATTCAGGCGCAGTTACATTTGCAGTTGGTGTAAACGGTAACGCCACGTTTGCTGGCAGTATGACTGTCACTGGCACTGGTCAATACACTGGCGCACAGCGTGGTGGTATAACTACTACGGCTGGTTTTGGTGGCTTTACTTTTAACTTTAATGCCAGTAATAATTATCAATTAAATCTTGTTGGCGCATCAACATTGAATAATCCAACAAATCAAGTTGCAGGACAACATGGTGTAATTTTAGTTACTCAAGACGGCACTGGCGGTAGAACACTTGCGTTCGGTACTAACTGGAAGTTTCCAGGTGGTACAGCACCAACGCTTTCAACTGCTGCTAACTCACAAGATTTACTTGCGTATTATGTGCCAGCAAGTGGAACTATCCTTGCCCAACTAATCACAGATCTGAAATAAATTATGTCTGCATTACAAGCAAATCCCTTTCTCATGGCAGGAGGGGTAGGTGGTGGCTACGAGATCGAACGTAGTCTTAGGTTTACCCCAGGAGATTCGGCGTACTTAAATAGAACCCCAAGTTCTGCAGGTAACAGAAAGAGATGGACTTGGTCTGGGTGGGTAAAGCGTAGTGGTACAGCGGTTAGAAACCACCTTTTTGCTGTCCATAGCTCTAATGATAACTCAGGATATTTTCGACTTGCTTTTCAGACTGACGGCGTTTTAATTGTAGGTCTTTGGAGCAAAAGTATTTTAACTACCGTTGCAAAGTTCAGGGATTTTTCGGCGTGGTATCACGTCGTACTGGTTTTAGATACAGGTAATCCAACTGCAGCCGATCAAGTTATTCTTTATGTCAACGGAGTTCGCCAATCAGTTACTGGAACTGCTGACAGCAACGCTGACTACGCGATAAATTCAACACAAAATCATTATATTGGCTGGAACACTGGAACTAGCCAATATTTTAACGGCTATCTTGCCGACGTACATTTTCTCGATGGTCAAGCATTAGCACCAACAGATTTTGGTGTTCTTGATGACAACGGGGTGTGGCAGGCTATTGAGTTTGCTGGGTCGTATGGGTGGTTCAACACCAGTCAGACGTGGAGCAACCTTGTTACTGGAACGTTAGACACTCAGTACGGGAACTCATCAGCCGCTGCACCATTTCAGGGGTCAACTGGTAGTTCATATTCTGACGGCATCAGGCCGACAACTGGCAACTACTTGTCTATGAATTTTGGCTCAACGTTTGCTAATGCAACGAAACTTACTATTTATGGTCATGCTTCTTTGAACGGAGTTGCTTATACCGGCACTAACGAAAATCTAAAAATAAATGGCACTGCACTTACTGCATCGGAGTGGACAACTAATGGAGGTAGTGGTGGTCAATCTAGTGCAACGTTTACTCTAAGTAATGGTTTAACATCACTGGAATGGGGGTATGGGGCAGGTTCTCAGTCTTCTGGTTATTTGTATCTGCAAGGTATCGAAGTCGATGGAAAGCTTCTTACAAATTCAGGCGTATCCGTTACTGAGAATTCCTTCCACCTCGACTTTGCGGACAACAGTTCAAACGCTGCGCTTGGGTACGATGCTGCGGGTAGCAATAACTGGTCTGTTAATAACTTAACGGCAGTTGTTGCCAAGGAAAGTGAAAACT
>Ga0187217_1001001_pt1 | contig 11708 bp, 8 predicted proteins | sample 15SPOviralmetaG_FD_130165 | JGI IMG/M metagenome (GOLD analysis project Ga0187217, IMG submission 130165) | Marine viral communities from the oligotrophic San Pedro Time Series (SPOT) site, San Pedro Channel, CA, USA - 15 SPOT_SRF_2010-09-15... | ecosystem: Environmental > Aquatic > Marine >... | reverse complement strand
TTTATCTAACCCACCTTCGATGTCTGTTATTTCTGTTTTGAGACGAGCATCAGAAGTTGAGTTGAAGTCAACTGCTTGTACAGATCCTGTAAAGGTGACTGTGCCCGATGCTCCACTCGCGTCCTCAATCGTCGTTACGATTAGTTTGCTCATTGCCTTTTATTCTCCTTGCTACAGTTGTATCATAAGACATATTTTCTACAGGTTTAGAATCAAAACCCATATATTCCATCCTTATAATATCAACCTTATGATTGTCTATCAAATCTTTCACTATATCATCAACAAAATCATATAATCCTCTATTATCCCATGAAGTAGATTCTTCTTCTTGTTTAACATACTGCCGAATCAAGTTTTGCATCTTCATTGGATTTACACCAATCTGTTCTAGATATTCTTGCTCTGCTTTTGTAATCGCGCCCGACATACGAACATCACGAATCGACTGAACAATACTTCTTTTGAGATGTGTTTTACTTTCTTCCATCTCAATATCAAGTTCTGAAAAATCAGAAACTTTTCCTTTTAGTTGCTCATATAATTCATTTAAAACCAAAACATCTTTCATCGCGCCTTCGATCGTTACGATACCTTCAGCAAGTCCTTCTCTTAACTCAGTCAGTTTGACTGTAAGATCCACCTCTCTCCAATAATCACACTTACCACCATCAAGTTCTTCTTCAATCTTTTTCATCTTAACTTCGTTTTTCACTTGACGCCACTTTGCTTCATTGAGTGCTGCTTTTTTACGATTCATCTCTGCAGCAATCTGTCTCATATTTTTATGAGGAGAATGATACGAAAGATTTAAATGTTTCCACATCCACTGCGAATGTGAGTGATTCCAAATATTCTGTAACTCGTTTGTATTTTGGATAGCAAGATCTACTTTCTCTGAGTTTTCAACAAGAGAACTTCCTCCAAAACTTTCTGTCCGTGCTAATGATCCCTTTCCAAATACCATTGCCATCGGCACTTTGTAATAATCTCGATCTGCTACTTGAACATTCGTTCTAATTTGTTCAAAGATAGCCACTTCATTTTTATTTTCTTTAGTCATGTCACCTTCCATGGTTTATTATGATAATGCTGTTATATATAGGAGCGGTACTGAGAATATATCGGTGCCGGATCCGTCCCAATGATTTGTACTGTGTAAATCCTGTTCATTACTTGAGCTATATTCTCGAAATTGAATTTTAATAGTTTTCGCGGTCGTCCAAGTTTGCAATTTTCCATTCGCGATATCATCTGCTGCAGCACCTACAGTAATCGGAAATTTAAATTCGTATCTTCCTTGTTTATCCTCACCACCAAAAGTTACTCTTGCAGCTTCAACTTCTGTACTATCGATATATAATCTGTGATGTGATATTCCATGAGCATCAACAGATTGGATATGAAAATACGACTCATATAAAACAGTTTTTGTTCCAGTTGGTGGTGTATAAGTTATAGAACTACCTTTTTGATCAGTATAAGTCGTGCTTGAGCCTTGTTCTGCTGTTACGTTTTCTAGAGTAATATCACCATTAGATGTTTTTATAGTTTGTCCATTACATACTCCTCCGATACTTTCTATCACTCCACCACCTGTAATTTTAATTAATCCCATTATACAATCTCCTCTAACATAAATTTATATTTCTTTCCAGTTTTGCGATTGATAATGTATAAATTCTCTTCTCCTTCTTGGATTGTCCACTTACCAGTCGTTCCATCAACGTCGTTTCCACCACCTGTTTCGTTTGATAAGTTCAAGTCATTTGTATATATGTTTCTCCAAGCGACTGCTGAGTCACCAAGATCATATGTATTATTTAGGGTCGGTTTGATCGTACCAGTACGCATGGTTCTTTCAGTTTGATTACTTGTAGCAACCATCGCATCAAGACCCATATTTTTATCACCACCAGTGATTACCCATCCACTACTATCAGAGATTGTAACAGTTACACCTGATGTAATTTCAATACCATCACTATCATTACAAGCAGTTAATGCCGTTACACCCGCATCAACATTATAACTAGATACGATTTTCTTTTGATATTCTAAGAAAATACCATCAGCAGCACCTGCTGCGATACCAGTTAATGATGATCCATCACCACTAAATTTTGTTGCTGTGACTAAACCTGTGCTTGGATTATATGTTAATCCTGTATCAGTTTCAATGCCTTGTGTGCCAGTTGCACCATCTACAAATGTAAGGTAAACTGTTTCATTCGTTGAGTTATTTGCAACTGCAGTTATGCTCGTAGCAATCGCAGCAGTTCCAGATGTATTTTGGTTACCAGATGTATTAACACCAGGAAGATTAATACTCTCAGATCCATTAAATGTTACACCACCGATATCCCTAGCAGTTGCAAGTGTAGTCGCCGTTGTTGCATTTCCAGATAAAGCACCACTAAATGTTGTAGTGGTTAATGTGTTTGAACTTGGATTATATGTTAATCCAGCATCGTTTTCAATTACTTGAGATCCTGTCTGACCATCTATAAATGTAACATAATGAGTTGCATTAGTTGAAGTTGTTGATGCAGTTACAGCTGCCGATACTGTGGCAGATGAGGCTGAGTTGGCAGAATTAGCAGATGCAATTACTGGTAGTCGAGCAGAGTCTAATGTTCCTGAAGTTATTTTTGATGCTGCTAAGTTAGGAATATCTGAAGCAGCTAACGATAATCTCGCTGAGGCAATCGTTCCAGAAGTTATATTGCCTGCTCCGATAGACATAACTGGTACACGTGCTGAGTCGAGAGTTCCTGATGTAATTTTCGAAGTTGCTAAATTTGGTATTTCTGCAGCATCAAGACTAATTCTAGCATTATCAATAGTACCAGTTAATAATGATGCTGGAACTGCTGTCACTTCAATATCGATATCACCAGTGCCATCAAAGTTAACACCAGTTGCAGTCACTCCAGTCACATCTATATTCCTTGCGGTTGCAAGTGCAGTCGCTTTTGCTGCTAAATTAGCAGCTGCGATTACTGGTAGTCGAGCAGAGTCTAACGTGCCAGATGTAATGTCTGAAGTTGCAAGATCAGGAAGTCTCGCTGAGTCAATAGTGCCTGTTAGTTGTCCAGCAGGTAGATTAGTTAATGATGCACCAGAACCACTGAATGTGGTAGCAGTCGCTGTACCAGTAATGGAAACACCACCCGATGCAGTTTCTAATTTCTTAGTTCCATAATGATATAATTCTGCTGCACCTGTCGATCCATCTGCTTTAAAATAAAGTGCTGTACCACCACTTCCATCATCTGTTAATATATCTACATCTTTGTCATTTGCAAAATTTGTGAATTGTATGCCACCAGTTGTTTCAAATATTTGTAAATTAGAACCAGTATGCTGTATTGAACCATCTTGACTACTACCAAAATTAATTCGAGCATTGTCTACTAAATTAATCTTGTATAAACTTGAATTTATTTCAAATGCTTTATCAGATACATCGAAGAGGAAAGCACCTGCAGAATCTATGAAAGTATCACCACTCGCTTGTAATCCAGTTGTTACAATCTCCGATAGGAATGTTGCTTTACCTGCCTCACTTCCATCGATTGTTAGAAACGTTCTATCAACATTATTATCAGTTCCTTTGAAAATAATATCTGTATCATTGCCTTGAGCATCTATCGTGATATTACCAGTATTTGTTGTCAAATTGATTGCGGCATCACCAACTTGAATATTATCAGCAGCGATCGCGTCTGCAGTACCACCACCTCCACCACCAAATGTTCCTGCTGGTAATCTTGCAGAGTCGAGGATACCTGATGTAATTTTTGCTGCAGTAATATCTCCAGTTACAGGTATGCGAGCAGAATCTATAACACCTGATGTAATTTTTGATGCTGCTAAGTTTGGTATCCTCGCATCAGCGAATGAACCAGATGTAACATTACCAGCACCAATAGCGAGTATCGGAATGCGTGCTGAGTCAAACGTGCCTGATGTGATTTTTGATGCAGGAAGTTCACCAACTCGTGCAGCAGCTAATGTACCAGATGCTTCTCCCATTGGTATTTGAGATAAACTTGCTGCACTTCCAGAAAATGTAGTGGCAGTGAGTAAACCAGAACTCGAGTTGAAAGTTAGATTAGATCCACTCTTTGGCGCAAGATCACCTGTAGCAGCTGTTGAGAATAATGGGAAACAAGTTGTATCTGTAGATTCGTCAGCTACAGTTACAGTAGTTGCTATTGCTGCAGTTCCAGATGTATTTTGATTACCAGATGTGTTAACACCAGGAAGATTAATACTTTCAGACCCATTGAACGAGACACCACCAATATCCCTAGCAGTTGCAAGTGTAGTCGCCGTTGTTGCGTTACCAGTTAGTGGACCAATAAATGCAGTTGCTTTGACATTACCTGTTACATTCAAAACATCTGAGTCTGTAGAACCTGAATCAGATCCACCGATCATTACCTTACCATCATATTCCGCAAGACTTACATTATGAGTATCACCATCGACTTCTAAAATAGGTATGCCAGAAATATCATTAACAGAAAAAACAATACCAGTGAGATTGTCAGAAATACCGAACAGAGTACCAGCGTCACCCTCAAAATTGAGAGTGTCTGTGTTCAACATACTAAGTGTTATTTGATTTGAACCTGACTGCGAGTCTGTAAATTCTATATTATCAGCACGCAAGCCATTTTTGACTATGAATTTTTTATCGTTTGCCATTTGGTTCACTCTCCCCAGTTCGGCTATGTGTTTCTATTTATAATATATTATAATCCGAATCTTGCCTTTAATGCATTGTAATTTTCTAATATTTGTGTATCTGTTAAACTAGTATTATACACTGAAAAGCAACCTAATCGCATATTTGGAGATACATGTCCTGAAGAATTGCCTATCTTAAGAGAATCTGAATTATCAGTTGCATCAGAAATACTTGCTGTTTGAGTATCCTTTACTCCATTTAAAAATAACATTAAAGTGCCAGATCTACATTGAAATACAAGATTAAACCATGTTCCTATCGGGATATCGAAATCACTTTTATTAATTCCTGTCTGACTACTCGAAGTTGACCACACAGCATGTATAGCAGTTGTATCACCATTATAAAACCAAACTCCTGGTCTTCTTCCTGACGGATAAGAAGCGCTTCCTTTTACAAAAATTTGTTGCCAACCACTTTGATCAGAACTTTCTCTCATAATCCAAAGACTATAACACCAATTAGCATAATTATAGTTTAATAAAGGATTATCTGCAATCTCTATTAATTCATCATTAGTGTTATAACTAAAATCAAAATATTTTTGAGAACCACTTCCAGCAATTGATACATTTGCAATAGTTCCATTTAATCCATTGTTTACTGCATCAAAAAATGTAGACCCTGATCCAGGATATGAACGAATATTCGAAGCATCTAAATGACAAACTAATCCGTCTTCTACTACATCTGGCCCAGCATTCATTGCCATTATAATCCAAACCTTCCTCTCATAGCATGAAAGTTTTGTAAAATTTCTGTTGAAGTTAATGCTCTGTTATAAATCGTTGGACAGGATAATTTACCAGTTATAGAATTACCATTATTATAAGCACCTATCTGTGTTCCTCCATCCCCAGGTCTTACTGAAGTAGTTGAATCTGTATCAACTACAATACTATCTTGATATAATACCCATCCAGAGGATGTGTTAAATGTAACAGCGGCATGATACCATCTTTGTTCCTCACATGTTACAGAACTTGTAAGTAAATGCAAGCTAGTATCTGTGTGAGCAGCACGAAGCGTATTTCCTGTAGGAATCCATAATACATGTCCTCCTGTACTTGAAGATATTAGATTGTTATTAGAAGATTGTGCACCACTATTTAATCTAAACCATATCATTTTCGTATATGCAGATTCACCTACTGGAGTTCCTGCTACATCGATGTAATCGTTACCATCATTTGTAAATACACCACCATTATCTGAACTGTAAGCTGCATTTCCTTGTAAAGTTCCCGCATGACTACTACTAACTAAATTATTAATAGTAGAACCAGATCCTGGATATGATAATACATTACCAGCATCATGTATCATTACTAATCCATCAGTAACTATTTTTGGTGAATGATTAAGTGCCATTATGTAGGATTCGCTCTGACTGTTTGATTATGAAAGTGTAAAAGATCAGACTTCAAAAGTATATTTGGAGCCATAGTTGTGCTTTCTCCTGCACATACTGCACTTGAAGTTCCACCTCCAAAAAAGAACGCATTATTACCTCCATAAGCTCCATTAATAACATTATTTGGAGGGAATGCTTTACCTGCTCTTCTATTGTTAATATAAATTTCTACGTATCCACCTGTACCAGATGAACCATATGAAAATTGAAGTGTCACTAAATAACGCTTACCAGTTTGAGGAAAATTAGTTATATCTAAACAAGCACAATTGTCATCATCATTTGCTCCATTGCTTATTGATGCACTTCCATCACCAGCTCTAAATCTTAATACACCACCATTTCCACTACTGGCTCCTCTTATTCCATACCAAGCACCAAAACCAGATGCTCCTGCTTCAAAGAAGCATAAATTAGTTCTAAATCTTGGAAACACGTGTGTGAATTCCCAAACTATATTTTGCTCATTACCACCAAAAGTTGTAAGTGGATTTCCTAAGTCTCCAGTTGAAGTAATAGTATTCGTAACTGTAAGAAGAGAAGTTCGAAATCTACGTTTCGGTCTTATGTTTCCTGTTGGTCTAACACCATAATGAGTTCCCATAATTATGCCTCAATCAATGTTTGTACCACTTTGAATGTAGTCGATGTCGAAGATGCAGGTGTTGCTAATAATCTGAAATCATTACTGTTTATATCTACATCATAAGTCGCTAATATACCATTCGTGGAAACAGTTCCGTATTCCGTAGCAACGCCAGTTGTTCCATCATGCGTTGCATATATTTCTGTAATATGTCTTTCACTACTACTCACTGCTGTTACTAAAAATTTCGCTGCACCATATGTGGTTTTAGTTAATGTGACTAAGGCAACTTGTGTTGTTGCACTCGTCGTAGTTTCACTACCATTAAGAACAAATGTATCACCCGAACCAACTGTTATCGAACCTTCAACATCAATACCTGTTGCAGATGTTGATAGCATGGTGACATCATCGTGTTGTAAAAGAACTCCAGATGCACTTCGAAGTTTAAGAGATGTTCCAGATGCAATTATAGTTCCACCATCATCAAGAGTGAGAGTATCTCCACTTGTTCCTAATGTTAATATATTAGTTGATGGATTATATGTAAGGGATGTATCTGTTTCAATACCCTGTGTTCCAGTTGCACCATCAACAAAAGCAAGAAAAACAGATTCGTTTGTACTATTATTTGCAGATGCTGTTATACTTGTAGCAATCGCTGCAGTTCCAGATGTACTAAGAACACCAGTGCCTGCAACTGTAAGGACTGCTGCAGAGTCGATGCCTCCACCGCCACCGCCTCCTCCTCCACCACCTAATCCTGCAGGGATTCTAGCAGAATCGAGAACTCCAGAAGTAATTTTTGATGCTGCCAAGTTTGGTATTCTAGCATCTGCGAACGCACCAGAGGTAACATTACCAGCACCAATCTCTAAAATTGGAACACGTGCGGAATCAAATACGCCAGAAGTTATTTTAGAAGTTGCTAAGTTTGGTATTCTAGCGTCTGCGAATGAACCAGAAGTAACATTGCCAGTGCCAATCTCTAAAATTGGCACACGAGCAGAATCAAATACACCCGATGTTATCTTAGATGTAGCAAGATTTGGTATATCACTTGCACTTAATGATAATCGATCTGATGGAACTGTACCACTTCCTAACTGTGATGCATTAAGAGATGTAAGAGATGCACCAGAACCATCCGTGTTTAAAAGTGTTCCTGATGCAGTTGGTAAAACTATAACTGCAGAACTACCTGCCGAATGCGGTGCTGCCTGTAATGTTTGAAAATGTGCATTTGATACTTCACAGTAAAATTTAACTTTTGAAACATGCCCTGTATTAGACCTGATATCTACCATACCATCTGATATAGTAACACCACCAGTAGACCCATCACCACCTAAAATCGCTGAGTCTGTAGTTTTGAGTCCACTTATTTTATAACTTGGACCAAACTCAAGTGCTTTGTCTGAAAGATCAAATAAGATACCACCAGCAGAGTCAAAAGATATATCGTTAGCAAAAGAACCAGATGTAATTTTCGATGCTGCTAAACTTGGTATTCTAGCATCAGCAAATGCACCAGAAGTAACATTGCCTGCTCCTATTTCTAATATTGGGACGCGAGCAGAATCAAATACGCCAGAAGTTATTTTAGAAGTTGCTAAGTTTGGTATTTCTGCAGCATCTAAACTGATTCTTGCATTATCGATAGTCCCAGTCAATAATGATGCTGGAACTGCAGTTACTTCAATATCAATATCGCCAGTACCATCAAAGTTCACACCTGTAGCTGTTACTCCTGTCACATCTATATTTCTTGCAGTTGCTAGTGCAGTTGCCTTCGCTGCTAAATTAGCAGCTGCAATTACAGGTAATCTTGCCGAGTCTAATGTACCAGATGTGATATCTGAAGTAGCAAGAACTGGTATTCTAGCAGAGTCAAACACACCCGATGTTATTTTAGATGTTGCGAGACTTGGTATTTCTGCAGCATCTAAACTAATTCTTGCATTATCAATAGTTCCTGATGTAATTCTATTCGCATCTATTTCTATAGCAGGAACTCTAGCTGAGTCGAAAACACCAGCATTTATTTTAGATGTATTTAAATTATCGATCCTTGCAGCAGCGACAGTTCCACTTGCAATATTAGAACCATTGAGTGACGTTAATCCCGATCCAACTCCAATGAATGCATCAGCATTGATAGTTCTGTTTGCATCAAATCTTTCATCAGTATGATTATATTGAAACGATGGTTTGTCAGCAACTATAGATGCTCCACCCCAAAAAATACCTGCACCCGATAAATCTGCACTATCAGCAGCACTATCAGCAATAGTAAAAGTTTTCTCATTAATAGAAACATCAACTGAGTTGATTGTGGTTGTAGTTCCTTCAACTGTCAAGTTTCCTAAAATTCTAACTGTTCCTGAACTATCTCCTATCCCAGCAGGATCAATTACAAAAGTTGCTGGACCACGAAGTTGATTAAATGTAGGATTAGCAGCAGAGTCAAGAGGTTGCGGTGCACGAATATCACCTGTGCTAGTCGAGTATGTTATACCATTCGATCCACTCAATGCGTTTCTTGCCAGAATAACTAAGTTCGCAGAGTCTACCTGTATATCATCTGCGTTTGCTGTAATGCCTTTTCCACCAACTACATTAATTGTCCTATTAGCAGCAATCGTTCCACCACCAGTTAATCCTGCGCCAGCAGTAATCGATACACCGCTATGTGCAATATGTTCATCTGCTACAAATCCAGATAAGTTGTCATGAACAATATCACCATCGGTTGTTGTAAATTCTCCTGTTCCAGAACTATAAGTGATACCAGTTCCACCAGAGAACATGTTTTTTATGTTACCTGAATCAACTTGTATATCATTAGCATTCGCTGTAATACCCTTACCGCCAACGATATCAACTGTTCTTGTGGATGCAATAGTTCCACCACCAGTTAATCCAGCACCTGCAGTAATCGATACACTCGTATGATCTATATGTTCGTTCGATACGAATCCAGATAAATTATCATGTACAATATCACCATCAGTTGTAGTAATAGCACCAGTGCCTGAGTTATATGTTATTCCTGTGCCACCAGATAAATGTGCTCTAACTTCAGATGCACTTGGCCCAGTGTATGTAAATTTTCCGAGTGCTGAATCATATGCAAACGATCCATCACCACCAGCATCTACTACATTGAGAACATCTCTTGCTCTCGACGAAGTGAAACTAGAGTCGGCGATTTTAGCATTAAACACTCCACCATCAGCAGTGTTAATTGTAAAAATACCGCTTGCAGAATCAAATGTAGTCGAAGTAACGCCTGCAACTGCAACATTCGATGCACTTGTTATCTGACCTTGAGCATTAATTGCTATTTGAGGAACTTGAGATGCAGAACCATAAGTCGCTGCAGATACACTTGTATCTGTTAATTTGATCTCACCTGTTCCAGAAGTGTACGTTACTCCTGTTCCACCAGATAAATGCGCTCTGACTTCTGATGCACTTGGCCCAGTGTATGTAAATTTTCCGAGTGCTGAATCGTAAGCGAGTGATCCGTCTCCACCTGCATCGACCACATTTAATACATCTCTTGCTCTAGATGAGGTAAAACTTGAATCAGCAATCTTAGAATTAAATGATCCACCATCAGCAGTATTGATGGTGAAGATACCACTCGCAGAGTCAAATGCAGTTGAACTTACACCAGCAACTGCAATATTTGATGCACTCGTAATTTGTCCTTGAGCATTTACAGCAATTTGAGGAACTTGGGTAGCAGATCCATAAGTTGCTGCAGTAACACTTGTATTTGTTAAACTAATTGTATCACTAGAAGAATCATATGTGATACCAGTACCACCAGCAATCGCAGCACCAAGATCAGATTCAAAGTTCGCTTGAGTATAAACATTTTCTACATCGAAACTAAATTCACCTGATGTGCTATTATAAGAAAGATCACCACCAGCACTAAACATTCCTCGTATTTGACTTGTTGAACCTGACAAGTCAAAATTAACAGAAGTTCCTGCACTATCGCTAACGCTAAACTGCGTTCCCGAATCTTTGAGAAGTAATCCTCCAAGATGTATTGTGTTTCCACTTAAATATAGATCTTTCCACTTAAACGCACTATCACCAAGATCAAATGTACTATCTTGTGCAGGGACTAAATTGCTTCCAACTTTTCCAGATAAAGTCAGATTTACTAAAGTGGCACTGTCGTTATTAATAAATTTTTGTGTAGAGGAGTCAAATGTAATTATTTGGTTTTGAATCGGATTGGTAATGGAAACGTCGTTGAGAGTTGTAAATGTTGCGCCTGTACCAGTTACACTTCGGACTGGTGTGCCAATGACGACTTTTTTTACAAAAGTTGTTTGACCTGTGGTGGTAACTCGTATTGCCATGTCTACCTCACTTCGTTACAGAAGGAGATACTTGGATACGACCTTCAAGAACTCTTTCTACGATTGTTTGACTATCACTATCAACGAATGATAGTTCTACATCATATACGTATCTCCCAACCTTCAATGCATTGGTTTGAGAGTTAGTAAGTGATAGTAATGCAATACCACCTGTATTGCTTGTTATAGCAGTCGTGAAACTAGTTGTGTCGGAATCTGAGCTATTATAATTTTTTTTGAGTTTTGCTGTAACAGTATGACCATTTATATTTTTTGCTGCGTCATTTTTGTCTACTAAGTGTAGTTCGATCGCTACATCTGCACCCTGATCAATGGTGAATTCTTCGTACTGGGCCATGATTACCTTCCGTAATTCCTTGTCGGTGTTGCCACCCTGCCTGATTTACACTTATTTATAAATTTTCAGTTTTCGAAACGAAGATTGAATTTTTTTATTTGTTCAATTAATGACTTTTCTCCATAGTGTTCCAAATCTACATAATATAATTCTTTTGTACCATCTTCGATAATAAAATTTTTGAGTGCATAATCGTGAAAAGTTTT
>Ga0187217_1000994_pt1 | contig 11760 bp, 19 predicted proteins | sample 15SPOviralmetaG_FD_130165 | JGI IMG/M metagenome (GOLD analysis project Ga0187217, IMG submission 130165) | Marine viral communities from the oligotrophic San Pedro Time Series (SPOT) site, San Pedro Channel, CA, USA - 15 SPOT_SRF_2010-09-15... | ecosystem: Environmental > Aquatic > Marine >... | reverse complement strand
TTTTATTATTTTATATTGATATAATATTAATGACTAGATCACGTAATTCCTCAAAACAGACTGCAGCTCTTGCTGGATTGGGATATCTTGGTTCGGGGGCTGGTGAGGGTGTTGTTTGTCTTCCAGACGATAATTCTTTTTTATGTAATCTTAAAAGAATCGTCGGAACAATTCAGGGCATCACTTTTTTGATTCTTTGTGTGTTTATGATATTTTGGGTATTCAAGAATCGCAAAAACTTGTTCAAAATGTAATTAAGAACAACCCATTCTTAGAGTATAGAAATGGCACCCTTTCTTGTGTTTGACACAGAGACGACAGGTGTGCCCGTCAAGAATGCAAAGTATACCAATCTTGACGGGTTCTCTCAGAGTCGTGTATTGTCTGTGGCTATTGTTGTCTTCAACAATGAAGAAGTAGAGACTGGTAATTATTACAGTCTTGTAAAGTGCCCAGGTGTACAGGTTTCTGCAACCGAGATTCATGGGATCACCCAAGAACAAGTGGACAAAGAGGGTGCTCCTATTAATGAGATTTATATTGCTGTAAAGACCCTTTTTGAACACGGTTTCCCAGTTGTGGGGCATAATGTGAAATTTGATATCTCTGTGCTCCGCAGTGAGTTTTTCCGTGCGGGTTTTGATACTGATTTCATGGATAACGTGAAGTGGATCTGCACCCACGATATGACAAAGAAGACTTTTTTTACCACCATGAAACTTGAGAAACTCTATTCTTATCTTTTTGATGAATCTTTTAATGGAGCACACAATGCCCTTAATGACTGCCGTGCCACTGGGAGGATCTACTCTACCATGTCTAGGGATCCTCGCAAGTATTCTAGTATTACGGCTAAGAAGGTGTGGATCAAGGTCTCTGATATTGCTACTATCACAGGGGTCTCTCACTTCAAGAAACCCTATGAGATTATTGAGAACCTGTGGTCTAGGTACAACCCAGACACCTTTGAGGGCCAAACCATTGAACAGTTGCGCGAGGCGACCCTAAACAGCGCCCCGGGGGAGATTAAGGAGCTGTTTGAAGAGGCCAAGTCTATTTCTACAGAGACTTCTGATGAGGTCCATAGTATCCTTAAGAAGGCTCAGGGAGTAATTTCTAACCATCCTGATCTTACCAAAGAAGAAAAAACCATCATAAATCAGCACCTCCAGAAGACTATGTATACCAATCACGGTATCAAGTCTGAGGACAACACAGTAAAGGATATCTCTGAATATGTCAAGGATGAGACATTCTACAAGCATCTTGTGTGCAAGATTAAGGGCACTGAGTATTACATTTGTGGTCGTGTTGACAGGGTTGAGAAGTGCCAAAATGGCACTGAGAATCTCATAGAGATTAAGAACCGTACTAAGAATCTTTTCAACAAAGTTCGCGACTATGAGAATATCCAAGTACAGATTTATCTCCACCTCAACCAGAAGTGGAAGAGTGCTCGGCTCATTGAACAGTTCAATAACCAAAAGAAGGACTATGTTATTGAACGTGATCCCATACTTGTGGCCGAGACCTTAGATAAGGTGCATGAGTTCTGTAAGACCCTCCACTACTACATGTCTTCTTAAAAAACTTTCCAAAACCAAAACATTGTTTAAAAAATAATCAAGTTGTCCCAGAAGACAAGTAAACATGTCTCGTATCAAACAGATATACAAACTCACAGAACAGCACAAGGTTCCTGTGAGTACGGTTTTCAAAGAGTATATCATCACTCCTCAGAAGCGCTATGAGATCATAGCAAAGATGACTACTTCTGAAGATTGGGACTCTGATATTGAACCAGAAGATCTTGATCAGATGTGCGAAACTCCACCTAGTCAGAATAAGTTGTTGAGTTTTTTTTAAAATTTACCCAAACAAAAAACATGTTCAAAAAATTATTATGTTATCAGAGAACATATAGAAACATGTATACGCCGTCTGCTCCCAAGTTTGAACTCAACGCGGGGACTGCGAGGTGGATGCTTCACTATCTGAACAATCCTCCACCCCAAGAACATATGGATGTTGAGTTTCCGGAACCACCACCAGTTACATACACAGATCTATCTGTTCATCAAGAGTGGCTCAACAAGATTTGTGCCCCCATTCCCACCACTCTTGTGAGACAGAATGCCCTCTCCAATCAGGATTGGTATATTCTTCTCAATAGTTAATATACAATTAGAAAACTCCCCAAAAAATATTTGTATCACGTAACTTCTACAAAAACAGGAAGGGTTGCCTCAAAGGGAACCAATAAAAAGGCCCTGGCCCAAATAAGACTCTTGTATGCATTAAATAATAATAGGTTTATAAAAAGATAAACATATTGTGTAAATATAAAGACATTCTTGGAAAACCACAATAGGGTTTTCACTCTATAAGAGTTTTCAATGTAGCAATAGTTTATGTATTATTAACAATTTTATTGGTTTTTTCCAGAACAAAATAGAATAATTGTCATGATATCAATGTTTGTTTTGGGTATTCTTTTTCATAGATTGTTTTGTGTGAAAACAACAGTTGATAAAATTTTATTTGGTAATTAACAAAAATGTCTTGTAGACAACAGTTTTGGGAAAATTCAAAGATGAGTCTGAGGATATTTGGGAAACATTGGGAGAAGATAACCCTCACAAGTTTTGAAGATATTGGGAAAATAATATCTTCAAAAATAAAATTTGATTGCACCGACCACAAGGGTATAATAGTACCTCATTATTATACCCATGGTCTCCCCTCTTTTTGTGGACCTGTAAAAAATGTCTAGAAACAAGTTAAGTATTTCAATACACAATGTCTAGATGATTCTGGTGATATTCTTACAACTAACTGTTTGGTAAAATGGCTTGTGTCACATGTGTAGAAGAGGAATATCACTTGTTCCACACATGGATACGGGTGAACAGAAATACTTTTTGGTTCAAGAAAGTCTTATGGACGGTTGGTTGAATTCTTTGGGTTTTGACCCATAGGAATACGCCTGTTAAAAAATTCAACCTATTGAAAAACATGTAGTAAGACAGGTTATGGACCATCTTACTTCTCAATCATGGACAGCTCATATGAATTGTCATATGTTAGAGATCCCCGTGCCTTCATTTGAAGAAATATGGGCACTTAAACCAGCCGAACGTAGCAAGATGAATATGTTCGGAAAGGAAATAGAGGTGCCAAGATGGCATAAAACATATGAACACAGTTACAAATTCAGAGGTATGTTAGACCAGACAGATTCTGAAACCCCACAAGTGTTCAAGAATATTATGTTACAGTGTCAAAAAAAGATTTCTCCCGAACTCAATGGAATCCTAGTAAATTGGTACAATCCACAAGATTACATAGGTATGCATTCAGATGATGAGAAGGGATTGAATAAGGATATGCCAATTATAACAATAACATTTATTGAAGATCCCAATGAAACAAGAAGATTTGTTATGAAAAATAAAAAAACTGATGAAAATCATGTATACCATTTAAAAAATGAAGATGTGTTTATTATGGGTGGTACATGTCAAGAAACACACAAACATGGTCTTCCTAAATCCACAAAGTATAAATACAAAAGAATCTCAGTGACTATCCGTGCGTTTTTATAATCCCTATTAGTAGGGATGATAAGTCAAAATTGTTGGGAGAGGATCCAACACCTTGGACATATGTGCATACAGTCAATAAGGGTTCTTATGGGTTCAATGCTTACAATGTTTGTATATCAGGTGTGTGGACCTGAAAAGGAAATGTGTGAACCTTTTCATATGTTACATTCAGACCTCAAGTTTTCTTTATTTGTAAACTTTATTTCACTAGTGAATTTCGTAATTCTTTATATTTCCGAGACAAAAAGACAAATGTTTCTCATTGAGAATTTTGATGTTGATAAAAGTTTGCCAGATGACAATCTGAAAAATTCGTTTAGGGCTTCTCCAGAATTAAAAAAACAACTTGTTTATGAAAACAAAAAACATACAATAATTGTATTATGTAATATTATTGTATATATTATTAATGTTTTTATATCTGGATTTGTAATAGTACTTCATCATTATGGGGGAACCAAAACACTCTCGGGGTTTGTAGGAAGTATTTTGCTTGTATCTCAAAAATTAGGAGAAGACATTTATATTATGTATGAATGTCATTCAACCCCTATGAAAGGTTTGTCTACATCTTTAACAGAACCAGTTTCCTATAATTCTATTGAAATACATGTCTAAAAAATATATAAGTATCGGGAGAACATATGTAAAAGATGTTCAGCATGTTTAGACTTGTTCTCGTCTTTGTGATGACTGCGTCTATTGTTCTTCCCAAGAAGCCTCAGATGTGTGATGCTGAGACCCAGACTTCTTGGGAAGAGCCCCCCCAGGTTCCAAAGGGTATCGTGGCTAGGGTCAGTAGTTTGATTTTTTAAAACGTTGGGTAACAAAAAACATGTGTTAAAACAATATATGTTTTGGCGGATCCCATACAAAGATGGAGAGCCTTCCCGAGTCCGTGCGTCAGATCACCCAGATTCACCTCACAAAGTACAACATAATCCTCAATGTTGTACCTCCGCGTGTAACTAGGATGGGTGACTGGCGATTCAAGGATGGCAGACACATCATAACTGTAAACAGTGGGAATAATATGTACCAGTTCTTGTTGACTCTGGTACATGAGATTGCTCACGCCTACACATGGGAGGCCTATCACGGTTCGGTAAAACCCCATGGACCAGAGTGGAAAGGGTTTTACAAGCTACTTATGCAGCCAATTCTTACCGGTCTCTTACCCTCTGAAGATGAACAAATAATAAAGAACTATATGAAAAATCCGTCCGCACGCACAACAACCAATACACATCTCTTGAAGATAACCGCTCCTACATCAAATCTCGTGGAGGATGTTGCTGTAGGGGTCTACTTCAGAGTGAAACCGGGTGGCCCGGAGTTTACCAAGATCTCTAAGAGAAGGACTAGGTGGATATGTTCAGACAGAGACGGTAAGCAATTCTTGGTGCCGGGAGCTTGCAAGATCTTCTCCTCTTAAAAAACTTTCTCAAACCAAAAAAATGTTTTGAAAAGATGTAAGTTATTTGAGAACACTAATTAAGAATACATGGCTACTACTTGGCTTGACTGTTGGTCTAACTATGTCAATATAACCAAGTTTCATAGTAACCCCGGGGTGTTTATAAATCAATTGTGTTCTATGGAACGTATGCCAAAAGATATTAGTGACACAAAGAAAGAAGCTTCTAAGGAAGCTATTGCCAAGATGAATGAATTTATTGATATGACCAAGTTCTATGGTGTGAATAAGTTGATAATAGAGGATATTAAACTGGCTAATGTATCTATAATTGTAGACTCATACGAGGCGGGTTCCGGATGGAAAAATATTCCTGACAAAGATTATCATGTTATCAACGAGCTTACTCTAAGACCCGTAGATAAGCCTGAAAGTCCTTATATTGGTTATGGATGGTACGTAAAACATATCAAGGATATCAATATAGATGGTATTATTAACATGAATCATATTATGGATAATCTCAATGGACAAAATATAATGAATATATATGTAATATTTAGTGAACAGAAATCTGTCCAGTGTCGTCCATGTGCCCCACCCCCTCCAGTATACATAGGTTTTTGCACGTCTATTTTTTAAAAATTCACTATGACAAAAAACTTGTTTGTAAATATATTAAAAAATCAATGCACATAGGGTATACAAGCAACATGCCCACTATGGATGCTAACAATGCAAGGGCTACCAGGGTTCTTCTCACTAAGGGTGATAAGGAATTCGTTGAACATGTGTTCACAAACCCAGAGGATCTTGCTAAACCCAAGGATGAACAGCGTCAGCTATCGTATGCAGAGATGAGGATGCTCTATGGTTAAAAAACTCCACAGAAACAAAAACTTGTTTGAACAATTATTAAGATTTATCTGTTCATATATAAATAGCAGAAATGTTTGAAGGTAAAAGGACATTGAACAGCGTGAAAATCATCTTACCTCCTCTCCAAGAAAGACCAAAGTCACAACAGATTTTAAAAAGAACTAAAAAGGAATTTAATATTCAAAGACCCTCTAGTGCAAGAGAGTTGACACCTTTGGATCATCTTAAGTATCGTATGAAGTTAAAAAAACTAAACAATAACTTAAAAAATGGCGATATATCAAGTTTGGGAAAACCATTTTAGTGCATTTGGGGAACAAGATATTGATAAGATAATGAAAGACTATGATGAGAAGTCAATAGTTTATGTATGGGATCATCGTGATAATACTTGTTGTACTAGAGTCTATACAGGTTACAATGAGATTAGGGATATGTTCTTGGAACTCTTTTCAATTCTAAAAAACCTTGATACATTAAAGGTTAATCTTACTGAGATTGTGGATGAAAGGAGTGTAGTGTTTCTTGAGTGGGAGTGCAAGGGTTGTGGAATAAGTAAAGCAAATGACATTTTTATATTCAATAAAGAAACTAATAAATTTTCACATCAGTCAATTTCTGTGTATTAAAAATAACTAAGTATTATTTGTATAGTATACAAAGATGCTGTCATTCGGACAATGGAAAGGACTTTTGGAAAAGAATCTAGCCCTAATGACAGAATCACAAGTTAGTTATTACTCCCGTATGGGCTCGTGCCCTGAGATAGTTGAATTGGTATCTTTGGATTCAAAAAGGTTTGGTTCTGTCGCGGAGAATATTATCCAAGAACTATTTCAATTGGATAATAGGACATCATCACAACATGATGGAATTCGTAATGGAAAGAAGTTGGAGATTAAAAGTTCAAGATATCTCCAGTGTTCAGATGATTGTATGTGGCAGCATTTTGAACCAGGTCACGACTATGATGTTGCTTTGTGTGTCCTTTTAGATTTTGATGGATGGAAAGTTTGGGGCATAGAAAAGGAGCTTCTTATGGGATCTCTTAGAGATAAAAAGTTAGTTACTTATCAGGGTCAACAGGGTTGGTGGACCAAAAAGTCAAAAATAAATAATTATATGGTTCCCATTCAATCAATTGAGGATCTTGATAACTTTTTGAAACCAAACGAGACAAGTCAATGTGTGAATATTATCGTGCGTTCTTTTTTGGTACCACAAGAGTATCGTAACATTGAAAAATTCAAAGAGGCTTTGTATGAAATTAGTAAACCAGAAACAGATATCCTTACTTGGTGGAGAAGTGATCCTTATAACAATAAGAACGATGAACTAATTGAACAACTAGAAAATATCATAAAACATTTCTTGTCTGTGAAATAAAAAAAACTGTATAAAAAAAATATAAGTAATCTTGGCAATATATATATCATGGCGACTGAGTCTATGTTCCAGACACTTATTGACAGTCGTGATGATATGTATCCTATATTTATAAATTTTTACAATAGTGTTCCTGATAATGTTGTTGACAGGAATGACATAGTTATGATGTGGAATAATAGAATCCTTATTGAGAGACAACCAGATGTATATGATCTAGAAGATGGTGAGATATTATCTGTTTAAAAAACCCGAGCCACCCAAAAAAATGTTCCAAAAGTTGTCAAGCAAACGAAGGATCTTATGTTAATAATATATGACTTTACCATTAGATGTAAACAATTTTCCTTGGTTATATGAATGTAAAAATGATAAATACAAAAGTATTGATGTTGGTAAATGGATGTTATTTTATGACAAGTCATTGATGAATGAAGCTTGGGTTATTGCTAAACGTTTATACAGAGAAGACAAATTACACGGTGTAACATCTATGAAATGCTCTACTGCATTTGAAAATTCAAGGGCCTCTATGTTAGACGAGGGTGTGATTATTTTGTATTGTAACAATTCTTCAAATGAAGAAATGATAATGAACATTGGAAAAAATATAATAGAAATGTTTAATTACAAAGAAAAACAATATATATATTATAAGACAGATTTACAAACAAGAGAAGGAACAGTCGCTACTGGGTGTAAAAAAAATCATACATACAAATTATGTAATAAATTAAACAAGGGAAAATTTTTATTTAAACTACAAGAGTCTAATCCAATTTTACAAATAGAAAGAACATATCCAACTAAAAAATTAGAAAAAACATACATAAACAGATATGATGAGTATGTATTTCAGAAATTAAATGAAATGAACGGAGACGCAGAATTACAAAGTGACTATAAAAAATGGAAGAATGGAATAAATTACAAGACAAATAGAAAAATTAAAATTAATGGAAAAATACATAGAGAACTAGAAAAAAAGTTTATTATACATGGTAATAGTTTAAGTGGAAGTTGGGGTGGTGCGATAATGTTTGATAACTTAAATCACATTGACAAAAACGAATATTTACAAGAAACCAAAAAATTAAATAATGAAGTTGATCGTGAAAATTCTATAATAAACGAATATAACATTATAATTGATAGTGTTATTGAAAAAATAAAAAAATTAGAAAAATGGGATGATTTTATAGTGTTTGAAGGAAAACAATATGGTATTCCATGTATATTTGATAATATTCATCGTGAGAATGATTGTTTTGGAGACATGGTTTTTACATGCAAAAAAATAGAAGTATGGTCAAATGATAGACCATTTTGTATTTGTAATGACGTTGAAACAACATATTCAATTTATAAATGTTCTAAATGTAATTATGAAAATAAAATAATGGAAAGTAGAACTGGTGGAGGTAATTCATATGTATCTAACGTAGAGTTGTGTTTATATTAATTAGTTGTACCCGGTTTTTAAAAAACCCCACCCCAAAAAAACATGTATAAAAACTATATAAGTACACACAGCAAACAGGTAAAGATGTTCACCCGCGCCAGAATGAACGAACTTATGAAAAGTCTAGATGAAGAAAAGCGTGTGTTCGCGGAACAACAAAAGAAAAAAGTGAAGGAACGCAAAGAACAAAGAAATATGGAGAGGGTTGCGGACATACTTTTATCACTGTCAAAGACTCCGCGTGCAAAACCTCAACAAGTGAATCATCGCCCTGTTACTAGGTCCTGTTCTTAGAATTTTTTTAAAAGGACCACCCCCCAAAAACGTGTTCGGAGACAACTTAAGATTCAGCCACCCTATGGTAAGAAGAGTAGTTGCGAGCAACTAGAATCATGGACCTTCCTGCTGACATGATATATGAGATTTCCCGTCATGCGGATGCCAAGACAATGTTCAACATGTGCGTGGCTCACAAGGGTGTTTGGGAGAGACAGAAGAAATCGTTGTACGATAGAGAACATCGTAGGTTTGTTACAGAAATTAACAAAGAAATCCGTGACTATAAATTATTAAACAATGCAAGAGCACGTTCCCTCCCCACAAACATCAGGAGGCTCCATAAGATGATTCGCATAATGTTAAAGTATAAGCACGTGGTTAAAAATATGGGTAGAGACTACCATGACATGCTCAATAGAAAATTTATTCATTGGGGCGAGAATGGTATGTGTAAAAAAAAGATAAAAATGTATAAGAAATCTTTGGATCTTTTTTAAAATCCCTGGGTCCCAAAAACGTGTTCTGAGACAACTTAAGACCCCTCTGACCCTAGGCAAAGGAGTAGTTGTGAGCAACTAGAACCATGGCTTACCTGCTCCCACTGCCCCTGGACATGCAGTTTGAGATTGACACCATGGTGACCTCCATGAAAATGAAGGAAGTCATGAACCAACTCAACGAGGTCTGTGAGGACTTTTGGCAGCAAACCAAGGAAGACGCATCCCACAATTTCCATACATACTGGATGTTGCCTGAGGTTGAACAAGACCTCATACCCCCTGGACAGATTGAAGACTGGGAAGCTATGACATATGATGAGATGGATCACGACCTATATATGTCAAAGTGGGGAGATGGCTACCGCTTTGAGATGTGTATCAGTGCAGTGATGACAAATGAACCAGAGGAAGCGTCCTTTAAGTCGCTTCCTCTCCCCTAAAAACTCAGGTGTTCAAAAAACGTGTCACAAAACGTGTTAAGACTCCGTGGACCCCCTATGGTAAGAGAAGTAGTTGCCTGTAACTAGAACCACGGCTTAGAGACTTTGAACACCAACCATTCATAACATGTATTACACGGAACATGGTCAAGAAGTAAGAAACCCAGATGCTTATGCATCTACTGGTGCTCATATGTATGACATTTATGGGAATGATGTCAACCAAGAGATAAGTATTTATGTTGCAAAACTTGAAAATGGAAAAAGATATGTTGGTAAAACCAAAAATTTTGATAAACGTTGTGAACAACATTTTAATGGGAGGGGTTCTAGGGTTACACAAAAATATTCACCTGTCAAGATAAAGGAGTTGGATGTAGTTCCTGGTTATTTTGCTAGTGATATTGAACAGGAATACACAAATGAATATATAAATAAGTATGGATACTCAAATGTAAGAGGAGGGTGTTATACGAACTCTAAAGATTTTTAAAAAGTAATAAGAAACAACCCACCTATCAGTATAGAAGCATGGACAACATGAACAAGAAGGCACTCAAGGTTCTTGTTGAGGAAGGTGAAAAGAAATTTATTGAACATGTCTTCAAGGATCCCAACAATCCCGAGAGGACCCTAACCTACAGTGAAATGAGGGCCCTCTATGGTTAGTTTTTTTAAAAAACCCATGTGTTCCAAAAAAATGTTTGAAAACAACTTAAGACCTATGCACCCCTATGGTAAGAAGCGTAGTTGCCTGCAACTAGAACATGGTTCCCCTTCCTCATGACATGATGTACGAGATTTCACGTCATGTGGATGACAAGACCATGTTCAACATGTGCTTGGCTGACAAAAATTTCTGGGAGTCACAAAAGGAATCTCTGTATAAGCGAGATTATGATAAATTTATTTCAATCATGAAGAAAGAAATGTCTATGTATGAGTACTTGAATAAAAGAAAATTAAGTTCCAAACACTCAAACATCAAGAAGCTCCATAAGATTTGTCGGATATTGTTGAAGTACAAACATGTAGTGAGAAACACGGGTAAAGTCCTTACTGACACCATTAAGGAGAGATTTGATAATTGGGGAGAGAATGGTATGTGTAAAAAAAAGATAAAAATGTATAAGAAATCTTTGGATCTTTTTTAAAAACCCTGGGTCCCAAAAAACATGTACGGGGACAACTTAAGACCTCGCCGCCCCTAGGGTACCATGGAGGCTCTCAAGGAAAGCATTCACTCACATTTTCAAGAGTTTAATGATCTTGATATATGTTCTACTAATGTATATGAAAAGAAATTGTGTGAATGTCTTGGTGAAAAGTTTCAACACACTAGTTCCAAATATTATGATGCAGTATTTGAAAATATTGAATTGGAATTCAAAAAACAATCCAGTGGTCAGTGGTTTGATTTGAAGAAAATGGCTGACATGAAAGTAGAAGAATCTAATATTGTAATTGTATGGTTAATTCACAAGGACAAAAAGTTTGTTGATGTCAGGTTGAACACGTATGAAGATGTCATCTTATTCCTTGATGAGATCTTAGAAGATGGTTGGAAGGATTGGGCCAAGAGTGCTCCAAGAAAAGCTGAAATAAAATTTCCCATTAGTCTTAAAAAGATTAAGGAAATAACATATAGTCTTTTTTAAAACCCACCCCACCCAAAAACATGTCCCAAAACGAGTTAAGACGGGGCCTCCCCCATGGTATAAGAACCCACCGAGCCTCCAAAGACATCCAAAAAACAAAAAAATGTCCCTGATGCAAGCGTATGCGCAGCAGT
>Ga0187217_1000993_pt1 | contig 11766 bp, 7 predicted proteins | sample 15SPOviralmetaG_FD_130165 | JGI IMG/M metagenome (GOLD analysis project Ga0187217, IMG submission 130165) | Marine viral communities from the oligotrophic San Pedro Time Series (SPOT) site, San Pedro Channel, CA, USA - 15 SPOT_SRF_2010-09-15... | ecosystem: Environmental > Aquatic > Marine >... | reverse complement strand
AGCAGCAGGAGATATTCAAACTGCTTACAGTTTAACACTAACAGGTGGAAACGTCACTATTGGTAACAATATTAGTTTCCTAACTCCTGAAACTTTAGGTATTGTAAATCAGCCTTTAGGTCACGTAACAGGAACAAGAAATGTAGCAGGTAACTTTACTTGTTACTTAAATACTCCAGCATCAGGAGCCTCAAGTGCAGACTTATTTGAAGACATTATTGAATCTACTTCAGTAGTAACAAATGACTTCAACTTAGTATTTGTAGTTGGTGGAACTGTTGCACACACTGCAGGAGGACCTTCTTTCAAGATTACTTTACCAACTTGTCACTTAGAAGTACCAACACATTCAATTGATGATATCGTAAGTTTGGAAACTAGTTTCCATGCTTTACCAACTTCAGTTGATGGAACAGATGAAGCAACAATTGAGTTTAAAGGACCAGCAGTAACTTAATAATTACATTAACAGGGAGGGCAAAGTCCCTCCCTCTTTTATAGGAAAAAAGAATGACAGAACAAAAACAAAACGTATCACTATCGAGTTTATTAACTCCAAGCAAAACAGTAACCGTAGATTACCCAGGTATGAATGGATTTACTGTAGATTTATGCTATCTCGCAAGAGAAGAACTAATTAAATTAAGAAATCGTTGTTTATCACAAAAGTTTAATAGAAAAACTAGAGCTTTTGATGACCAACTAGACGAAGATAAATTTTTAGTCGAATATGTAAAAGCAGTAATCAAAGGGTGGAAAGGCTTAAAGTATTCTTACTTAGAAGAGCTTCTATTGGTGGATATCAGCAGCTTAGACCCTGAAGATGAATTAGAATTTTCTCAAGACAATGCAGAGACTCTTATGAAGAATGCAGGAGACTTTGACACTTGGGTAACTGAAGTTACAGGAGACTTAGAAAATTTTACGAAGACCAAGTAGAACAAGTACTTGGTTTATTAGATAAACAATATAAGGAAGGACAATTACCTCTGGACACATATTTAGATATATGCGAACAAAAAGGTATAGAGCCTGACCCTGCCGAAATGCCACCGACTATGGGAGATTTTCCTCCTGAAGTTCAGGTGGCTTTTTTATTGCACGACTTATTACCAGATAGATGGGATGGAATGAGTGGTTCATATTTTGGAAAAGATATGGCAGCACTTGGTACTTTACTAGATGTACATGAAGTTGATGATAAAAGAAACACTATCTTTTGGATAAAACAAATAGAAGCAAAAAATAGCGGAGCTATAAATAAAAAGATTGATAGAAAACGAAAAGCCTCTCAAAACAAGGCAAAAGGTCCCGGAATTAATTCGGCGAATTTAAAAAGATAAACAATGGCAGATTTTAAGGTAGTAGGAAAGTTAGTAATTGATGACAAAGGTCAATTAAAAGTCCTTGGCAAAAAAGCTAAAGGGGCTTCTCAACAATTAGATAGGGTAGGAACTTCTGCACAAACTGCCGACCGTAGATTAAAAGGAGCAGCACAGGCTTCATCAGGTGGTAGTAAAAACTTCTCAAAAATGGCACAAGGTATCAATGGAGGTCTAGTACCTGCATATGCTACTCTTGCTGCTTCTCTATTTGCTATCGGGGCTTTATTTAGAGGACTTGAAGAAGCTGCAAATATTAAAAATCAAACAAAAGGAATGGAAATCTTTGGCGAAGCTACTGGTATTGCAATGAAGGGAATTGTATCTGATTTAAGAGCAGCTACAGGCGGTATGCTTGATTTTCGTAATGCAGCACAACAAGCACAGATAGCAACTGCAGCGGGTTTTAGTGCTGATCAAATTGTAGAACTTGGTAAAGGAGCAAAACTTGCATCCGTGGCTCTAGGAAGAGATTTAACAGACTCTTTTAATCGTCTCTTACGAGGTGTAACAAAAGCCGAACCAGAACTATTGGATGAATTAGGTATCATACTAAGAATCGATGATGCAACAAGAAAATATGCTCAAGCAAATGATTTAGTAGCATCAAAACTTACAATTAGTCAGCGAAGAGCCGCTGTATTTGAAGAGGTAAGTAGACAGCTAGCAAACAATTTCTCTGCGTTTGAAGACGGAGCAGATGGAGCACTAAACTCTTTTTCTAGGCTACAAGTAGCTTTTTCAGATATTATAAAAGGATTAACTGCTCTTATCGGCCCTTTAGAGTATGTAGCAGAATTCTTAGCTGCAAATACAGGAGCAGCAGCAGTCATATTTGCAGGATTCGCGGCTTCAATTATGAAATCAGCTTTTCCAGCTTTAACAGATTTAAATAAAGCTTTAGCAGGGTATCAAGCTACTTCTCAAAGTATGCTAAGAGCAGAAAAAGTAAAATTTCAAAAGATGGCACTCTTATTTAAGAAAAACGCTGCAGATGCAAATCTTGCAGAGTTAAAGAAAAGTGCGGCTTTTAAGAAATTCTTAAAGAAAAGAGGCATGGATGAAGATGCTTTTTTCAATAAGAGCACACTTAATCAAAGAAGGTCAATCTCTTTAATGATAGCAAATCTTCAAAAAAGAGCAGCTGCAGGAAAAGCAATAAATGAAGCAGAACTTGCATTATTTATAAAAACTCGAAACCAAATGGTTGGAGTTCAAGCAGGAACTACAGCAAAAATAATATCAATAACAAAAGCAGGAGGAGCAGCTGCGGGAGCAGCTATAACAGTTCCTGCATTACTTGCTCGTACAGGATTAGCAACAGTTGGAAAAGCAGCTCTTGCATTAGGTCCTATCTTTACTATGTTAGGAGGTCTTATAAGTGGAGCCTTTACCATATTAACAGTAGGATTTCTTGCTAAATTTTTATATGATATAGTCTTTATAACAAAAGAAGAAAAAGAAGAAAGACGAAAAGTAAAAGCAATTCTTGATAGCACTGCTGAAAAATTAAAAGAAATACGTAGAATTGGTAAGAATATTTTTGAAGATATGGTTAATAACGCAGACGCACCTTTAAATAGATTGAATGCAAGACTTCTGGCCACCTATAATTTAGTTAGGGGAATAAGTTCCGGAAAAGCAATGGAAGAATACGAAAGCAAATTTACTAAAAAACCTACTGGCAGAGGATACAAAATGGTCGCTCCAGAACTAGGTGCAGTAGCCGGTGCAGAAATGACAAGTAATATCATGAAACAAATAGGACTACTTGATAGTATGGGTGGATTTGATAATGACATGCTACAGCAACTTAAAAATATCAATTACCAAAATGCTGGTGGAGGCCTTGGTCTTTACTCACTTGATAAAGCTCTAGGACCGGGCGGCGGCGGAGTTACGGATGATCTACTAGACGACTTACAAAGAGACTTAGTAAAGATGTTTGAGGATGGTTTTAAAGGAGACTTAAGACCTCTTTTGAGATTCTTAAATAATGAACTTACAGTACTAGCTAAACCAGGAGAAGGACTTTACAATGTTAGCGAAGCAGCAAAAACGGTAAAAGATACTCTTGCTGTTATGTCAGATGGATATAAACCTACTACTTTTGATACCCTTAACACTCAAATGCTCGATTTAGCAAATAACTTAGAAGGTGCTATAGGCGGCACAGGTAAAGGAAACTATTTTGCAGAAGTAAATGAGCAACTAGGAACTACTTTTAAAAATAATGAAGAAGCTCTAAAAAGTATTAGTGTTATGTCGACAGATATAGCAAATGTAGTTACAGAAAATGCAAGAATTTTAGATGCTCAATCTAATTTATCAATGAGAACTGCAGGTCTTGGTTCTCGAAAAGATGCTTTTTCAGTTTTAGAGAAAAAGAAAATTAAAGAACTGCAAATAACAGAACAAATAGCAGATGTAACAAATAAAATTAATAGCGAAACATATTTCTTAAAATTAGCAGAAAAAGAAGGAGAAGAGGTAGCTGAAAGAAAACTTAGAACAATGGAAAGACAACTCGATGTTTTAAAAGCACAAGAAAAAGAATATAAGAGAGCAAATACAATCGCAGGGCAATTACAAGATACTTTCGAAGATGGTTTAGACAATACATTCCAAAGCATAATAGATGGAACAGCTAAAGCAAAAGATGCTTTCAAACAATTAGCTGTAGTAGTAATTCAAGAAATGCAAAGAATACTTGCAGTACGTATGGCAAGTCAGATTATTGAAATGATGTCAGGATTGTTTGTTCCAGGAGGAGGAGAGGCAGGACAATCAACAAATTCCGCAGGAGATGTTAGTGCTACAGGTAGACTGGCTAATGAACTACCTCCGGGAGCTGGATCAGGCAGATACGGTGGAACTTTTGGAAATAAAGGATATGCAAGTGGTGGAATAGCAGACGGACCTGATTCAGGTTACAATGTACTAATGCATGGAAGAGAAGCAATCGTACCATTACCAGACGGGGATAAAATACCTGTACAACTTACAGGAAAAGGACAAGGACCAGTAAATTCAGTTATAAATGTTACTGTAAATAATGAAGGTGATGTAGAATCTTCAGCAGAAGAATCTTCAGCATTAGGCGAAGCAATTCAAATGGCAGTAACTAGAGAAATATCAGAACAACAACGACCAGGCGGCTTACTTAGCCCAATTTAATACTTATGGCAATAGGATTTAGCACAACATCAGACCACGGAAACAGACAAATAGTTCCAGATAAAGGTTTAACTTCAACTGAAACTCCAAGAGTTCTTATGGCTTCGTTTGGCGATGGGTATGAACAAAGAATAGCAAACGGAATAAACTCTTTAGACCAGACTTTTTCTTTAAGTTTTAAAACAAGAACAAAAGCAGAAATAGATGATATAATTGCTTTCTTTGTTAGTAGAAAAGGCGTAACAGCATTTAACTATGTAGTATCTGATAGTAACGCTGGAGGTTCTGAAACAACCTACAAAGTTGTATGTGATAAATGGACAAAAACATATGCCTATGACGATTTTTATAGTGCAACAGCAAACTTTAGGAGAGTATACGAAGCATGACAGACCTTATTGTTAAAGATTTACAGAAACAAGACCCCGGTTCAGACCTCATTGAATTATTCGAACTCGAACTTGACTCTAGTACTACTGTGTACTTTCATTCAGGAGTGGAAGAAGATTTATCTACAGTTCAATTTAGACAAGAAGGAGGGGCAGTAAAAACCTACGTAGCTTTACCACTACAAGCTAAAGGATTTAAGGTTGACCCAAAAGGTACTAGCGCAAGGCCTAGTATAAGTTTTGCAAATGTTTCTAATATATTTAAAAATACTGTATCTGATTTCGACTCTTTACTAGGTAGTAAAATAACTAGAAGAACAACACTCAAAAAGTATTTAGTTGGAGAAAGTGGAGATAGTACTCCACCGGTAGAGTTTCCAAAGCAAATATTTCTTTTAGACAGAATAGCTAGTAGTAGTAAAACTGCCATTACTTTTGAATGTGCCACACCTTACGATTTACAAGGAATTACACTACCTAAAAGACAAGTTATAGCAAATGGATGTCCTTGGATTTATCAAGGTGCAGATTATACATTAAATGAGTATGAAAAAGTAGGGGCATGCACATGGAATAGAGAAAGCAAGTATAAAGCATCCTATACCTCCACTTTAGATGGAACTGTAGAATATATTTCTTTAGTAAATCTAGACGATGAATATGTGGTTCCTGGAACAGGAGAAACTGGAGCTGTAACTTTTAGTTCTACAGTAAGTAGTATAACACAAAATAGTTATTACACTACAAATACTACACTAGGAGGAACAGTTAGGCGTTTAAGTAAAGATGGAAGTATTGACACGTCTGTAGATGGTAATACCGTACCAAACTATTGGCAAGCATTAATTACTACTACTTCACCGGGCACTTTAAGCGATACTAATGCAAAGGTAAAAAGAGTTAGAATTTGGGATACTTACAGCGCTTCTACTACTTATTATGCTTATACAGATGATAGATATAATGATTTTGTAAGATATACTGCTGATGGGCTTACTAAGCTGTGGAAAGCTAAAAAGACGTCGGTAGGACAAACTCCAGGATTTGGAGAGTATTGGGAACCTGGAGATGTTTGTTCCAAAACACTTACAGCATGTAAGATGAGATTTGGGTTTGACCCAATAGTTAGAGTAACTGCCAGTACTACTGGTAAAGCTAAGCCTAACACAGAGGTAGTATTACCTTTTGGAGGTTTTCCAGGCGCAAAAAGATTCTCTTAATGAGATTTTTAGATGAGATGTATCAAGCAGCTAAAGAGTCTGCTCCCGGGGAAATGTGCGGACTTGTAATCCGACAAAATGACACAGAAAAATGGATTTTGTGTCAAAATATTTCCGAAGATAAAAATGACTTTGAAATTGACGCAAAAGTTTTCGTTCAATATCAACTTACTTCGAAAATATTATATGTAGTGCATAGTCACTACAATCAAAAAAATTTAAAACCAAGCATTTATGATGTGAATAATTGTAACGCGGTGAATATACCTTATTTAATAGTAGGATATCCACAAAAGGAATATATAATAGTAGAGCCAATATGACAAGAACAATATACTTACAGGGAAAAATGGGCGAACTCTTCGGAAACGTCTGGAATCTTAACGCAGCAACTGTAGCAGAATGTATGCACGGTATTGACTGCCAAAGAGAAGGAAAGTTAAAACAATACTTAATGGATTGTACAGAAAAAGGAATAAAATTTACAGTTCAAAGAGGTAAAGACCTTCTTGATTATGATAACTTACAGATGAATTTAGGCGAAGACGATTTAATTATTTCTCCAGTTCCCGCAGGTTCTGGAAATAAGTTATTAAAAGTTATAGTAGGTTTTGCTCTTATGGTAACAGCAGCGTATCTTATAGCAACAGGAAACTTTGCAGGTGCTGCAGGTGTTCTTGAGTTCGCTGGGTTAATGGCAGTAGGTATGATAGGGTCAGCTCTTCTTAACTCAGGTATAGCAGAATATATGGCACCAAAAAAAGCAGGAGAAAAGGGAGATGCATTTTTATTTGATGGCCCAGTAAATAATGTCAAAGAAGGAATTCCTGTACCTCTTGCCTATGGACAAATATTGGTAGGCGGGGCTACTATAAGTTTTGGATTTTCTGATAGTGAAGTAAGTTCTTCCTCAGGATTTAGATTTTCAAATTCTACAGGAGGTGTTTATTCAGCTTCTACAGGTACTCCACCAAATTCAGGAACAGCAATAATAGCGGAATCAACAACACCGGCTTCAGTAGATGCTCAAGTATCAGAAAATATAGATTGGAATTTTGACGGAGGAAATGAACTATAATGGCTAAAACAAACATACCTGCAGAAGACAACCCAATTAGAATAGGAGATAACCCTAACTCTAGTACTTATAATAGTTTTGGACGAAAGACTAGCTCAGAAAAACAAAGCGCGGTAGCAGTAGATGTATTATCAGAAGGTCCTATTAAAGGTTTAGTTGATGGAGCTTCTTCTGTACAACTTAATGGCGTACCTTTATTAGACCCTATAACAAAACAGTCATATTCAGCAGCAGTTTCATCAGATACTAGCTATGTTGCTAGTACTAGAGTAATAACAGATAATAATAGTACTCTTTTTGCAAATAAAACAACAAGTAGTGGAGCTTACAAAATACAAATAGAAGGGGGACTAAAATCTGCTTCAGGACTAATTACAACTACAGCTGGAGTAAATACAGTTACAGCAAGCTCTAGCTTTTTTGCTTCCGACCAAGTAAGTTCAGGAGAGGAAACACGAACTCTTACTATACCCGGAGCCGGTCCAAGTGGCTCTGATTATAAAGGAAGAATATTAAAATTTACAAGTGCTACTTCAGTAGAGGTAGAACCGGCACCTTTTTCTTCAGTAGCAGGAGCAAATGCAACTATAGATTTAATAGGCACTATCGCATCAATATCAGGAAATACAGCTACATTAGAAGGTTCAGGTACTTTAGGAATTAATACATCTAATACCAAAGCTAATTTAACTACTCCAAGTATTGATGTTGCTACACAGGCAGATAGATGGAATTTTGAAGATGCAGGATTTGCATTTAGGTCCGGAACTAGGGACCAGTCATACTTAGCTCTACCTGGAAATGTTGGTTCTAATTCATTAACCAGCAATGTAGGAACAGTATTAAATACTACTAATTTTAATGCAATAACATTTAATGGAAGTTCAATATTTAGTAGTGGATACGTTGCGTCAGGAGGCTGGACAAAGATAACAGAACCAACTGCAAGTCGTTTAGTATATACTAGTGACGGTATGGGAGTACCCTCTCCTGGAGAAGTTGACGCTATAAAAGTAACCATTAAATTTCCAAATGGATTACTAGGACAAAAACCTAAAGATGGACATGAAGAAACTGGATTTGCGGAAATACAAATTCTTTTTGAGTATTCAATTACAGGCAACTTTGATGACACTCAGACTTATGTAGCCTATGGCCCTTCAGATGCCACTTTAGCCTCAAGAAGTCCTTTACCAGGACGAAGTGCAGATTCTTTTGGAGGATTAGCAGGTACTTTCGCAGGAACAGGAACTGTTAGAAAGAAAACTAAAACTGCTTTTGTACAAACATTTAGTTGGAGTGTAGTTAAGTTTCAACCTTTCACTAAATACAGAATTAAGATAGCAAAAATAACTCCTACTAATGGATTTAATGAAAGAAGATATTGGTATAATGCTACTCAAGTACAATCTATACAAAATATTATTACTGACAAAACTTCATACCCTTATACTGCTTACGGTGCTGTTATTTTTGGAGCAAAAGATTTTACTACCCCACCTAGAAGAAGTTATGAAATAAGAGGACTACAAGTACAAGTTCCTACTAACTATTTTTCTAGACATGAGTTGTCAGAAGGAAGTGAGCCTTCTTATACTCGTAAAGTTACAAGCAATACTAATGTAACAAATGAAACTGAATATCAAGATTGGGACGGTAATTTTAGGGGAGATATCAAAACTTTTACAAATCCTACTCATTCAAACTATGCAAAAGTATGGACTGATAACCCTGTTTGGATACTATTAGACATCCTAACAAATGATAGATACGGTTTAGGAAAGTTCGTAGACCCTTTAGATGATTTTTCATATATAGACAAATTCCAATTATTTCAAATAGCAAAGTATTGTGATGAACTAGTACCTGATGGAAAAGGAGGCTTAGAACCTCGTTTTACAGCAAATCTATATTTGTCAAAAATACAAGAAGCTCAAAAAGTTGTACAAGACTTACTTAGTGTGTTTAGAGGATTGTTAATTTGGTTTGACGGTAAGTTTGCTCCTTCTATAAATGCTTATAAGAGTCCTGTTTATACATTTACAAAAGGAAATGTAATTGGCGGAGAGTTTAATTATCAAAGTAGCTCTACTAGATTCCGTTCTAATCAGATTAGAGTGACATGGAACAATCCAGATGATAACTATCAGCAAGCTATAGAAATAGTAGAAGATACTCAAAATATACTAGAGACTGGTAAGATATTATCAAAAGATGTAGTTGCAACAGGATGCACAAGCCAAGGACAAGCACATAGGTATGGAAAATGGTTTATACTTACAGAAAAACTAGAAAAAGAAATTATAAGTTTTAGTACAGGTTTAAATGCTATAGCACTGAAGCCCGGTGATGTAATAGAAATACAAGATGCAGATTTAAGCAATACAGAACATTCAGGAAGAGTATCTAATACTGGGACAAAAAATACAACTACGATACCATTAGATAGAGAAGTTAGTTTAAATACTTCAACAAAAGCTTATGTACTTAATTTAATATACCCAAAAGGTGGAGCATACTTAGCACAAGAAAATGCAACAATAAACTCAACAGATTATATACTAGGAGATTTAGTATTACTAGATGAAGACGGAGCCTCTATAGACAGCTTTGAAAAAGCTGCGAATGTAAAAGATGATTCAGATAATTTAGTACAACTTAATTGGTCAGAGTCAGTAAGAGTAGAGAGTAAGCCTGTTGCAAGTTTTAATAGTAATTCAATTACTGTTTCGTCTGCTTTTTCAGAAACTCCAGACTCAGAAGTTATCTGGTCTTTAACTTCTACTATTATTGCTACAGGTAAAGAAGAAGAAGATATTGCTCCAAAAGAGTATATTGTTATAATGACTGAAGAAAAAGAAAAGAATATAATAACTTTATCCGCTGTAGAATATAGTAATAATAAATTTCAATTAGTAGATAGAGGGTATACTACAGAGATAGTAGATGAGAATCAAAAGCCACCTTTAAGAACTGAAGTAGTTCCTACTGTAGAGTCTTTAATTGCTTCTATCTCAACTTCAAATGTAGAATCTTCTACTGAGTCTGCAACAAATAATAGAAAAGATTTATTAATTAGTTGGCAAGCACCTGTTCAGTTTAGACAAAAAACCTCTTCCACTATAACAGGAAATGTCAGTAATAGTACTTCTGTAACTTTATCAGCATCTAATGATAAAATAGAAGTAGGCATGAGAGTCCGAGAAGAAGGAATAACAGGAGTAGTAACCGTAGCTTCTATAGATGAGACTTCTTTAACGTTAAGTAGTGCTGTATCTTTAACAAGCGGAGATGAACTTTCATTTAAACACGATATACCAGACGCTAATATTATAGGATACAACGTCAAGGTAGTAGGGCCAACTCCGAATGATATAGGAGATTGGGAAACAAGAGGAAATGGCTATTTTAAATTTATTTCAGCGGAAAATACCTCTACATTCTTAAAAGGAATAGTTGAAGGAACTTATTATGTACATGTAAAAGCTTTAAATAATATTCAAAATTTATCAGCTCCATCAACAATTAGAGTAACTTATTTTGCAGATAAGTACATAGTACCTACAGGAGAGGACAAGATTCTAGGGGTAGACAAAGGAGGAATATTAGATAAATCTATCGGTATTAATACTTCTTCAGGTTTATTTGCTATAGATACTAATACTTATTCTTTCACACATAGTAATGGAACTATATACTCTAATTCTTCTACTAATACAGATACATATCAACAAAGTTTTGCTGGAATCGGGGCAAGTGGGGAAGCCTACTTATTATATGACCATGGCAGCTCAGATACTTTCAAAGCAGTTATAGAACATGAAGACTCAACTGCTACTGATGCTGATGGTAATAAATTAAATTTTGAGTACTGGAAAGAAGTAGGAGCATCAAATAATGGACTAACAACAAAAACAGGAACTATAACATTAGCAGAAAATACAGCAAATGTAGTAGGTAGTGGAACAGCTTTTACAACTGAATATACAGAAGGCGACCTAATAGTAATTAGTTCTGGAACTTCCGCATTTTATGCCTTTATAGGCTTCATAGAAAGCGACACCGTTATAGACTTAGATAGAGCATCTACTAGAGCATATAGTGGTGCAAGTATTAAAAAATTAAGTTTTATACCAAATTTTGCACAAGACCAGATTCTTGCAAAAGTTACTACAAATAGTTCGACTCAATATTCTTTAGAAGAAACTTATGCAGTAGTAGCAGGGCTAGAAGGCCCTCCAGGACCAACAGGACCAGTAGGAGCAGCAGGGCCGACAGGGCCGACAGGCGGTCCAGGACCAACAGGCCCAGACGGTCCAACAGGTGTTGCTGGCCCAACAGGTCCAACAGGTAATACAGGACCAACAGGTCCAGATGGCCCAACAGGTGTAGCAGGTCCAAGCGGACCTACGGGTGCAGCTGGTTCAGCAGGTTCTCCGGGCCCAGACGGATTAAGTACTTTCTTATTTTACTCAGCAGCAGATAAAGATATTCTTGATAACTCTCCAAGTATAAGTGCT
>Ga0187217_1000990_pt1 | contig 11771 bp, 11 predicted proteins | sample 15SPOviralmetaG_FD_130165 | JGI IMG/M metagenome (GOLD analysis project Ga0187217, IMG submission 130165) | Marine viral communities from the oligotrophic San Pedro Time Series (SPOT) site, San Pedro Channel, CA, USA - 15 SPOT_SRF_2010-09-15... | ecosystem: Environmental > Aquatic > Marine >... | reverse complement strand
ATAATAATCATCTGGCTCAATTAATGTAGGTGTTGTATTCCGTGTTTGGTCATATATACTTTGGAAGTCCCAAAGTTGTTGTAACTGCTTTTTCATATTACTAATATACAAAAATTATTTTAATTTTCCAAAATTATTTCACCATTTTCTACACCACTTGGCGCTGGATTCCATAGATTGATAGCGATAGCACTACGTGTACCACGAGTAACCTCAGTAACTCGGTGTGGGTGTTCTCCTGCTGGGAATATTACCAATCTATTGTGTTTTGCTTGTATCCGTTCAGGAGGTGCGTCTTCACCTTTACTGAATATTTCAAGATACCCACCATCGATGTCCATTGGGTATGGATAATACACCGAACCAATGATTGGTGTTACTAATTCTCCCTTAGTATTCCACGCGTGCTCGTCTTTATCGAAGTGCATCCCTAATGTAGATGGATTTTGAGTATCCGATGAGTATCTACCAGTCCAATACTCAAAACCTTGTAATTGAATTGAATTATATCTTGGAAAATCCCATGGTGAGTTTTTAATCCAAATTTCTTCTATCAATCTCTGCTTGAGTGTTGATGCAGGTGAACTCCATGGACCACCCCACCACATATACTTACCATTATCATCAAAGAATGTAGTATCCTCTCTAAGCTCTCTTAGTAAAGATTCGTCTTTGATGAAATCATCAACAATTATCATACGCTTAAATATTCTGCTTTTTGTTTTACACCAATCAGTCGTTTGACCTCTTGACCATTCTCCAATAGAACGACTGTTGGGATACTACGAACGTTGTATTGTTGAGCAGTAGCGGAGTCTTCATCGATGTTTACTTTTTGTACTGGGATTGTGTTACTAACCTCTGACATAATTGGTCCTAGCATTCTACACGGACCACACCAAGGTGCTGAGAAATAAAGATATTGTTTCATATTAACTTTTTTTAATTTACATTCACTTTTGATGGTGAGGGGGGTAGCGAACTCCCCCCACCGATTTCCGAGAACTATCTCGGTCCTAAGATGTGGTCTTCAAACCACACTTCGGTTACCCATCACATGAGACACAATCTGGGTCGGTAGCTCTCATAGCGATATCACCACGAAGTACTGATTCAGTTCTCATATAATATAGGGTTTTGATTCCTTCCTTCCAAGCTTCCATATGGACTTGATTAATCCACTTAGGACTTGCTTGAGATGGAAATGCAAGATTTAGGGAAACTGCTTGGTCGACATATTGTTGTCTGATACCTGCTTGTTTTACTAATTCCAACTGATTGATTTCTTTGAATGTTTTAAATACATCTTTCATCCAATCAACTTGCTTATTGTCGATATCAATTTGCTCGATACTTTCTTTATGTGTGAGTTTACCATTAACGTATCCCCAATTGTCCAACTCATTCAAGTCTTGGACTGAACCACCATCTTCGAGTATCTTACCCCAAGTATCTTTGTTGTTGATACCAACTTTACGTAGTGCTCTCTCCAACTCTTGATTCTTACGAATAAATGTACCCTTTGCGGTTTGTTCAGTAAATACGTTTGCAGCCCATGGTTCGATACCGGCAGAAACGTTACCACTTAACTTAGAGTTAGATACCGTTGGAGCGATAGCTCTCAAGTGAGTATTTCTCAACCCACTACCAACACACCATAAAGGTTCTCCGTACTCATTAGCCAAATCTCTCGATGCTCTCTCAGACTCAATTTTGATTTGAGAGAATATCTTACGAGTTTCGAATTGAGCAGGTAGTCCTTCGAATGACATACCCTTTTGTTGTAAGTATGTGTGCCATCCAAGAACACCAAGTCCTAAAGCACGTCCCTTTTCAGCCGAACGTACTGAGTTCTCAAATCCCCTCATATTCTTAGCTCTCTGAATGAACTCTTCGAGTACACCATCCAAGAACCACGTTGCAGTATAGATTAAATCAGTATGCTTCCACTCATCATACTTAGATAAGTTTAGTGATGATAGACAGCATACAAAGGAGTGTGACTCATCAGTATGTAGGGTGATTTCAGAACATATGTTAGTCATATGAACCTTCAGTCCGTTGTTCTTGTACATCTCTGGGTTTTGTTTGTTTACATTACCCTTATACATTACATATGGTTGACCAGTTGCCTTACGTTTCTGAAGTACCTTACCCCATTTACTACGTGCTTCGGGATTACCATCTTCCAGCTTTCTCATAAACTTATCACCAACGATTACACATTGATTTAAGTTCAAACATTGACGATTTACATCACCTTTTGGTTCACGGATTTCAATCCACTCGTCAAAGTCATCGTGTTCAATGTTTAGATTCACCGATGCAGCACCTCTACGTACAGCTCCTTGGTTTGTTGCAAGGATTGTAGAGTCGTAAATCTTAGCGAATGGTACTACACCATCGGATGTTCCATTTTGAGTGATTTTAGTACCGGCTGGTCTAATCATATTGATACCAACACCTACTCCACCACCATGTTTAGCAAGTAACATCAATTCAAGGTTCTTTGACCCAATCTCTTGGATGGAGTCACCTACATCAATACCGAAACAACTGATTGGTAATCCTCTATCAGTACCAGTATTTGAAAGTACAGGTGATGCTAGATTTAACCAACCCTTCCATATGTAATCAAAAAACTTTGACGCCATTTGTGGTTTGTCAAGTCTACGTGCTACTGCCGTAGCAACTCTCCAATAAGCATCCTTTGGTTTTTCACCTGATAGTAGATACCCTTTGGATATAGTCTTAACATATATTTCAGTATTTGCCCATGTTGGGAAGTCTACTCCGAGCTCCCAACCTAATTCTTCTCCGTAATTCTTCATAACTTATTAAAATATATCGTCCCAATCTTCACCTTCATTTGCCTTACTATAATCAGTAGGTCTCAATGCGAAGAAGTCCGTGTGTGTATGTCCACCAGTTAAGTGGTAGAACCATTCCAATTGTGCTGCTGAGTCCTCATCGTATGTAAACGATGATTCATAACCCAACTCATTTAATTTTTCATTTAGTCGTTGATTGATGAAGTTTTTTAGGTCCTCTTTTTTAAGATTCTCCAAATCACCCATTTCAAACATCTTATCAATGTATTTGTGTTCTAATGACTGAATTAATTCTGCAGCCTCTTTAATAGAGTCTTTACAATCATCCATCAGCTCAGGATACTCGTTACACATATGTTTGAACAACTGACATCCCATTCTTGAGTGTAATGACTCATCTCTTACAGACCACTTCATTTGTTGACCAATACCCTTTAACTTGTTTCTCATTTGGAATGAGTAAAGTACTGCAAATGAAGAGTAAAGTGCAACTCCTTCAGTAAATGCTGAGAATATAGCTAGTGAACGGGCAACTTCCTTACGAGCTTCTGAATTGTTCTTCAAATCTTCGTGAGTGTAATTGTTTGTAACTTCAGCCAAGTTCTCAAAACGTTCAGCAGTAGCAGGTTCGTGTAAGAATGCCTCAAAGTCTTCCAATCCAAGTGACTCATTCAAATATGAATATGCAGTTGCATGAATGGTCTCTTGTGAACCGAACATCATAGCCATTTGCTTAATCTCATGCTTTGGAAACCAATTAGTGACCATAGTAGTCCAATAATCAGATACAGCACATTCCGTTTGTGCAAATCCAAGTAGGATATTACCCACTAAGTTCTTTTCTTCGGCGGTTAGATTTTCATTCCAATCCTTAATATCACCTTGCATTGGTATTTCGGTATGTAACCAAAAAGCTTGTGCTTGTTTCAACCAACCTTCGGTGTAATATTCTGGATATTCAAATGGTTTGAATGGTATTCGATTGTCAAATAGACCCATACGGATTCCTTGTTAAATTGTTAGACATTATGTTTATTGGGGTGGTAATATATAGTCTCTAAAAACCAATATCACCACTCATTTCTTTATATTTTTGTGCCAATTCTTTTCTTACTAAACTCTCCCCACCTTTCATGTCCTTTTTGGTTTGTTGACCATTAATGGAATCTTCATTATAGATGTGAATTTGTCCAGTAGAAAAGTTTGCTTTAGATGGGAACGTCATCCCATCAGGCCCAAAACGATTCTTAATTACGTGCCATCTACCAGTTCCTGCGAGTTTATCTTCAATCTTACGAGATAGAGATACTACAAAATCAGCAGTCATCATCTTGGAGAATGACCCAGCAATCTTAGTACCTGTAATGATGTCATCTTCTGCCCCACTTCTATTAATCTGAGATGCTGTAAAGACTGGAACTTCATACTCACCAGCCATACCTCTAAGGTCTTCGATGATTTCTTCCAACTCCTCGTGTCTCTTTTCTTTTTGTGGTCCTCTCAAAAGGTCAGCGTAATCCACAATAACTAAATCAGGCTTCTTACCTTGAAGTATCATCTTATCCATATGTGCCTTCAATGAAGTCACACTTGCCGTTTTAGTAGGATAGTGTTTGATTACTAAGTCACCTGGCGTGTTTTGGACTACCTTCTCAACATCTTCCATATTATACTTTAGATTAGCGACAGCAACACCACTCAAAACAGCATCATATCTCTGACCAGTATATCCTTCGTTTAATTCCAAAGTATAATGAGCCACAGTCTTACCCTTTTTCATAGCATTTGCTCCGATATTCACTAAAGCCCAAGACTTACCAATTCCGGGAGGAGCTGCGAATAGGATTAATTCACCTTTACCAAATCCACCTTGAGTGATTTCATCAACGACATCCCAACCAGTTGAAACTACGTTTCTTACTGAGTCCTCATATCGTTCTGCTATCATAACCTTGTAATCGTGACCAATATCAGAATCTTGACCTGCTTTCATAGCGGTATCAATGTTCTTCTTTATGGTCTCATACTTACCATCTTCTAATAACGTTACCGAATCTAAGATTGCGTTCTTGATAGATTGGTTCTTACAAAAGTCAAGTGTTTGTTCCTTTACGTATGCTAGGTCCTCACTATCTAAGTGATTCCAAGCGAATTTAAGGGTGTCTACAACCGATGTCTTTAATACATCCCTCTCAATAGTGTTTATCTTCACTTTAAGGACATCCAACGTTGGCATGGTCTGATACTCATCAAAATATTTCATAGTGGTTTTAACTAACCACTCAGATGATTCGGAATCAAAGTACTCTGGCTTCAATATATCATAGATTTGACGTGTAAACGACCTATCCGAGATTATCGATGAGATTACTTTGTTCTGAAATGATGTACTAAACTTACTTCCTAACTTCTCCATATAGTTACTAATATACGACTTTAATTTGAACTATCCAAACTTAATTCAATAAAAGTGGTGGATTGTATTGATACCCACTCTCACGTGCTTTTATGTGCTTTGGAAATGGGTATTCTATAACTTGTTTATACAACCCATCTACGAATTTAAAACTACTTAAATCCATATCATCACCATCTTTAGAGAATACATTGGTTATTCGATAACAATCATGCACTTCGTTATACCCACCATATTTACAATATAAGTGTATTGGCCATAACTCGGCTTGATAGTGACAATCTGCGAATAATCTTAACTCAAACGACAATTTAGTTATTACCTCGAATATTTCCTTTATCTTAACCGGGTTATATTCCCCAATTAGAGCAAAATCAATATCCCAAGATACCCACTCTTCTAATATACCACCAACTATATAAAGTTTATATTCACTAATATACTTAGACTCCGATAATATACGAGATATAAATGTCTTAAATAGTGGGTGTTCTTTACCACCAATAGCATACCAAGTTTGTTGCTGATATGTGTGGTATTGAATATGACCATCCCAAATCTCAGTTCTTAAATCAGGATTCATTAACATGGTTTTTTAAATAACCATCTAATAAAGTAAATGAATTGCGTAACCAAGAATCTACGTTTGAGAATGCAGTATATAACTTATCATACATAAACATTTTCTTAAATTCCGGTATATCTAAGGTTGCCTCTTGTTCATCCATAATCTCTCTAACCTTCGATTTGATTGAAGATGAGATTTCAGGGTCTTTAAGTTGCATTAGATTGTAATTCATTTCGAGAGTTGTCACATTTTCAATCAACTTTTGTGACAATTTATCATCACACTCAGTTTTGATTTTAGATATGAATGTGTCCATTTCAAGAACCTCATCATTTAGGAATGGCATCTTATTAAGAATGGTTTTAGGACCAACACCACGGACACCCTCAATGTTATCGGATTTATCACCCTCAATCATACGATAAAATACAAGATTTTGTGGTTTAACACCATAATCCTTCATTACAAGTTCTTCATCATACATTTTCTTCTTAGTTGGAGCGTATACCTTGATTCGGTGATTTACCAATTGTAAAAAGTCTTTGTCTGATGAGATGATTGTAACGTTTTTCTTAAAGTAGTGATTTGCGAGATATGCCATGATATCATCTGCCTCAACATAATCAATATAGGTAAGAGAGATAGGTAAGACTTGGAGATACTCAATCAATCGTGTGAATTGATTTCTCATTGACACTTGTTGGTCCTCCAAATCTTCGTATCCAGCCAATCTATTGATTTTAGTCAGACCAGTACGACCTTCCTTATAACCCTTATACATTGACTTTCTACGATTAGACCCACCCTTACCATCAAACACGATAACGACACGTGTAGGTTTCAATCTTCGGATGGTTGCAGCGGTGGACAAGAGGAATCCTGTCACACCACCACAATGTTCTCCATCATCATTCAACGCAGGTACTGCCCCAAATACTCTGATAAATTGATTTAATCCATCTATGATTAGAACGTTATCATTAAGACTTTCGTCCTTCACTTCATTATGTTCTTGACTCACTTCATTGAGGAGTTCTGCGTATCTACTATGCATCGAAATCTGCTACTTCTACGTTATCTATATTTGCTTCTTCACTTGATTTTTTGTAAGACATAATGTATGCATCACAAATTTGCTGATAAATCGATTCCTTCATTTCAGGTCTCTCTTGTAAGAGGTCTTCGAAGTTCTTAGCTTGGAATTTAACCTCTTCGCCAGTCTCTTTATCTACATAAGTATACCAAGCACCACTTTGGTCAATCAGTTTATAACTCTTCATCATTTGTAACCAAGAACCATAATTATCAATACCTCTATCAAAGTAAATATCGTAATCTACCGAACGAAGTGGTGGCCCCATTCTATTCTTAACTACTTGAGCACGAGTCTTAATACCAACCACTTGGTCTACACCACCTACTTTGGATTTCAACTGACCCATTTGTTTCAGTCTTAATCTACACGATGAGTGGAACGCAATTGCCTTACCACCACTCGTTGTCCAAGGGTCACCAAATGATACACCTAAACGTGTTCTCAATTGATTGGTGAAGATTAGTGAAATTCGTTCTCGCCCAATAAGATTAGTTACCTTTCTCATTGCCTTCGAGATAATGATGGCTTTTTGAGTTGCGTAACCGGCTTGGTCATAATCAGCTGATATCTCAACTTTAGTAGATGCACCTGCAACGGAGTCAACTACGATTGTAACCAATTTCTTCTTATCAGAAGAACGGACTGATTCAATGATTGAATCAATTGCTTCAAAGATGTCTTCCACAGTTTCTAATGGAACGTATAACATCTTTTTGACATCAACACCAATTGCTTCTAAGAACTCTTGATTCATTGCGTTCTCGGTATCTATATAGACTCCAAGACCACCTTTCTTCTGAGTGTCTGCAATTGAGTGAGCTGCCAATAGTGATTTACCACTACCTTCTAATCCTGTAATCTCAGTAATACGACCTACTGGTAATCCACCATTTGGTCGGTTTGAGATTGCTAAATCCAACATAGGGGAGCCAGTCGATACCCACTCATCCAAGTCGGTAGGAGTTGTCTCCTCCCCATCCAAGAAGAAAGCTACCTTATTGGTAGACTTAAACTTCTTGTTTAGGTTGGTAGCGAGGATAGAAGATAGTTCATCACGTGAACTTGCCTTCTTCTTAGCCATACTGATTAGTCGTTAAATAAATCGTCAAATGCATCTTTCACGTTAGATGCAGGAGAAGTTGATTGAGTTGGTTGAGATGTTTCAGCAACAGGTTGTTCTTTCTTGTCTGATACCTCACCAGTTTCTAACCATTCTTTCAACATACCTTCCATTTCTTCATATGTTACTTTTTTGAACATACCCGGAAGTTCAATCTGCTCTTTAGATGATTCAACAACGTTTGAATCCTCAGAGATTGGAGTTGTGTTTGGTTTAACACGAATGTAAGTTTCAGGATAAGACTTACCAAGTTCAGCAGCAGTTTTGAATTCTACTGTTACGTCACGACCATTTACAGGGTCGGTTAAATCACCATAATCAGGGTCTGCGAAGAATCCTAATAGTTCTTGGTAAACGTTTTTACCAAATCCCCAAAACTTAACACCTTCAGACTCTTCACCACGAACCAATACTGGCACGTATGTTCTCATCTTAGGGGTTAGTTTACGAGACAATTGGTAATCTTCACGATTTCCAGTTGCTTTCAACTTTTCAGCGAATTCCAATAATGGGTCAGCCTCACCAAACGAACTTGGAGAGATGATGTTCTTACCACCAAAACCAAAGTGGAAGTACAACTCAATAAATGGATTAGACGTGTTGTGGGTGTAAGGTAAAATACGGATTTGCTGTTTACCTGGTTGTGGTTTCCAAAGATTATCAGTCTTTGTTACTTTTGTTTGAAGCGTGTTCAAACGATTGCGGATTGCATTTAAATCAATAGCCATAATACTACTCTTTTTAATTATTAATTGTTAACTATGTCACTAATATACAACATTTGGGTGACAATACCAAATGTATTCTAAAATATTTTATTTTTTATTTTGTTGTTGTACTTTCGTACCTATATAAATATGAGTGTGTAACTAATAACGTTAGCCTCTACTGAACTTTTGTTTAAAAACTTTATTGTTTTGAGTTACCTCATCAGCGGTTAGTGCTTTATCATATAGAAGAAATCCACCAAGTCTCCAAGTTCCACCTCTGTCATTAGAAGTATTACCAGTTGAAGTTGACCCAATTCTATTGAATGAGAATGTCGAATCGGTATTCATTTCAAATGTACTACCAACTGCCACACCATTTATATAGTTTTGTGCATCACCACCATTCCATACCACTGTCCAATCATTCCAAGCACCAAAGTTTAATGATTGCCCATTGGAAAAATAGTCATGATTACCAAGAGTACCACCATCAGTTTCAGCGGTAGTAGTGTAAGTTGTAGCACTTGAATTAGCTACACCCAAATAATTAACATATTTACCACCTAATAAAGCATGAGAATTACTATATTGCCCAGTTGAGTTGTAATTTGACCAAAACCAAGTAGATAAAGTCCTATTTGTGTCATCGGTACTGAGTGAGATTGTACTATCTAAAGTGACTCTCCGTAGATTAGCCCCATCATTGGTTTCTAACTGAATGTATGGATGTGCGTTAGATGGGGTAGTCACCATTGATACATTATCTAACGTTCCTTCCACACCATTATTAGTTGAGGCAGGTGCCATGTTCATCAGAGTCGTACCACTCGTGTATGAGTTACGATTACCTACATCATACATCAATACCAATTGGTCGAGAACCAATGGTGGATTGACAGCTCCATTTGAAATACTTGTATTTGAAATAATTACAGTCATTTTACATCTATGATTCTAAATAAACTTGTTTTCATTATCTTGTAACCATCACCATCGGTGAGAATTACTGAGTTATTATACTTACCCCATTCTACTTGATACGATTTATCCATTTGGCCGCTTTCATCAACAATCAACCTATTCAAAGCATTAATCGTATACATTGTATTCGATTCCTTCTTTCTATGAACCATAATAGTCGATGGGAGAAATGTTGAATTATTTGGAATGATATTATAACTCACTACCAACTCCTTAGAGGGGTCTAATTTCAATACAAAAATCTTACGGCTGAATAACTCAAACTCATTCAAGACTCTATCTACTATATTTTCAAATTCACTTTCGTTGGTGAATGTACATAATAATTGTGTTCTCACTCATTCTCTCCTACTTAGACTTGAAACACTTTTGTATTTCACTACTATATGTAAATGTATTGTTAGTCTTCCCAGTAGCACCTGCTTTAGAACGATATGACTTCTTACCTATTTCCATTTGCTTACCTTTGGAATCTATGGCGTAAACGAATACAGTCTTACCAGTAACATTACCTTCTTTATCTTTTACGATTTCATCAACTTCATTAAGTCTGAATTTTTGTTTAAATTCGGTACTACTACCAACACCCATACAACCTCTAAGCTTTTCACCATTCACTTGAGCACCACCCATATTAACATCGAGGGATGCCCCTACCATAGATGATGGGTCACCTTCCTTGTAATCTTTTGGTGGGTAGTCCATCAATGTGAGATGGAATCCTCTAATAGTCTCCTCAGCCTCCATTAACCTACCCAATGGAACAGCAACACCATCTACATCAGTAGAACCTTGTGAGTTTAGTTGTTGTATACGTTCTCTTTGAAGATTTACAACCTGCTCCCTCTCATCAGAAATTAATTTTTTAACATCAATACCTTCAACAGATGAGTCTTTAGATTGTAAAGCGAGTCCTACTTTAGTGATTACCTTAATCTCATTACTTTTACCATTACCATCAGCGACTAATCTACGAATCGCATTGTATTTATCTTCCGTAGAAAGTGAATCCGAAGTAGCACCATCTGAAAGGTAATTTTGGAATTGTTTTTTAGGTTTACCATCTTTACCAAAAATTGCAACTTCCATATTTTTCTTTAAAGTACCACTATCCTTTTCGATGATGTCTACTTGAGCTTCAACTGGAAGTTCCGATAGCCTACCTGCAATCTTAGCCGTTTGACTATTATAGTTATCTTCAATCGAAGACATTCTATCAGAGTATTCATCAACCAATGCCTTTGCCTTAGTCTTTTGTTCATCAGATAACCCATCAAGCTTATCAATGGATGATTTATAATTTTCACCCTCTTGAGCTAGGGTAGAGTTATCTTGGATATCTGCGGTGGATGTTTTGTCTGAGTGGAATTGTATAAGTAAATTACCGGACGTATCCTTAGCAAACGTAGCAGTATCGGATGGGTTCATACCACCACCACCAGCTTTTACAAAAGCAACGGCATCTTCTTTACCAACCTCAGTACCATTGGGTAAAATTACCTTATTAGCGTCATTAATTGCTAAAACCTGTGCATCTATGGATTCTGCTGCCCCATAGTAAGTATCTATCTTATCAATACTACCAAAGTTACCTTTAGATTGTAGTTCGGATACTCTATTTTGGGTCGTATCGTATTTGGTTTTAGCTGACCTTGCTGATATCACACATTTTGAGTATAGTTTGTCATTTTCAATATCACTTGGTATGTTACCAACCCCAGATGACCTACTTTGTTCGTTACCCAATGCAGTTTCTTTATATTGGTCATACATTTTTCTAGCCAAATCAGCTTCACTCATATTTGGATTCTCACTCAACATATGAACACCCTCACCAGATGCAATCTCGTTGAACGCAGACCCGGCTGAACCTGGAGCTGGTCGATTACCCGTTCCGTTTTGATATCCACTAAACCCGTACTTAAACATATTGTTTTTAACGTCAGTATCACCCACCCCAGCAGTACCATATACGTTGTCGGTGATTTTTGATGATGGTTCGTTTGTAGAATCAGATTCTTTAGCCCTACGTTTTGCTTCAGCTTCTCT
>Ga0187217_1000989_pt1 | contig 11786 bp, 9 predicted proteins | sample 15SPOviralmetaG_FD_130165 | JGI IMG/M metagenome (GOLD analysis project Ga0187217, IMG submission 130165) | Marine viral communities from the oligotrophic San Pedro Time Series (SPOT) site, San Pedro Channel, CA, USA - 15 SPOT_SRF_2010-09-15... | ecosystem: Environmental > Aquatic > Marine >... | reverse complement strand
TTAATGTCGATGATGTAGTAGAATTGGCAAGTGTTCGAACCCAAGCACCCCCACTCCAATAGTACATGGCACCTGGGTAGTACACGTTTCCTGAAGTAGATCCAAACGTCACTACGTCTCCACAATAATCATTATTGCCTGTGGGCAGTGTAAACGTGCGTTGTGTGCTACTTCCTCCGCCTCCACCGCTTTGCAAGCTTTGAATAGAGCTTAAGTTGGTAGCGATGCCAGAGGCATTGGTGGTTATTCCAGAAGCGTTGGTAGCAATAGCGCTTGTGTTCGTGTTAAGCTGTGCATCCAACTTGTTGTCGGCGTCTTGCAAGCTTACCGCAGCTGTCAAATAGCTAGACGCTGCGTTAGCAGTGTATGCCCCATTAGCACCTAAACCAGCCCCCGTTTGCGTATCGTCTAACTCATTTTGCAGATTCGTAATGTCAGTGACATTGGCTGCTATATCCGTATCGTTGGATTGGATTTGAGTTAGGTGGCTTGCAAGTTCAGTATCGTTGGAAGTAATCTGACTTTGAAGATGTGTGACGTCTGTATTAGTATCTGCAATTTCTGTCGCCAGGTCAGATTGCAACGTAGTGATATTTCCGTCATTAGCCTGAATAGCTGTTAGGTTAGCCGTAATAGCTGTTGCATTAGCAGACACGCCAGAAGCATTGGTACCGATATTCGTGCCGTTTGTCGTAATCTGACCTTGGAGGTGGGAAACGTCCGTATTGGTTGCGGAAATCTCAGTATTCAAATTTGTTTGAAGCTGGGTAATATCTCCCGCGTTAGCACTTATACCCGAAGCGTTGGTAGCAATATTAGCCGCATTACTATTAATACTAGTAGCATTAGTCGAAAGACCAGCACTATTAACATTAATAGCAGAAGCGTTGTTACTAATCGCCGTTGCATTTGTATTGACACCTGAGGTTAAGGTATTGTCCGCTGAAATACGATTAAATATTTCTGCAGATAAATCCGAAATAACTCGGGTTAAATCAGTATTAGTTAACTCATCCCAATTGTTAGCATCGGTCCAATCGACATCGACTACGCCAGATCCAATGTAGAAGTAAATCTGTGTTCCTACTGCAGCTAAAAAATTTGTGTTACGAAAGTTGATGCCTAGGTCATCTCTATTTACGGTACCGCCCGTGATAGCATCAAAAAATCCAATACCACTTACGTGGTTATCTCCAACAGATACAATAGGATCACTGGCTGCGCTGTTTTTGATTAACGCAGGCAACCCAACAAATACGTGATTACTATTGCCCATACTCTAGAGTTTTAAGGATTACTCAACGACTTCCGCTTCATCAAAAATCTCACCCTCTGCCTGGAACCATCCAGCGGCATCTGCCTCTTCATAGGTTAATTGAGGAGATGAGCTAGGCACAAACGTGGAAAATGGTAGAGTAGCACCACGGTTAGCATCGATGTAAGCCACCAACTGCTGTTGTTCCGCTTCTGGTACTTCAGGCATAAGCTCAATCATTTTAGTCATGTCCACTGCCTCGTGGATCTTGATTTGCTCTTCGCCATCGCCTACAATAGCGACTTGCCCGGTTTCAGGATGGGTAATAGTACCGTAGTAGTACTTGGTTACATCCCCTGCCTGTTTTACTGAATCGGGTCTACGCAGACTCCAGACTTCAGCGTTGATAGCATTAGCTCGTTCTTCACTTGTAAGACCGTCACGAGCTTCGACGGGTAGATAAATGGTAGCCATTTAGAAAAAATTAAAATTGAGGTATACTGTGGGCATTAGTAGATGCTGAAGTAGTTGTTGATGTCCGTCTCTATGCCGCTGCGGTTGCTCGATTGGTCGCTGTCGTAAATCAAAACCTCTTGCACGTTACCATTTAAGTAAAAGCTAGTCCTAAAGCGGCCAATACCTACACTATCCCCCATGATTCGACTACTGGCCAAGGTCGCGGTCATTTTGCTTGACCCATTGCGCCAAGCCTCAGCGCCTGCTAAGGTGCTGCCAGCAATCATACTCCACTGGTTCTGATTCGTGTTTCCAGTTTCTGCTGAAACATTAGAAACTCCAGAATACCCATAACGAAGCGTGCTACTAAAGTAACCAGGGTACCACCTTGCTGAAGGCGCACTTCCGCCAAGTGAAAGCATCATTCCAGTAGCGGTGGCGTATTTACCGACGTGGAAGGAGCTTGTATTGTTTACGTTCAAGTTTAGTCCTGATGCTGTACTGTCTATTGGGAAAAAGTCGTCGCTACCATCAAAGTCCAATGCTGGCTTCCCGTTCTCAGTAATGACAGCCGAGCCGTTGTAAATCTGCGGTTGGCTGCCTTCGGTGCTTTGCGTGGCGTCGTTCTGGTTGCCGCTTTGATCGTACCATTTGGATACATAGCCATTGTTCCCGCTGCCTACGAAAGTGGCGATGGCTGCAGTATTTAAATCTCCGTTAGTGTCAAAACCAAAGTCTTGCTCTGCATCATCGTTGTCCCTTCTAACACGCATACACTTAATAGCAATGTCAGAGAGTTGCCTCACTGAGTAGGCGGCGGCTGCCCCTGTGTAGGTAGCAAGAAGTCCTGATGTAGGAGTACCGAAGTTGCCGATTTGGAAGTGGGCGTTGACGTTCCCCTCTATGCCGCTGCGGTTGCTAAACTGGTCAGAATTCCAAAGTAGAATCTCCTGCACACGATAGTTGGCGCTTAGATTTTGGCCGTAAGTACCATTAAATAAACGATGTATACTTTGCGGTAGATTTGCCGACGGGTAACCCGTGGAATCTGAAGCAACGGAGCCGTTAAAACTAGCAACGGTTTTGCTGCCATCGTCGCCTACGCTTACAATGTTTTGTTGACTAGGGGTGAAGGTTCCATTGATACTCTGTGATCCTGTAAAAGCCCCTTGGTAAGACATTGCCCCACTGGAGCCATACTGAACGCTGAGTTGATTTGAGAAGTTGCTACCTATCCAAATGGTTTGACCAGACGTAGTAAACACGTGGATGAATTGCCATCCAGCGCTTGTAACAGTTAATCCAGAAGTTGACATTGCCCCCCCTTGTAACGATGGCTTCCCGTTCTCAGTAATGACAGCCCCTGAAGAAGCTATCTGCGGTTGGCTGCCGCCTGTGCTTTGCGTGGCGTCGTTCTGGTTGCCGCTTTGATCGTACCATTTGGATACATAACCGTTATTTCCGCTACCTACGAAAGTGGCGATAGCTGCTGTGTCTAGGTCTCCGTTAGCATCAAACCCAAAGTCTTGCTCTGCGTCGTCATTGTCTCTACGGACACGCATAGAGAGCGCAGCAGTATTGGCAAGCTGTCTCACGGAGTATGCAGCTGCTGCTCCTGTGTACGTGGAAAGAAGTCCTGACGTAGGATTGGGGAAGTTGCCGATTTGGAAGTAGTTGTTTATGTCCGTCTCTATGCCGCTGCGGTTGCCTCCGCCATCTTGGTCGGTTGGCCACAATATCAGCTCCTGGATTTGTCCATACATAAAAAATCCGGCATGGTCACGACCGCCAATCGCCAACGGAGCAGAACTAGAAGACAGCGTGCCTGTTAAAGATTCGCTACCAACAGAACTCCCATTTTCAAAAATTTCAGCTGTTGTGTTTGCATCACGATTGAATGTAAATAGTCTTTGTCCTGTTGTATTTGCTACACTGTAGGTCTTATTATTCGAGCTGTCTAGATAACGCAAAAGGCTAACACCAGTTTGATACCTTAATTCATACTCTCTAGCGCTGTCGCTAGTACGTTTTACAAAAAGAAGCGAAAACGAGACAACTTGCGTTGCAGTATTAACGACAGCAGCAAACATATCGCCTGTTATTTGCAGAGTGGAGCTGTCTGCTGCTAGCAATAAATCAGCATCAAATTTTAACGCTGGCTTACCGTTGTCAGTAATGACAGCAGAGCCGTTGTATATCTGAGGTTGACTACCGTGAGTGGTTTGCTCCGCGTCGTTTCCGTTACCGCTTTGATCATACCACTTAGAGACATATCCCTCTGAACTACCACAGTGAGTAGCAATAGCTGCTGTATTTAAATCGCCATTTGAATCAAAGTCTATATCTGCTTCTTGATCGTCACTTACCCTGCGAACACGCATAGCATTCGTAGCAGTACTTATGAGTTGGCGAGTAGAGTATGCAGCGGCTGCACCAGGGTAGTCGACCAACAGTCCGCTTGCACTGCTTCCGCCACCTCCCCCCGTTCTTGCAGCAGGGGCGGAAACTGAGTTTAAAGCTGAACTTGAGTCGTACTCAAACTTGATGTAGTTGCCGCTATCGATCTGACCGAGGCTAGGACCTCGAAGCAATTGCATTGCTACGTCTTGTGAATTCGCATTCTGATAGAGAAACGAACCACAGTCTACCACCGTATTGGTGATGTTAAACCCAGCAAAGCCCTGGTTAGTGGTAATGTAGTTCGCGTACTCCCAGTGACACTGAGGCATCGCTACATACCAGTATTGGGTAGTACTGGGATAGGTTAATGTGGTTTGGAGTAAGCTGTTTGCATGCAGGTTATTGTATGCTACTGTAGCGTTATTGGTGCCTGCAATACAGTCTGTAATCAACCCTTCGCCGGTGGCGTTAGTTACCGCGCCTGCTGCAATAGCTGTAGGACTGGTCAGAACAAACGTTCTGTACAACACCGTGAGGTAGTCAGTCCTAGTACTTAAAGTTGTTCCTTGAGTATTCTTTAACCCAGAAAAGCGCAAGAAGTACGTATTGGTTTGACCTCGAACAGTAGACCCTTGACCTGCATTGCCTGTCACCACATTAAAGATGACATCTTTGTTTATAGAGTACGGACTCGCTGTATGCGCTATTCCAGTCCAGCTTTCATCTTGAACATTTAAAGGGTCTTGATACTCTAGAGTAGCCGTTACAGTCCCATCTACGTTGCCTGAATTCGTTACAACCCAACTAGCCGTAGTAAGCGTATCTGCAGCCCCGTGCTCGATTGCAGAGTTAGGCAATCCATTTGCAACAAAGTTGGTAACAGACGGAGGCTGGAAGTGAATCAACAGATCCCGTAAGACGTCTTCTATGTCTGTACCTGCAGCATATGTTCCAGGGTCAGTGAAGAAGAGCTGAGTCTCTGTTGGATCTAACGAAGCTTGCAGCTGACCACCTCCAACATTGGCTAATGCAGCGTCGATGGCTGCCAAGTGTGCTTCCACATCACTTGACCCTGCCGTGTAGTTAGCTGGCGTAGCTGTAACAGGAACTTCTGAAGCATCCTGATCATCCTTAGCGTTTGCCTCTACTCCGGTTAGGGCTGCAGTGTTTGCCTGTACATCAGTGGTTAAAGCGGTTATGTCTGTGGCGTTGGTGTTTGCTGCCGAGGTGTTGGCATTAGCCACATTGCTGACTGCAGCAATGTCTACGGCGTTATCCTCAACTGCCGTTTCCAAATCTTGCAGACCGCCTTTAACCGATTGGTTATCTGAAATGGTATTACCGGTAAACGTCCCTAAGTCCGAAACTCCGTCTGCTACACCTAATAATGAACCAGATATTGCCCCAGCTTCATAATAATTAGTTACAGTTAAAGGAGAGACTACCACACTGTAATGAGACACCTGTTCGGTAATCTCAAGCGTAATAGGGCTAACCGTTTGGTTAACCACTACCGTGTGTCTTGTCGGAGCTGTTTGAGAGATTACCAGGCGAGCCATCAGTACGAGCTGTTGTCTGCGATTTGAATCTTGCCTTCGAGGATGCGCACGGTATCGGCACCGTCCGTCTTGTCGATGTAGTACACCCCCTGGTCAAATGCCAGGCTTGTATCCATCTCTGAAGCCGTAATACGGATCACGAAAAGCCCGTTGGCTAGATCGTTGTTTGCGTCCGTCTCCAGGTCACGAGTGAAAGCAGGAGTTGTGTCCGACGCATTGTCTTTTACAGTTAACGCCAGAGTGCAACTAGAAAGATCCACTACAGCATCTGCATCATCCTTATAAGTGATGTTGATGAGCAGTAAACTGCTTCTTTCCGCTTGTATGTTATAAACACCTGCAGCCATTAGATCAGAGTGTAATCGTGAATATTTGGTTTGCCAGCTCCGTTGTTCTCAATGATGGTAATACCGCTGGTACTGCTCCATCCATTTGACTCGCTGTAAAAGTTTCCTGTAAACAGGGGCGCTACTGCTAAGGCTCTATAATTAGCTTGATCCCAGTGGATCGAGTCTTCTGTCCGATATGCCTTTCGGCTTCGTCGGCTGTGCCAATGTCCCCCGAGTAAAAGATTGTATTTCCCCTGAGCCCCATGTTCCCAGAAGACTTTAGCCATATCGTTTTTCGCAACACCATGATGGTTGTGCGTCATGATGTATTGAATACCGTCGATCTCTTTCGAGAGAAGAAGCGCATTCCACTCTACACTCAACATCGGGTTGCTCTCCTGCAGCATAAAGGAAAGCAACTGCGCGACCCCGCCTTTCGGATCGAGATCGGTCTTGATGCTTGTTCGGTCATGGTTTCCGCTCACTATGCTAACCGAAGAGAGGTTGTGGATCTTGTCCAGAAAGTCCCTTACGATCTTATACGCCAGGATTACTACGTTCGATCCGTGGCCGCCGTACTCGAGTTCTTGCCAGCTGTTAGGATGGTTAAGACCAGTAAAGCTTTCGATGAAGTCCCCGAGCATTACGATCTCGACGCTTTCATACTGAAGGCGATTCATATGCCTAGCCGCTTGGTCCAACCGACTTACGACAACCTCGTAGCTAAAGTCGTCAGTCAATTGCAAGCCTTTGACCTTGGCACCTATATGAAAGTCTGCCAGAACTAAAACCCCCGTACCTGCGGACCCTTGGACCTTTCTAGGTTGGAAGGATTGTATGGATTTACGGTAGGCTTCCTGGAGAACCTCTAGCGTTGTGCCATATAGATTCTGCCTAGGAGATAGCTTAAGCTTGACTTGGTAGTTGGTACCAGTACCAGCATCCCAACTGTTGGCAGTCCAATTCAAGACTTCCCATTCGTCGGTATTTACTTCAAAGAACTCTAGAGCTTCTTCTAGGCTACTGATGCTTTTGGATCCTCGGTAGCTTAACTCCTGTTTGCCCTTGGCGTTAGTCCGAGTCACCTGGTGGTGCATTCGGTGTTCTGGGTTGGTGACTGCGGATTTGTATTCCGAGATCTTCCGGCGCAAAGTCCGGTGTTTTACCTCTATAGTATCCTCTTGTTCGAGAATGAGGCTGGCCAGTTTTCGATTACTCTCCTCCGGCCAATCAGCGACGTATCGCTTGATGATATCAGTTAATGACATGTGAGCGTAGAGCTCACTTTAATATAAGACATAAACCGTTAAGGCTGGTAGATATCTTGAGAGATAAGAATATTTGTTTTAACCGATAGGCTACCCTTGGCCACCTCGAGATCGGCCAAAAGCCCCACCATAAAATCTGGCTCGTCAAGATCTAACTTAACTACTGCCAGCACTGCACTTTCAGTGTTTACTGAGGTCCAGCTGTCTTGACCGGCGTACTTCAACATCCGCACACATCGGTTGTGCCTGCCAAGAAGTTAGTTAATACACCGATATCAGTGTTTACTTCTTGGAAGCTGGTTGCATTGTACGTAGTTCCCAAATCAGAAACCTTAGCATAAATCAACTGCTGCAAGGCTTTGGCTTTGACAAACTTCTTGGTAAGCTCCTCATCCATACTACATGAGCACTGCCCGTCTAATAAGCTCTGAGCTAAAGCGGCAATAGCTGCTTCAATCTTAGGCATAAAGATGATGTACTGATCTTCAGTATCAGTAGGGGTAGAAGCCTCGGCAAACTCATAGAAGTACAGACCATCGACAAGCAACGTAGATGGAAAAGGAATGACTACACCGGCAGAGTTGTAGTACGCGTTATGATTTGTGTCTCCAAACGCTAAAGCTAAATTCGTAGGGGTGATGACTACCAAACTACTAGCTGGATACCAAGTGTCTGTCGTTTCTGCTGGAGCCGCAAGGTTTAAGTAGGATTCATCAGTAAAGGTGAACTTAATAATAGGGTTGCCGATGGTGTTGCCAGAGGTCGTGTATACGGTTCCTATAAGCGCTCCTTCATTGGATGTGTTAGCCCAGCGTGTGTATGTATCTGCCATAGCGTGTAGAATGAAAAAGGGGGAGCAGAGATGCCCCCACTCCCCCTTTCAAGTAGATGGTTAGGATTACGCCTCGTCGTTGGAAAGAGGAGTAGCAGTAGCCCACTTACCATTTGGAAGCAAGAGCTCGAAAGTCTCTACATCCTGGTAGCTGGCACCCACGTTCTTGTCAAACTTGACATCGCTCACCTTAGTGAAGACAAACAGGTCCCACGTAATAGCAGTGCTATCAACAGTAGCGAACGTTGCAGCTACATTGGGCTCAACAACAGGGAACCCAACGCGGTTGGTACGACCATACTGATCAGCGATACCGTCCATGCAGTATGCAATAGCTTCAGCGGTTGTATACCCTTTCTGCAAAACAACATCCTGTGTAGAAGCAATGACAGCTCCGTCCGAAGCAGCCACTTTAGCAATTACGTTGGCAGGAAAAGTAATAGTCAATTCGTCGGAACTAATAGAACAGGTGTAAACTTTACCGTCGCCAGCTTCAAGCGTAGCGTTGTTAATCGCGTCCTTGAGGATGGTAGGCGTTGCTCCAGTGAAAGTCCGGCGGGGGAACGTCTGCATTCCACTAGTCACATCAATGATGGTGACATAGTAGTCAGTAGGAGTAGGAGTAATCGCCAAGTCTACAGTAACGATACCTACCTGAGCAGCATCATAGACATCATTGACTTGGTTAGAAGCAATTCCGCTGGTTGTGTTTACTGCGCCAGAAGTGATTTCTGAAGCGGGGACGCCCATTGCCTCAAGGGTAATTGGACTTGCCTCACCAGTTACATCGACAGCAACGTCGAGGTACCGGTCAGGAACGATAAGGATGGATTTTTTGGTGTTAGCCATGATATATAAGTGTTAAAGGTTATTCGGATTGAGAAAGCTCGATGGAACTGCTCTGATACCTTGGAGACTCAATTGCCTCTAGAATATTCTTAACGGCTATATCTACTATCTCTTGATGAGTGTGTTCAGCCAACTCGCTCGTCTGATTTAATTGTAAGTCAATTTCTTCAGGTACCCTAATATAATCGAGCGATACCCCTTCTAATATGAAACTTTCGTTGTTTTGAAAGACCTTGATGTCCTCTTCACTAAGAACAGCCATAGGGGTATCAATCTGACTACGAGAGAAAGGATCCTGTTGCATGAAGTAGACTTCACTGTTGTCTACAATGCGCACAGGTACAGTAAACAAGGGGCCTGTAGTGGTTGCGGGCTTGCAACGATCCTTGTAGATACGGGCTCTTAAATTGACCAAATACAGGTAGTTAGCTGGCAGGTCGTATTGTTGGAATTCCAACCCTGCAACAGGGGTAGCGTTATCTGTAAAGTCGATTGTCATGATCTGCCGTAGATCATCTAACCGCTTTTGATTGGCTACAAAGCCCAGGCGCTTATTGTCAGCGTGACTAAAGGCCCTGTCTTTAATGAAGCGCTCTTGAGCTCTGTTTAACCAGAAGTCAATTTCATCAGGAAGGAAGTTGTCATAGGAGTAGCTACCTACCTTCTGAAGGCCCTGATCTACGGCGTAATGGAACTCTTGTACGGTCACAGTTCTACATATATGGTTGCACGGAAGTCAATGATTGGATGCTCTGACTTATTGGTGATGTAGTCATTCATGTGAGTTTTGACAGCTGCAGGCAAGTCAATCACAATGCGCATGTCTTCTAAATCGCCTACAGTAGCAAAGCCGTTGGTGCGTACATCGCTGACTGTCACTAAATGAGCTCGTTTAGATACTGGATACACAATCCTTTGAGACAGGTCTGTATCGGCCAGCATTACTCCGTTACCGGCGTCTCTAGTAATGGTTGCAGACATAGGAGCCCCTTGAACAGGAGTCCAGCAGTCTGCATTCCCTAGCTCATTGCTCGGCGTGGTTACTTCCCACGGTGAGTACAACAGATACAAGGGTTGACTCAAGTAGTCTCCCAAGTACAACCAATTCAAGTCCGAATACACTGACGAAGGCAATGCAGTCAAAAAGTTGACCAACTCTAATTCCGCTGCAGACCCACTACCATTTGTTTGCCAGGAGCCACTGGCTGCTACCTGCATAGCCCCAGAACTTAAGCCAACAAACCCGTCATTTAAGCTGGTGTAGGGATTGAACTCTCTGCCCCAACTGGCTTGCACTTTAACTGAGATTTGACCAGGCAAAACAGTACCTGACGTTACTCCAGCCAAAGGCCCTGAGTTATGCGTCCAATGCTGGCTAAACGTGGGAACATTAGCATGCAACCCACGGGTATTGATGTCATACGGAAAGCTTGGGTTGCCATCGAACCGCAGCTCAAATTGAGCGGGCACCTTAGTGAAGTCACATTTGAAGGCAGATGAACTAGAATCATCATACTCTCCGGACATAACTACACTGGATTCTAAATCCAGCGTATATCCCTGAACGATAGGGTCTTCTTCAGTTGTAGATCCTAGGGCAGTCCAATTCTCGGGCAAAGTCCAAGAATCTATAGTGACTCCTGTATACTGGTATGCACCTTGGTTACCATCGCCGACAACAATTGCTAGAAAGCCTAAGCAACGTTGATTGGCATTTTGAGTAAAGACATCCGACAACTGGTCATAGAACCCAATACCCTTAATGTTGTTGGCGTTAAGCTCAATCAGGTTATGCGAAGCAAACTCTGCTGTTTCCAGCGTATCAACAATATTTAATGGCATTAGCTAAAGGATAGAGTGTAGTTAACCTCTGGAGTAAACATGCTGGTGTTTTGGAAGCGAAGCATGCGATAAGACACATTCTCGTCTACAGCAATAATGTTCAGACCCGATGGGCCGATTGGAAGCGTATACGTATAGTCCTCGCTAAAAGCATTGCTTACCGGCGTGTTCAACGTGCTTTCCACAACTGACGGCGTCCCTAAATGACGTGCAGATTCTGGAACACAGAGCCAATGCCCATAATACTGTCCTGGGATGTTGACGGTAGTGTTTACGAACGTGTGCCCATCGTAGTCGGCTCCTGCTCGCAAAGCCTGTTTAGTGATATGCGTACTTGTTAAAGCCTGAAATAAAGGCCCTATAAATGCTGCCATTGCAGGATTGCTTAAATAAGCACTCCATCCAGTTAAACCATTAGCAGGATTTAGTCCGTCAAACTCTGCGTCATACATGTTGAGCACAAAAGCAGGAAGAACGTGTTCTGTAGTCATTTGTGCTGTTGCATTGCCTCCATCTAAAAGATCATTGGTTACAGTCCAGTCTGCCGAAAGCACCACGTCGTTGGCAAAATCAAACGCATAGAACTCAGTAGAGTCGTTAGGGTCATTTGCGGCTACACCCCCCAGCGTTACAGTATTGTCTGTATTGCCAGCAAGGGTGTTGTTAGAAATCGACAAGCCTGTAGCTAGCACGGTTGGTCCGCTACCAGTATCTACAGACAGAGATCCTGTACCAGACTCAAACAGGTTAGCACCTTCTACTGTGACAGTAAATGCAGTAACGTCTGTTTCTGTGCCGGCCTCAAATAACTTGGTATTCGATAGTCCAGGGGTCAATACAGTACTTCCGTCAAGCAAGTCCAAGCTGCTTAACCCGAAGGATTGAACCCCTGTTAAAATGGCCCTAAGGACATCTTCTAAAGACGTACCTGCACTGTAGACTGTGTTTTCCTCAGCCCCTCCTATACCTCCTTGAAAGGATACAGTTAGGTCTTCT
>Ga0187217_1000987_pt1 | contig 11789 bp, 7 predicted proteins | sample 15SPOviralmetaG_FD_130165 | JGI IMG/M metagenome (GOLD analysis project Ga0187217, IMG submission 130165) | Marine viral communities from the oligotrophic San Pedro Time Series (SPOT) site, San Pedro Channel, CA, USA - 15 SPOT_SRF_2010-09-15... | ecosystem: Environmental > Aquatic > Marine >... | reverse complement strand
CGGTAATGTTAATAGGCGACTTTCTAGCCCTTGTATTATACCCAGCAATAGTAAATGATTTACCCTGCAATTGAATGGTGTCACCCACATGCAAATGGCCAAGACCCTCATGTTTGGCATATAGATCCCATGCTTGGGCTTCTTTGGTTTTAACTACACCACCAGTACCGATGACGTTCGCTTTAACTTTAAAGGTTACCTCATCACTTGAGAACCTTGCATTACCAGTAGAGATCTTAATCCCATACTCTTTACTTACTTTAGCAAGGGCTTCATCCATTGCTTGTCTAATTGCCTTTATTGACGGCTTGTCGAAATTTGAAATGTTCATATTGTTTGTTTTTAATTACAGTACTAATATACGAAAAATAACTGACATAAAAAAATTATATGGCAGTTATTTTGCATTTATTTTGTTAGGCTTCTACCAGGGTGATATTCTTAAAGCTATCCTCTAGCTTATATGCGTTATCCGCCCATGTCTTACTACCAATAGCCTTCCAGTGACCATGATCAGCCATCTTTGGGAATGAGCTATGGATGGTACCTATAGTTATGTTCTCTAATATACAATTGGCCACTGTCGCGAACTTATTGCCTTTAAGTGCCAAGGCAGTTAAATACGTATCTGACCCTGGGTGAGTCGACTTAAGTTCGATCGTCTGTAGGGCATTCTTCTTATACCTATTAACTAGGGCCTTAAGAGAGGATTTACCTTCAGATATAGTCATCCATCCAGCTACACATTTAGTAACGACCCTATAGTCATATTCTACATCCCATTTAAAGCCATATTCGCTAGTATGGAATTTGTGCATCTTATTACCAATTTTTTGCTCAATCGAGTAAACTGTTTCCCCGCTAAATCCTTTGTGTTCTTTAATATACATATTGTTATTGATTTTTAATTACAGTACTAATATACGAATTTTATTTGACATAAAAAAATCTAGAGGCACTTATTTTGCCATTTGTTAATAACTTTTACGTGTATACACTACTCATAATATAATAGTGGAATCTGGGTTTTTGTTTCACAGATTTGTTGAGGTCGCTTTTTGGGCGCGCGCGTCAGGGGCTCGGCATGGATCAGGACCTAGGCCAATACCCTATATGCCACTAGATGGCAACTAGTGGCCCTCAACTTGGGCTAGTGGCACTTCCCCATGGGACGTCGCGGGTTGAGGGGGACCCCATAGTGGACCACTGTGGCCACTGCAAACTTTTTTGCAAATAAAAAGTCGCGCTAGAGGCAGCTAGAACCCACTAGCGGCCCCTCTAGACGAGTCTAGTATAGGGCCCAATATCATGATGTTGGCAAAAACTTTCATATTTTTGCAAAAAAAATGCCTCTAGATTTTTTTATGTCAATTATTTTTCGTATATTAGTACTGTAATTAAAAACAAACACACATGAAAATCACTGTCGATCTTAAATATTTTATCCCGGGTATACTTGCCCTTGTTATAGCTTATATGACTGTAACCTCAACCATTGACAATTATATCTCTTTTGCTGGTGAGGCAAATGCTGCTGGTTTCTTTATTATGTCTACTATGTTAGGTGTAATGTTGATGATTGGCGCCTTTATGCCCGATAAGAAATAATCAAATTGTTAATAACTTTTGACCTCTAGATTTTTTTATGTCAAATAAAATTCGTATATTAGTACTGTAATTAAAAATCAACTTATGAAGAAACAGCATACATTTAAGCCCACTGCCAAGGGTTACGAGCTTCGCGCTCTAGATGGTTCGACTATCCTAGTAGATAAGTCACACAAGAAATTCAAATGGTTATCTGGCCAAGAGCCTAACCGTGTTATTAACGTATGGACCAATGGGAAGATGACCTCATCGGCCGACTATAAGGGTCTATATGCCAAGTCGGGTACTCTAAAGCCCGTTAAGGTTAAATTGACTAAGCTCGACGACCTTAAGTTCAACGACGACCTCTTTATCCCGATGCCTACAGGTACTGTCGCCGACAAGTTCTTCTCGAATGAAGGTGGCTTTATGCCCGGATCTAACATTATGGCCGCCGGAGCACCTGGTGTCGGTAAGACTACTGTACTACTTGAGTTGCTACATAAGGTTAATGTAGTCAACCCTAACAAGAAGGTCTTGTTTATCTCGGCCGAAATGAATCAACTCGACATGGCACGTTACCTAAAACGTTTCCCTCACTGGGGCCAATTGCCGATACTCTTCTTATCCGACTATACTGATCAGAACCCTCAACAGATTATCGAGTCCACACTTAAGCAGGGATGGGACCTCGTACTAACGGATTCTTATACTGAGGTCAATGACACGGTTAAGGAGGAGTGTAACCTAACCCGTAGCAAGACCGAGAAATGGTTCTTGGACCTCATGATTGCCCAGAATCAGGGTAAGAATAAGCGTAAGGTCTATACTACGTTCATCACTATCCTACAGTTATCCAAAGGTGGTACATTCGTCGGCTCAAATAAACTTAAACACATGACTACAGCCATGATGGAGCTCAACTGGAAAGGTGGCGAAAACTCTACCCAAAGGTATATGGAGTTCAGTAAGAACAGGTTGGGTCAAGTAGGCCAAAAGATGTACTTTAACTTCGATGGTGGGGTTACCTTTGATGAGGCTAGATACCAACGAGATCTACTGAATGACGCTATGCTTGCAGAGGAGCGTGAGAAGCTCGAGATGGAGGATGGTGCATTCGATACACTCTTCGGGGCACTAGAAGCCCATACTGAGGAGACTGAAGATATGGCTGTAGGGGCAGCTGAATAATCCCCTTTTTTAATTACAACCAGAGGGGCCACTGTGGCAGCAGTAGGCCCCTTGCCATGTGATATAGTGGGGGAATGCGCGAAGGGGGCCCAGCGAGGTCCCCAGATGCGTGTCATCGCGCGCTTTTGTTTGACTGGCCTTCCAATAGACCTCAGATGTACTGAACGTGGGCCCATCTGGGCTTAGAATTGCTTTTTAGTAGTAAAAAGTTGGTATATATCTACTTTACTGATCTGGGCCCTTGGTGGCCTTACTGGACTTTTTAGCCTGCTTTTCCTTATCTATCTTGTGATTACCCCAAATTATACATGTACTGACCATTATTACGTTTATGAGTATTCTAAGTATTAGATAGTTATCCTGTTCCATTAGGCTTTGGGTTATTATTTAGGTTTGTATATGCCTATATACTCTTATACTGAGATTTGTTTCTTACTTGTCTATGTGGTTAGTGTTTACCTGTCTATCCAGTAGAGTATTCTGTTCATTACTATAAAGCCTATGATTAAGATGATGGCTAGTTTGATTATCACTTATGTTATTGTTATTGTTGCTGGGATGTGCGCGTGTGTGGCTGCTGTCGCCTTCTGTATTAAGTGCCAATAGTGATGACTTGCCCATTGAGCTGCTGGTTGTGGTGTTGCAGCATTGGGTACTGTGGTCATATGTTCTGATTTTAGGAGTGGTCCGTCTGTTGTGGCCGTGGTTACTCCTGCATTATGAAATATAGCGTTTGCATGCCACTGTTCTGTAGTACCTGTTCCCCATGTAAAATTAAATTGAGGTGGTGTTGGTGTACTCCAGCCGGCGAGCCACAGATGCCATAGTAGAGCCCACATATCTGCACACCAAATCTGTAATTCATGCCAGTCTGGATTATTGGCCTTAATTGTATGTTGCATATCTGAAACCCTAGAGTAGAGTGCCTCTGAAGAGTGGTAGACACTTTCCCATAAATTAGCATTAATACCAAAGATTAAATACTGTGCACCTCCTGTTTCTTTGGCCTCTTTTTCACGTAATACCTTATGATCTATTCCAACAATTTGTGTCATTACTCCCATTAGGCTATGTTGCTTTTGCCTAATATAATCCCAGCCTAAATACCATCTACAATCTGATGCAGGTGCCTGCTTTTTATCTTTAGGTATTATAGTAGACCAGTCTAATGGTTTAGTTAACGCTATATCACAATCATGGTAAAATATCCATTCATTCTCTAATTCTGGTAAAGCTCTCCAGTGTTTATATAGTAACCAGGGTCTTATTGATGAAATATATGATTTATGTAGTCTATCATCTGGATAATTAAAAAACTGTACTCCTTGTTCTTGCCATTTCTTAATTACTTTATTAAGATGGTTTGGATATTGATCTTTATAGCCCGCGAATATACAATGCACTCTATCTAGCTGTACTTTGCCTAGATCTTGGAACGATTGTAACATTGTATCTACTTGCCAAGCATAATATAAAGTTGCCGGCTGAACACATATATGGATGGGTTGTTTTTTCATTTATTACTACGTATTCATTTTTTAAAAGATAATGCGATACTGGCCATCTGGTATATGCCTATGCTAGCCCTACCAGCCTTTATATAGTTCTTTTTCTTCATCTACCCAAGAGAATAATCTGGTTTCTTCAATATCATGTAAAACTATAGTTCTATCTGTAATTTGATTACCATAAAAATACTCATATCCAAATAGTGCAATATCATCATCCATTGTCTGAATAATTTTATCGTTAAACGTTTTACAACCATGTGCCCAGTTCAATCTAACATAACAACTTAAACAATTTAAAATAGTTCTACTACCTGGTACAGATCCATATACAGTACAATCTATCAATGTATTATTATGTTGCGATGGTTTCATACCAGCAAAGAATGTTATTTTTTCTGATAAATTATTTAAAATTATATCAAACGATCTAACTGGCTTTGCATCTAGATCACAATATACACCTCCAAAATCTCTTAAAATTAAAAGCCTTATTCTATCTGCAATAAAAGCCCATTTGTAAACATCTGGATCTGTTAAGTATTCTTGTAAGAATGGATCGTCTTTATATACGTCGTTAAATATTTCATCATGTCTCCATAGCTTATACTCCCACTCTGGGTGCATTTCTTGCATCTCTTTAGAAAACTGAAGACAATGGTCCGGAATTGGTAAGTGCCCAATCCAAATTTGATGTATTTTTCTAGGTATTTTACTCAAGTTTAAACTTTTAGGTTAATATCTACTAATATTATATGTATTTACCTTAAATTGTTTATCTTCTCTCCTTTATATCATCAATAGGGTCGTCATCATCTGGTGGTTGAGTTGTCGTAGTCGTAGTCGTCGTAGTCGTCCTAATATCGCCATGTGGATTACCTACACCCGGGCCTCCAGGGCCACATTGATCAGAGAGGGCCATTGCCACTGTAGCTTGACCGCTAGTAATTACCGGCTGTGTCGATGAACATATATAAACAGTTCCACCTAAAGTAGATGTATGGGTTTTTTGAAGTCCAGTAGCGCAATCTGTATAAGTTGCTTCAAAACTAAACCTTGGGCTATTAACCTCCCATGTATAACATGGTGGTTGAGTTGTCGCAATACCTTGTGAAACAACAATAACTGATTTTACAACATCTTGAGTTGTGTTATTACAATCTGTAATTCCAGGGTGTCCGCTTTGTAGTGGGTGGTATATCCAAACCGCACAGCTTCTAGCTTTATTAGTGATTTGTGAAACTGCAAAATTAAAATAACCATCATACCCTGTATTTCCTGCAGGTGCATGTGATTGATTTCCATTTCCAAATCCATAAGGATTTGTTACAGTTAACCATGACGTACCATCACCAGTATCTATGACAATCACATCTGATATGTCAATTGAAGGTGCTATAGTAATACTTCCTGCTTGTGTAAAGTATTCATTTGTGTTTTGAGCGTATCCAGTGCTGAAATGTAAAGTATTATTTACCCAAGAAATTTCTGGTTTTGCTAATTGTGTGACATAATGTAAATCATTAACCACAGCTCCTAACGGGTTTTCTGTAGGAATTTGACTTAAAGGATGAATACCTTCAATAGCAACAGACCTATTAGCACCAGTATTATTAAAGTAAGGTGTTAAACATGTAGATGCATTAGTAGGGTTTTGATTTCCGTTTTGATCAATTTCAATCCATGTTGTGCCATGGCCGCTTCTATCTGTAATTTGAAAATGATTTTTAGTCATATTATACCCTCCAGTACCAATCGCTGGGTTTCCAGTATAATTCAACACTCTTTCTGAAGGACAATCGCCACCACATTCAACCCAATTCCAATATAAAATCCTAGGCGTTATTGGATGACCACCAGTACCATTATATAACGAGAATGTAAAATCCCAAATACTTGGAGTTGCATTTATCTGTATAGATCCACTTCTATCATTACTGTAAAAGTTTTGACTCCAACTAACCAATGCATATCCCCTTACTCTATCATAGACACCTGCATTCGGACCTGTTATATATTGGCCAGAATACGATATAGTATATGTAAAATCATAAGTCTGTGTATCTGCAAATATTTGAGCAGTGTCTGAATAACTAGTACCAATTTGCCCGGTATATGACCTAGAATCTGTTATATTACTATTATTTGCATTTAATAGACTTATACCGTTATTAGCATTATCAATAATATCAATATCCCAACGAGTCTGTCTTGCCTGTAATACTGGATCTGCACAAAGGTAACCGCTAAAAGTACCATTATGTCCTGTACTTTCACTAGGCATTGTAAATGTATAAGTATACTCTATTTCAGTATTACTAAGATAATTAATAGATGTATTTGTAATATACGGTGATATGTGAGTACCTGACCATTGTTCATTCAATGCAGTAAATTCAAAATTACTTGCATTAGAAGCGCTATTAGTCATTGTTCTAGTATCTGTATGCTGAGAGCCTACTGGACCAGTATATACTTTTGATGCAATATCCCAGTCAAAGTCATGATATGGATTATGATTTTGCTTTACACAATCATTGTAAAAGTTTATAGTTGCCGAATATTGCCTTTGTGAGCTAGTTCCATTTGCTGTAATTGTAGCAGAAGAAGCCTGTGCAGGATTCGTTAAACCAGCATAAATATTATTACCACTATTATATGCATTAATAGAGAATTGTCCTGATCCAGATTTAGATACACTAGTTACAGAACATGTATAATCTGTAGCTGGAGATACTAAATATGGTCCAAAAGTATGAGAAGCTCCTTGAACTCCAACAAATTGATCAGTAGTTTGACTAACTGTTGTATTTGAAATACTAGTACCTATTTGTAATTGAAATTTATATGTTGGATTTACAGCAGTACCTTGTATGGTAAGAGTTGCTGAACCACTTCTAGCAGGATGTGTTATTACAAAATCTAAATCTCTATTTGCAGTATACGTTATAGCACCAATACTTGCAGCATCTGTACCTGTAAATCCAGTAGTTGATTGATTTAATGTTATATTATATGTACTTGGATTTGGTAAAACTTTTACAGTAACAGCAGTTTGTTGATTATATAGACCACTATATGTTTTTGTAGCTCCACTAGAAACTAAAACACCATCAATATAAAGATCTGAATTAGGAATTGGGTTATCAACTGTTAAATCAAAATTATAGTAAACCGGACTTTCAGTTCCTGTTACTGTTATATCAGCAGTTCCACCATTAATAGGAGTATTAATTTCAATATTTAAATCTGCATCTAATGGTAAGCCTGATATTGAATTCACACTTAAAGCTTGTGCGTTTGTACCAGATACACTAGTAGAGGCTGTATATGAATAATTGTTAGCTGGATTAAAATTAATTGTGGCAAACTTAGGAGTACCAAAAGTACATGTATATGTATTAGTTACCCATTGTGAAAACTTAGAAATTTGTCCATCATAATTTCCTAAAGTATAAGGCTCTGTAGTTCTAACAGTAAATGTATATAAGTTACCAGCCTCTTTTCCAACAACAGTTAAAGTTCCGGAGCCACCACCACTAGGCATAGTGAGGTTATATACAACATCTGGATCTCCAGATCCTTGATTAAGTGCAGTTCCTGAAAGACTCGCGTCGTTAGATTGTATACCAGTAATTAGCCAATTATATCCACTAGTTGTTAAAGCTGTAATAGTGCCTGATAAAGCCTGTCCAGCAGTTCCTGTTACTATAGTTGATGGCCAGCTAGCTAAAGAAAAATGATTAGATACAACATTTATTGTATAACTATATGTAGTTAAAGTAGCTGTTCCAGAACAGAAAATAGCAGTAGCACCACCACCCTGTGGCATCGTAAGAGTACCTGTTACATATTGACCAGATGGATGTACATTTAAATTAGAAATATAACTAGGGCCTCCTCCAATTGGCGCGCTTTCTGCTGCAGATGAAATATTATAGCTAGAATATCCAGCATCTGGATCTAAATCAATTGTAAAATTGATAGTTTCCCCAGTATAACCAGTAAGTGTTTGTTGGACATGTGCTGGTATAACATGAGCTCCAGTAATATTTTCTATGCCATCAATTGTAAAATTATATTCATTTCTATTACATTGACCATCTAAATACATTCTTACAGAACCATCTACACTTGGCATTGTAAAAGTTCCACTTACTGAAGAATCTGTTAGAGTTGTATTATTAAATCCTGCTTGAACTGTGGCACTTGAATATTGAATAGGGCTAAAAGATATTCCAGATAGTGTATAATCAGCTGGCGATGGTGTAAAATCAACTTCAAATGAAAAAACAGTACCTGGGGTTCCTGTAAATGTATACCCAGTTGAAGCCTGTTGATAAACTATTCCCATATTTTGCCATCCTGCAGCAGGGGTTGATCCAGTTGGTACAAGAAATCCTGTGGGCTGAGCACCGCCACCTGCATCTGTCGTATCTACTATTTGATTAATAACATCTAATTGTATAGTCCTTTGTATGAGTGATGCGCCTCCCTTTATAGAAGCTTCCCATTCATAAATACCGCAACATGTTGCATTAGTAGGTAGTTTAATTTGAAAATCTACTTGTTCTGTAGTAGCAGAAGGTGTATTACTTATATTTCCAATAGCAACACCCCCATCATCTCCAATAGAATATGTTCCAGGCATTGGCGGTGAAGTTTCACTGAAAGAAATACCACCTATTGATACATTTGTATATCCAGAATCTGCAGTAACTGTATGTGTTACTGTAAATATATCACCGGGAGCCCCGGAAAATGAATAAGTATCTGATGAATAATAATATGGATGTGCGATCCCTATGTCATCCGGAGTAGCTCCTGTTGTATTATCTACTATTTTAAGTCTAACTTCTAATGGACATTGATATGTATTTGTCCAACTACTACCATCCCAATAATAAACAGTATCTCCTGCACCGACCGGATATTCACCATACCACCCTACCGCCGCAGGATCACATGTATATGTTACTGTACTTTCACATAATTCTTGTAAACCCGTAACCACAGTAGATTGAGCCCATGTACTATTATATACCAATTCATAATATGCAGTTCCCTGTGGATTAATTCCAGTTACTAAATCTTCATACCTAGGTTGCATTCCCGATGAATTATCAGTACATAAAAATAATTGTATTTGAGCTGCTTCTGCAGCAGGTATTAAATCGTTTGTAAAATCTACAGCGTTTTCAGAATCATCATCTGTAATTAAAATAATTACCTTTAAAGCATCTTGTCTAAATATACCCGCAAAATCATTTTGAATTACTTCATAACATGCTAAACCACCACATTCTGTTGATGATCCTAATATCATTGCTGCATCTGAGTTCGTAGAACCATCAATTGAGTTTAAATTTGATGTAAATGAGGTATTATTACCTATTTGGTCCATTTTTTCAACACAGGTGATAAAATTCCTGCCACCGCTAGGGCCGGTATTAGGTTCATTAATTTTTTGATCTGCTGGTAAATCTTGATAATATCCACTAGAGCCATAACGTGGCGATGATGAATTTCCCCCATCGAATAAAACTAAACCTAATCTATAATCACCATTAGATTGAGTCTGAATTTCTGTAACAATATTAGCAATTCCTGACTTTACTCCGTTGATGGCACCACTCATAGAACTTGTATAATCTAATAAAAATATAACATCCATCCCGTCTAAGCAGACATCTTCATTTGGAGCGTTTGAGGCATCTCCTGTTTGAAAATTAGTGTAAATATCTTGAAGTGATGAAAAATCACCAAATATATTAGTAACTATACCGTTACCGTCACATAAGTCTGCCCCGCTGATAGAACTATATTCAACTGGAAGTTGATATGCTGGTTCTGGACAATCTAAGTCCGATGTAAATAGTTTTACAGATATAGCCATCCATTAATTACTTTTTTATATTTATACTACTTTCTTCCAAGTCAATGTTAGAGTATACCCATATGCATCAAACGTACCGTCTGTAATAGATACGTAGATATATTGTCCTCCAAGATTGTTTATTGCAGTTCCACTAATTGTAAATCCATACATTTGTTGGTTAGCAGGATGAGTCCATGTTGTTGGGGCGCCACCTGAGTTAAGCTGGTTAGCAGAGTTCACTTTATTTAATCTAAAGTTAACGTCTGTTGTATTCGTCACAGAACCATAACTAGCTTCTACTTTATGTAAATAATATTCATTATTTAGATCATTATAGAATGTAGGAACCAGTACAAAGTTTTTCTTAAGTCTTGTATGAGTCACAGCCTCATCTCTAGGTATTGGGTTAAGAGCAATATGCTCATATTCATAACCTATACCATCTATACCCGATGTTCCATCTGTACCAGAAGTACCATCTGTTCCATTTTGGCCATCTACGCCAGAGAATCCAGAAGTACCATTTGTACCAGAACTTCCATCTGTACCATTCGTACCAGAAGAGCCATCCGTACCATTCGTACCTGAACTACCATCCGTACCATTTGTACCTGAAGAGCCATCCGTACCATTTGTACCAGAAGTACCATCTGTACCATCTATACCATCTACGCCAGAGAATCCAGAAGTACCATTTGTACCTGAAGAGCCATCTGTACCATTTGTACCTGAAGAGCCATCTGTACCATTCGTACCAGAACTACCGTCTGTACCGTTTGTACCAGAGGAACCATCTGTACCATTCGTACCAGAGGAACCATCTGTACCATCTGTACCATCTATACCATCTACGCCAGAGAATCCAGAAGTACCGTTTGTACCAGAACTACCGTCAGTACCATTTGTACCTGAACTACCATCTGTTCCGTTGGTGCCTGAAGAACCATCTGTACCGTTTGTACCTGAACTTCCATCTGTACCCGAAGTACCATCCGTACCCGATGTACCATCTGTACCATCTGTACCATCTAGACCATCTACGCCAGAGAATCCAGAAGTACCGTTTGTACCAGAAGAGCCATCCGTACCATTTGTACCAGAACTACCGTCAGTACCATTCGTACCAGAACTACCATCAGTACCGTTTGTACCAGAACTACCGTCAGTACCGTTTGTACCAGAAGAGCCATCTGTACCTGATGTACCATCTGTACCATCTATACCATCTACGCCAGAGAATCCAGAAGTACCATTCGTACCAGAACTTCCATCTGTACCATTCGTACCAGAACTTCCATCTGTACCATTCGTGCCTGAAGAGCCATCTGTACCATTCGTACCCGAGCTGCCATCTGTACCATTCGTACCTGAGCTACCATCCGTACCGTTTGTACCAGAAGTACCATCTGTACCATCTTGTCCATCTACGCCAGAAAATCCAGAACTACCATTTGTACCAGAAGAGCCATTTGTTCCGTTGGTGCCTGAACTACCATCTGTTCCGTTGGTGCCTGAAGAACCATCCGTACCATTTGTACCTGAAGAGCCATCCGTACCATTTGTACCAGAAGTACCATCTGTACCATCTATACCATCTACGCCAGAGAATCCAGAAGTACCATTTG
>Ga0187217_1000986_pt1 | contig 11794 bp, 11 predicted proteins | sample 15SPOviralmetaG_FD_130165 | JGI IMG/M metagenome (GOLD analysis project Ga0187217, IMG submission 130165) | Marine viral communities from the oligotrophic San Pedro Time Series (SPOT) site, San Pedro Channel, CA, USA - 15 SPOT_SRF_2010-09-15... | ecosystem: Environmental > Aquatic > Marine >... | reverse complement strand
TTGCTACCATACGGAACACAGGATGAAAGAATCTACGATGATGGAGTTCAGGTTTTCAAGACTACCGATGAAGGTAAACGTGCTTTCTTTATTGGTCTTGCAACTGATAGAGTTTCAGAGCAGGGTTTGGATTTCCGTGGTATGCCATACAGCACCCGTATTCAATCCGATCTCGACCAGTCGCAACCTAATAGTGTATTCACCTTCTATCTTACAAAGAACATTCTTCAAACTTCTCAACAAGGTGTTGCTGTTGTAAGTTAAATTAAATTTTTTAAAATTTTTATATCTTCTTCATATATAAAAATGTCTCTCCCATCAATACTGGATGTAAAACCATTACCCTCCGTAGATACTATGAGTATTAAAACAGAGCAACTTGAACCACAGACTATTAATAATAGCATCGCAACATTTCAATTGCCTCGCACAGGAACTCTTGATGCTGGTTCTATGCTTAATGTAGCCGTGACAGTGCCTACTGCGGTTGTAGGAAGTGCCTTCTTCCCTTTGGTTACTGGTGCTAATAGTATTATCAAATCAGCCAGTTTGAAGGTTGGTAATAAGGTTATCGCACAGAACGACAACTATGCTTATCACCGCACTATGATGCGTCAGTTCCAAACCCCTGATTCTCGTGCATTTATCGGTCAAATCCGTGAAGGTTCGTCTGGTGATCGCATCGCTGTCACCCCAGAAGGACGTGTAGCTTTCCGTGATTTAGTCACGACCACCGCCGTACAAGTTGTTGATGATGATGCAAAAGTTCCAGGACACATCAAGCCAACGGATAGTGATTCTACTACACCTGTTTTCAGTCTTGCTCTTTCTGATTTGATCCCTATGATGAAGTCTCGTCAGTTGCCTTTGTTTGCTATTAAAGACCACGTTTATCTTGAAATTGAATTCAATAGTTCCGCAGATATTGTCTGTACCACTGACGGCGTAGCAGCACCCGCTGTCACTATTTCTAAACCAAATGTTAAGTTTATCTATGATGGACTTTACTATTCGGAAGGTCAAGAACAAGCTGTTATGAGTGCTTCCCAGTCCAGTGAAGGTCTTACATTCCTCTATGAAGACCTTATCACCACTATTGCAAGTGTCCCAAGTGTCGGAGCAATCACTCAACGAACAGACCAAACCCTTGAACGTGAACTGGCTCTTTCAGGAAAGCAGGTTCGTTCTATCTTCGTTCAAGAAAACTCTAATGCTGGAAGTGATGTTCTCGGTAAGTTTGTTTCAGGAGGTCGTGGTATCCCAACTACTATCAACTATCTTATCAACGATCAGCGTGTGTATGATAGGGATATTGAATCGGTGACACAGAAATATGAAGAACTCAGCATCGCTGCTGGACGACCTTTGATGGTTGCTTCCCAGATGTATTCATACGATACTGATGCCGATAAATCCAGTGCAACACAAGCACCTAATCAAAACTCTGTTTATGTCGGTAAAATCGAAGGTAGACAGCGTCCTGGTGTCGATAACACCGATGCTTTCAGTGAGAAAGACCTTCGTGCTACGTCTTCTTATGAGGGTCTTGATTTAACAAAGGATGGTCTTAATAGACTTGGAAATTCCACTCTTATTTCAGTTAAACCTATTCGTCTTCTCCGTACTTACCATCGTACCCCTGAGGATAATGACCCAATCACACTCCGTGCTTTCGCATCTGTTGAGAAGGTTATGGTAATTCGTAATGGTGAAGTGACAGTCTCTGCCTAATTGTTATTTAATATATTATCTTAATATATTAAAAGATGTCAAAGTTTTTAATGCTTGAATGTAATCGTCTAAATTCACAAGAGAACTATAAAAATATAATTGAAGAACAGGATAAATATAAGAATAAATGGGTGAATAATGTCAACTCTTATGGTATTGAAGTTAACCCTGGTGATATTATCGAACTGAATAGTTCTTCTATCAATACTCGTGGTACTATTGAAAACGCCATTGAATTTGTGGGTGAAGAATCACCTACCGAACAAGGATTTGTCGATAATAAAGTAGGCTTAGAATTAGGATATTACATCAATGATACGAGAAGCTATAATTTGATGTTGCCTTTCGCACAAACAAAAACTTATGTCAGTCACGGTGATCCAAGTAGTATAATCCAAGATCCATCGGATAAATTCACCAACCCCAGTTATTTGACAAATAGAGCATTAGGTGAACCATTGTTAGGATATGACAGAGGTACAGGTAGTTATTCTAACGAAACCGAGATACCAGAATACACAACACTAAATGCCAAAGTAACACAGGCAGGGTCTGGTTTCGAAGTCGGAATCAACCACCAAGTAGCTTACGTGACAACTCCAACAACGCCAGGTACTAATATGACGATAACCATTACGGATATTGAAAATATAGATACAGTGCAAGGTGCGGTCACGTCTTTCCAAATATCAGATATAGGTGCGGGCTACAATGCAGGGGACTTATTAAAAGTAACATCCCCAGTTCAAGGAGGAACAGATTTTCAATTCACTATCGACGAATACATCAACCCTAAAACCTACACTGGTTTCAGTGATGAAATAACAGGCAAACGTTATTTCCCAGCTTCGCCTAAATTCACAGGAGTCGCTGTTATACCTGTTGCACCAATACCTAATGCTCTTAATTTCAATTTGGGTTTAGCAAATGCCGATTATTCACAAAGATTTAATAATGTAGAATTAGAGATAGAAACAGGATTAAACACACCACAAAATATATCAGATGTGTTAAGTAAGAAATTGAAACAAACAAAGAAAATAGATTTCTATAACAAAAGTCCCTATATTGAAGATAAAGGTTATACAATACCAAGATCAGAGACTACTGGTGGAGGAACAGGCACCATATTAGAAGTGAAACCACCTTTTATTGAAACGTCGACTTATTTATTAAACGCCGTCAACTATGAACCGAAGATATCACCGATAGAATTAGATATCAATACTTACATCGGTATTCGTAAATATTATTATCAAAGTTTAGCTTACGAAAATCCTCAAAAATTACAAGCACTAATGTGGTCGAGACAAATGAGATATGGAATTGATAATACAGACATAACAAATCAAATAAACTCTGGAAGTCAATACTTAATAAATTCAGGAGATTATGATAGGCAAACAGTTGGAAATTTAGGATTGAATTGTAGTATGATGTCAGAACTCCCTGAGGGGAATGATTTAATAAAATTAAACAAAGGAAGTTTAATATTGACAAACGTATATTTTACTAAGGAGAATATAGATAGAATAGCAGGGGAGATAAAACTAGGGGAACGATACTACGGTGATTTAAACAAACAAGCAAACCCATCAAATCAAGACTATAAGGATAATTTAGGTATTGCATTAGATATAGGATTATATATAGACCAACTCTCGCAAGGTTCAGCTATATCAGCTGAAAATCAAAACAGACAAAGGTTTTATGGACGTGAAGAATACGACTCTACACAACCCCAACCTTCAAATAACCATTTAAGTGTAAACGCTACTACTACTTGTGTAGGAACACAAGATGACCCTTTCTTCGAAGGTAAATACACTAATACGGGTCAACAACTTTCACAGATGGTAATCAAGACAAGATTTAATGAAAGCATTACAAACATAAGCGACAGTAATCACTCGATATTACACGATTTTTTGACAAACGCAGTATCCCCTAAATTCAACGTAACAGGGACGATACAACAAGTATTTAATGGGTCTTATACCGATGACGTTGATAATACAACGTATACCACATCAGACTTGATTCAAATGGCAAGAGACGCTGATATAGCTGCGATCCCAGTATTCCCTTCTGGGTCAACCTCTGAATTTATAGCAGCAGGGGGTAGACCTTATATTGCTTTTGTGTCTCTTTTAGAAACAACGACAGATACGAACGAAGCATTCGAACCAACAACCTTTGAAAACTGGAAAATAGATGCACCAAATTGTAAATACGGAATGCAGTTAGGTTATGATTGTTCTTTCCTTCGTAATTCTGCGGTTCAAATGCGTAATGTGAAAAATTCTAATTCTACGGAAAGAATAGATGCTTTATATTTAGGAGCGTCTGATATGAGTTTTAATTTTGATTCAAACCTTTCACGTTTTACAATACAGGGTATGAATACACCAATGACTGTGGGAAATGGTTTCGTCTATAACGAATTCGGTGCTGGTATCATAAACGACGCCAATGACAATCCAGAACAAACGTGTGCTTTAATAAGTAATTCAAGAGGCATACAATCTTTCCAAAGTGATGAAGATAGTCAGGTTGATTTCTTTAATATGAAACAAAGTGATAATAGTATTATAGATAGTTATTCTGGTGTTGTAATAAATGGTATCGTTTTGTATGATAGAGAAGGAAATCCATCAAGATACGGATTAGGTGATTTCAGATTGAATAGCAGTTTAATAAATGGAACATTATTGGCAAAGCTAGGATTTGACATATTTGACATATTACCAAGGTTAGGTACAATTCAAACACCTTACAATCCTATTTCTTCGTCAGTTCCATTAACACAACAGAACTCGTATTTAGAAGCATACAGAACACAAATAAGACCTATCACGTCAGGTTTATTCATATCATCACCTGAGTTACAAACCGCTTCACAAAACGGATTAAGACAACCTCTTTATGATATTGGTGTACCTTCTATTTATAAATCTCAACCTTCTGCTTTACAAGGTAGTATCGTAGCGTCTAATTTACCCACTAAGTTAGATTACCCATACCTGATAGTTCATTCATCTTTATGTGCCACTAATGTTGATACTGAATATTATGGTGGTAGAACTGGTAAGGCAAGAATTAACGCAATAGGTATTATCACTCGTAATTACAATCAAGGTGACTTCTTTTATGGTTTAGGACAGACATATTACTACACAGCAGTCAAACGCTTTGTATTGACAGAAGTTACAACGGAAATCTTATTACCAGATGGTACACGTCCAACATTAGACCCAGCAAGTGCAGTCATATACAAGATAACGAAACCTCTCAACATACCGATACCGATACCGATCGAACAAGCACAGAAAGAGATATTAAAGAAGAAACAACAAGGATAATACACAAAACAATACTATTTTACATATACATTATAACAACTATAATGTATATATCTATTAAAGTTCCCAGATATATGCCTGTATAGAGAATAATTTTTAAAAATTATTCTTATTCCTTATGTATATCTATGACTTTTGTTAGATATACGTATAAACATTATGGTATTTTAATGTAAATTGAATTATTATTATTGTTATAAGATCAACTTACCGAAAGATTTAATTTTTTTAGATTGAAATGAAACTCACTTGTGTTGTCGAAGAAGTATATTATCAAACCAAAGAAGAAAAACGAAAGGCGTTGTATGAGAAACATAAAGATAAGATGTTAGAGAAAACGAGAGAAAGACGAAAAGACCCAGAGTATAGAGCGAAGGAGAATAAGATGAACTTGGAGTATTATTATCGTAATCGTGAAGCAAGACTCAAATATGCTCGTGAATATCGTTTGAAAAAGAAATTACAAGAATCTGGATTGGTTCAACTTTAAAAGATCTTTTTGTAAAATAAAAATGAGATTGTTAGAATTGTTTAGTGGAACTCACTCAATTGGTAAAGTAGCACATCGTAAAGGTTATGAAGTTGTAAGTCTTGATAGAGATCTTGACGATAAATGTCCTTTTGGTTCAGGTTATAAATCAGATAAACATATCAAAGCAGATATTATGACTTGGGATTATAAACAATACCCATCTAACCATTTTGATGTTATTACGGCGTCACCTGTATGTTTATGGTGGTCGCATTTAAGACTTTGTTGGATTGGAAGGAAATGTAAGAAAATACATCCTACCGAAACTATAACGAGAGAACATATCGATGCTGATATTGAAAGATACGGGAAACCGATGGTAGATAAGATATTTGAAATTATAGATTACTTCAAACCTAAACATTGGTGGATTGAGAACCCAGCAACAGGAAGAATGAAACAATACATTACAGACAAAGATTATTATGATGTAGATTATTGTAAGTATAGTGATTGGGGTTATAAGAAACGAACACGTATTTGGACGAACATTAAAGGGTTTGATGCGAAGAAGTGTAAGATGGATTGTGATAATGTTGTAGTTATAGAAGAAGAAAGAAAATTACATAAAAACAATTTAGGTAATACTGAAAGAAAAAATATTGCCAGACAACACACCAAAGACGTTCAAAATTGTGGTGGTGGTGGGAATAGATTAGAAAGATATAGAATACCTGAAAAGTTAATAGAAGAGTTATTAGAACATTGTTAATCTCAAACTTGTGACAATTTAAATGATAAAATATCTTTTTGTAAAAAAAATTAATTTATATAAAATGCTGTTATATAAATTGAAAGAATGTGACTCCGAACACGAAAGCGTGAAAGCTTACGATAGATTATATAAAGTCTTATCGTTCCTACAAAGTAGAAAGGAAGATTATGTTATGTCTAAACATTATTTACCTCGTTTGATTAAAAGTAAATACAGAGGTATTCAGGCATTCAAAGAACTATGTAGAAAAATAGGAGATGAACCTTGCTATATTAAAGAAGTTGTTAAATTTCATCGTGATGACAATTACTATGTTATGGAAGACCATATTGGTTTTGAAGATAAAGAAAGAATGACAACCCTATTGGGATGCGATGGAGAAGGACATCTTTATATCGGTGATAAAGAAATCGAAAGTGAACCTATTAAAGAGGTTAAGATTGATATGAAGAAAACTATTCTTGATATTGTTGAGAATGAAAGTATGAATAAGGATGAGATATTAGAATTGATTCAAGATCTATTAAAGAGAGTTTAGAACAACATCTTCTGGTAATTGATAATCCACCACAAGCCTGTGTTTGTAATCTCTAACAAGAGACACATTAGGATACTTACGAGGTGGTTTGTCAGGTTTCATTAACCAGTTATTAAGCGTTGCACGAGAAAGTGGATAATCTTCCATTACATCTTTTAATGTAAAGTAATATTTTTCTTCATCAGTCTCGTTATCGATTGCCTTGTAATGATAGAAAGACTTATTCGTACCACGTGACTTAGACATCTTATCTTTTATATGTAGAAATTTTTTATACAAAAAGAAAATTTTTGTATAAATTTTGAAAATTAAAATAAAATAATTTTGTTTTAAAAAAATATTGTATATAAAATAACTCAAAATGACTAATTTTAGTAGAATGACGTTTAGAGAGCAAGTTGACAAAGATAAGGCAAAAATCCTTCTATCTTATGATAATGAAGCGTTAAGAGATAAATTGTTTCCATTAGATCGAGTAGACAACGAGAATGGTGCGGACATTTATTCTCCTGACAATTATGTCAAATGTTTGAAGCGGTGGTTAAAGAGGATTTTAAAGGATAGTAATACTGTTATGGATACTGAATATAAGTATTCTACTAACTTGAAGACTTGTGGTCGCATTTACGTGAAAGGATTTGGGGTTCAATCACTTAAAGGTGTTCTACGAGGCTATTTAGTCAAAGACTACTACGATGATTATGATATGAAGAACTGTCATCCAACTTTGTTGTTGTGGTTAATGAAAAGGTATTTTCCAGCATTACCACGAGCAAAATTGACAGAATACGTTAATAATCGTAAAGTAGTATTGGAACGAGAATCATTACAGAAAACCCAAATCATTATATCGATGTATATGAGTAAACCAATCAAGACGTCCAATCAGTTCCTTAAAGATTTAGATAAAGAGTTTAAGATTATTCAAAATACTCTATTCACTGAGAAACTAACAGCTGATTTAGAGAAGTATGAAATTCTTAAAGGTTTGAAGAAGAAGAACGCAAAGGCATCGTTTCTTAGCGTTGTTTTAGATTGTATAGAAAATGATATTTTACAGAAAGCATCACAACTTTATGAAGATGATGTATGTGTCCCTATGTTTGATGGTTTCCTAATGAGGAAGGGTCGCAAAGAAGAGGATGTCATTAAGAAGTTAAACAATATGTCAAGAGAATATGGAATTGAATGGGTTCGTAAAGACCACGATGATGGTTTTGAGCCTCACGAGGATGAATACCAAGACAGGAGTATGAATTATGACGTTGTTAAAGCAGACTTTGAAAAGGAACATCTAATGATTATGTCTCCTTGTATTTTCATCAGGGAGAAAATAATTGACGGCAAGAGAAGTTATTATTGTTATAACCGAAATGATTTTATGAATGTTGTAGCTCCTTATAAATATTGTGAGTATAATGCGGACGGTGAGAGAGTAGAACATAAGTTCTTCGGTAGATGGTTAGAAGATCCTAAAAGAAGACATTATGATACTATTGAATTTATACCTAAAAAGGAAGTAAGAAACAATGTATACAACACATTTAATGGTTTTGAAATCACAGATGAAACTGAATGCGTATATGACGAGAATGCTGTTAAGATTTTCACAGACCATATTGATTTCTTGGTAGGTTATGAATCAGAGGCAAAGGAATACGTTATTAAGTATTTAGCACATCTGATTCAAAAACCTTATGAATTACCTGCTGTTGCACTCTTATTTAAATCTAAACAGGGTTTCGGTAAAGACAAGTTGTTAGACATCGTGAGTAGTATTCTCGGTAAAGATTATTTACATCGTACTGCTAATGTAGAAGACATTTTTGGTAATTTCAATGCTGATGTTAAAGACAAACTGATTATTCAATTGAATGAATTAGAAGGTAAAGACGGTTTCTCTAATAAAGAAAAGTTGAAGAATTTCATTACAGAAACAAGCACCAGTATTAATGATAAGAACGTTAAGAAATACACTCAGAATAACTATTCCCGAGTGATTATAATGTCTAATAACGCTCAACCTGTTGAGATTCCTGTTGATGACAGACGATTTGCTGTGTTCCAGTCCCACTTTGAAAAACCATCAAGTGAGTATTTTAAGAATCTCGTTGATATTGAAGACGACAAAAATAAATTAGCCAGTATCCATCGTTTTCTATCAGCAGTGAAACTTTCGAATTTCGATTTGAGAAACAGAAGACCGAAAACCAAAGCCTACAAAGAGATGAGAACGATGAACCAAAATCCTTTCTATCCTTACTTATTGAGTAACTTTGAAGGTGATAAGTATAAAAATACTTTTATCAGTAGTAAAACACGTAAAGGAAGTGGTGATGTGTATGTTAAGAGTAAAGACTTATTAGATACTTATAGAGAACATTTATATGATATTAATGAAACTTGGAGGAAAATAGATTTCAAGCAATTAAGAGTTATGCTTATGGATTTAAGTATTGAGAAGAAACAAGTTAAGATAGATGGAGTGAATAACGATTACTATATCATTAACAGAGTAAACCTATTAGAAAGATTGAAAGCGATGAATATTGTATGTAAGAATGAGGAGTTAACTTGTGATGATTTTGAATGATTTTAAGCGTATATAAAATGGAGATACCTATTGAAATATTACTTGCCAAGGTTCTTGATATGGCAGTTAAAGAAACGATAGAAACAATTATGGATTCAAAATGCTGTATGAGAAGTAAAGCAAAGTGGCGGAAAGTTCTCAAATGTTTCCATAGGAGAAAAGAAGTAAGAAACGAAAGGGTCGCTGAAATACTTGAAGAAGCAGAAAGAGAGGTTGCACCAACCATATTCAATTACGCTAATCGATTGACTATAACACATATTTGATTTTTATATATATTTAGTATATAAAAATGAGTAAGAAGAAGTATGACCTTTCAATTCTACCTATTAAACCTGCGAAAACGGCTAATATGATAGACCACGACGAACGTTTCTTTGACATTAACGGTGGTGCTTGTGTTCTTCATATCGCACCTCCCCGTAGCGGTAAGACTGTATTGATTACCAATATGATATTGAATCCTAATTTCAATCTCATAGAAAAACTTGACGCTATACATATATACAGCTCAACTATGGATAGTGGTGACGCAAGTGCAAGACATCTTGTTGAAGCGATACCTCAAACAATATATAACGAATATAGTGATAATCATCTCAAAAAAATATTGAATTTCCAGATGTCTTTCCCTAAATCAGAGCGTCCTAATATAGCGATATTTTTTGATGACTTCATTACGTTCCCTAATCTCACCAGAAATAGTTTGATTTACAAACTGGCGAGTGCATACAGACATTACAATATTAAACTCCTTTATTTCAGTAGTCAGTTCTATCGTGCTGTCCCTGTTAGTTTGAGGTCTTGCATCAATTATGCTTTATTGAGTGCTAATAGTAATCAACGTGAACTAATTAAAATGGAAGAAGAACTCGGTAGTCGATATGATGGGAAGTTCTTAAAACTACATCGTGAGGCTACGTCTGTACCTTATGCTTTCCTGTATTTGAGATTATACGATCAACCTGCGACTGCTTTTCGTAACTTCACTGAAAAGATTTACGAAGCAAAGTTGAATGGAACTACCAGTTTCGACGTTAAGAGTATCCCTTCAAAGAAAGGTGAAGTATTCGAGGATGAAGAAGAATATCAATAAGATGTCATATCTTCCATTGTCATTCTTTTGCTTTCTTTTGAACTTTCAACACTACGTTTATAATGAATACCACCTTTGGTGTTCTTTGGTGTTTTCGAAAACACATCTTTTGGATTGATAGGTTTATCTTTCTGTTTGATTTCTTTATTCACTTTCTTCATTACTTTCGTCTCCTTCGGTTTACACATCTCGGCTATTTCATCGATATGTATTTTAGATTTTAACATATTTTTATTAAGTATTAAAAAATGTCTCGAATTGATTCAGTTGGTATTTTCGGAGCGTATGATGGTGATTGGAAATCCGTGAAAGTTAACGCAGAAGGCAAACTTGAAACTACTGCTACGCTCAGTGGAACTGGTTTCTCTACTGAGGATAAACAGGACGACCAGATCTTGGAATTACAGAGTATGGTTACTTCTTTGAATTCTATTGATACTGAAATATTAAATAACGGAGTGACTCTTACAAATATTGATTTCGCTACCAGTAACACGGATACTAAAATAACAGTAGGTAGTGATGATACTTTGGATGAAGCACAGCAGACTTGCGTGTATGGTAGAAAGGATAACGCTCCTACTGGGTTGAGGGCTTTGAAGGTTAATGATAACGGTGCTGTTTATATAAATGGTATTACGGAAGGGAACGATGCTGCATTAACCGATGCACAACAAGTATTATGTTATGGTCGTGACGTTACGGGTAATCTAGATGCTTTGAAAACTGATACACAGGGTAGATTAGAAATCGTAAGCTCACAATCAGAACCTGTATTGACACCTTACACATCGTTTATTAACAATGCTACACTAAGTGCTAATACTCAAAGCACTCAGACAATCGATATGACTGGATATAGAAATATTCAGATTGTAGGTCAAACTGGAAGTGCTAATGATAAGCTTGGTTTTGCTTTCTACGATGGTGTTAGTGCGTGGAGATCTGATGGAGTACAAGCAGGTATCTTCTACGACGGTACTGTTAACCATTTCAGTCTTATTTTAAGTGATATTGGTGCGTCGAGTATTAAGATTGAAAATTTACAAAATCAGGATATCGATAATTTATATGTTTCAGTTTATCGTTATTAATTTTTTAGGTTACTGGTCTTGACTATCAAGTGAGAATTCAAGTCCTCTACTGGAACTAATTTAAATTTTATATATTCTTAACATATATAAAAATGTCGTTAATCGTGTTAAATTCGAAAGAACAACCCAATCC
>Ga0187217_1000973_pt1 | contig 11848 bp, 5 predicted proteins | sample 15SPOviralmetaG_FD_130165 | JGI IMG/M metagenome (GOLD analysis project Ga0187217, IMG submission 130165) | Marine viral communities from the oligotrophic San Pedro Time Series (SPOT) site, San Pedro Channel, CA, USA - 15 SPOT_SRF_2010-09-15... | ecosystem: Environmental > Aquatic > Marine >... | reverse complement strand
TTTAAGTAGAAAGCGTCTACAAGGTCATCAAAGGGCTTTGGGATAGATTTACCGAATTCAACGGTTTTAGCGAACTTCCAGAATTTTGTCTCCTCGAGAAATTTTTCACCAGTAGAATTATTTATAAAAACTTCCCATAAAGCTAGCTTATTCATATTACCTTTACCTGCATGTTTTTTAATTGTTGAAGGAGCTATTGTTAAAATATCTTCAGGCTTAAAGTATTTGAGAAGTTTAATCTTAAGAATAGATGCAGCCGCTGCCATATCAATAATATTATTAGTCCCAGCAGAACTACCATAAGATACCCCTTCAAATGCTATCTTAAATGAGTCTTCTTTATCTATATGTTTTGTAATTAGTTCGATAATATTATTTGACATAATATCATAACGTTTAATCTTAGCAAGTTCAATACTAGAATAATCAACATGAGTTTCCCAATCCGGCTGAAAAACAAGAGTAACACCCTCCATTAAAGCTAAGTCTTCCTGTGTCTTAATAGCCTTTTTTGTACCTGATCTTTTTAAATAAGAAATAAAATGATATTGATTAGTATTGTCATTAAATAAACAAATACCAGGAGAGTTTAAAGAAAAATCAATTGTAATAAAATTCATATTAAAACCTTTTACCGATTGAAGCTCCGATTGCAGTTCCAACGAGTCGTGAAGTTAATAAATCATATAGAATACCTTTTTGTACACCTAATACTTTAGCTACCATTTTTCCAATAGATTTTCCTAAAGCAAATCCAGCAAGACCACCTACAATGGAACCTAAAAGACCTTCATTAGTCATTTCATTATTAAATCTATCGACATCTAAGTCTCCGTTTTCATCCCTGTATTCGTTTAAAAATTCATCAACCGCTTTATCTACTTTTTCTTCTAGTTCAGGAGTCCATTCTTGTTGAAGTCCTTCTGTTAAAAGTTGCATTTCCTTTTCAGTAACTCTGTTTTCTTCTAAATATTCTATAAATGTTTTCATAAGTTATATATCTTTTAATCTATGTCCATTTTAATTTCAAACTTATTATAATAAAAGTTTAAATCAAATGTGCTAAATTCAGAAATGTTTTCAGCCATGTTTAATGTTAACTCACTTATTTGATTTAATATAGGTTGTTCAAATGTAATACTTGCTATTCCTAATCCTTCTGCATCTAAGACTCTAAGTTTTAAATCATCTAAATGTTTTTGTTTAGTCGTAGGTGCATAATAATGTAATAAAATGTCATTCATCATCCAGTAGTTAATATAACCATCCATTAGCTGCATTGTAACTGTAAATTGTCTAGTAATAGTATTTTGTGTTGGAATTTTACCTCTAAAATAACGAGTAGTTCCATCATTATCTGATTGGCTTACAGGGTCGAAGGTAACTCCTGGTAAATTAATACCTTGAATACCATAATTAATAAAATCAATAGGCTCTTCAAAAAGATTTCCAGGTATTTTATTTAAATAAGGTTTATACTTTTTTACGATTTCTTTAGGTATAAAATTCTTATTAAATCTAAAATCAAATAAATTATTTCTACTATTTAAAATCATACTATTGTATATTTACCTTTAAACACCATAGTTTCAGTACTTCCGTTATCGATTGAAATATAATATTTTTTATCTTTTAGACCACCTTTACCTTGTAATTTACTAGCATTTGCTTTATCTATCTTAAATAGGACTTCTCCATTGCTTAAATCAACCTCTTTAAAACTTGTAACATTGTTAAAATAAATACCATCTGAAAAATTAAGTTTTATATTTTTTAAATTAGTAAAAGATATTGCCTTTCTTTCACCATTGTCGATTTTAGAAATACTAAATTTAACATACATATCAAATGGTGATATTTCTAAACCACTTTGATTATTAATAGAAGTAATTTGACCATCATCTATTGTTACATTTCCTACATTAACTACAACATTTAATCTCTCAATAAATGCAGGTGCATACTTTACTTGAGCTTTAGGTAAACTAGAATTAATCACCTGTGCAACATTCCTTGAAGCTTGTAAATCCGGAAGAGTATTATATACTCTAGTTAAGTTAGCACTTGATGCTATATTTACTTGCATCATTCTCTTACCATATTTAGGCGCGTTGTTACCGATTAAACTTCCTCTCTTTACAATTTGAGTATTGTCTGTTTGATTGTAAATTCTCATAGTCACATCAATCATAAAACTTGCAGCGTTATTTGCATTTTGTATAATTGGTCTAAATTGAATTGGCTCTTCAAAATCTTGAGTTTGCGTAATTGAAGTTGAATATGTTTCAATATAACTTGTGCCTATTTGTTCATTTACTATAATATCATAAATAACGCTAATGTCATCTGAGCTTGTCGATATTCTATTTATTATATAGGACTCAAAGTCTGCTGCACTATTATCTTTCTCTCCATATATTTTAAAGTAGTCTCCATCAGTTGCCTCTTCTACAACTACTGTAAAATCTTGGAATTCATCTTCTTTAGAAATTGTGAAATTAGTTTCGTCTCCTGTGTAAATATAGTCAGTCCCAGTAGTATCTTCTAAGACATCTATTAATTTTAAAGAAACTTCATAATTTGAAGTAGGGTCTAAGTCACTAGAGCCAGAACCATTGTCATAAAATAAATTGTTAAAATCTACAAACTGATCTTTTAATGTTGGTAGTTTAACTTCTATAAAATTACTATAAAGAGTTTCACTTAATATAAAGGGTCTTGGATTTTTAATTTCAAAACTTGAAGTATTTAAATAAACTATTTGAGTTAAAAAGTTTTGAACTCCTGATGTTCTATTAGTTTTTACTTCGAATAAAAAACCCTCATAACCTCTTGCTGCAAAACTAAAACCACTTCTTAAATGAAGTCTAACTTTATCATATTTTATTTTAGTAATATTATTTGTAGCGTTTGTTTGACTTGCTAATAATTCAGTAGAATCAGTACCGGTCCATTCTACACTATCTATAAATCCTTCAGTACTATCTAAAAGAGCATATTTATTTTCATTAACATTTACAGCATGGTATCTTTCGATACTTCCCGAGCCAGTTATGATACTATTACCAGTTTCTTCATCCGGTGTAGCAAATAATGGGTTTGCAACATTTCCAACTGTAACTTTGCCACCTATGAAATTAGTTAAAGAATATTCAAAATTTCCTGTATTTGCTGGAATGTATGTGAATATGTTTCCACTTAATCCACTAGCATTATTCGTTCCAGTAATTGCAAAGTTAGCAGCAGTAGTAAGAGCACTTAAATTAAATTTATATGTTTTTCCAACTTCTAATAGCAGAGTTCTTGCAGCAAATCCTTCAATTGATATATAAGCTCCATCTTCAGTAACATCGAAATTCACAACATCGCTGCCTAGTTCATTTATAAGATGTCTAGTTAATGCAGGATTTGATTCATCGGTACTTAGTATTTTCATCTCACTACCATTATCATCAACGTCTATCTCATAAGGAGTGGTATCTGCTTGATCGTGATAGATAAACTCTAAAAGTATATCATTATCTATTTTGTAATATCTTGAACTTTCTGCCATAATTTATTTATCTCTTTTAAAATTGAACAACTTTGGAGTATATGTTAAAAATAAACCAAGTTGAGGTCCATGATAAACTCTATTGTCTTTTGTAAAAGTTAAGCCATAGCCAACTCCTAAACCTAATTTAACTCTACTTTTATATTCTTCCTTTGCTTTATTTATCTCATCTTCAATGAGACTAATTCCTTCAATACTATTAAATGTTAAGCCCGGATATTTTGTAGCAATATTAATTTTTTTAATGCCATCAATTTCCTCAACACTTGAGTATAGTTTAATTCCTTGTTCATAACTAAAACTATTCAATGCACCTGTTAATTTATTATCTTTTTCGAACAGACTAATCTTACTATTCCATTTTCTCCAATTGCCATCTCCATAAACTGTAGAATCATTAAAATATAAAACTGAATCACTTTCTATAAAAGCGTAAACTGTATCAACTTCTTTAATATTAATTTCTGCACTTAACAATTGATTTACCTTTTTAAGTTTTTTAATATCTCCTAGTGCATTTTCGTATTTTGCATATAAGTCATTCGCGTCATTTGTTAATTCTTCTGCAGTAAACTCATATGCTGTAATTTCGCTAACTAAGAAGTCATTTTCATTTTTATAATATTTTATACTATCTTGACTAGCGATAATATTTTGACCCGCTCTTTCTACTTTAACCTCTAAGCCTTTATTAATAGCCTTTATTTTAGAAGTCCTATTACATTGATGCATTAGTAAAATAATAAGCAATAAAATAGTTGCTATAAAATGAATTGGCTTTATTTCTAAACTTTTAAACATTTATTTTTTTATTTTATTAACCACCTAATTTACCATCACCATCATTGATACTAGTACCGCTTGTATATTCTCTATTGTATGAATTCCAAATAGTAGGCATGGTAAATGAAAATGAAATGTCAATACTTTGATCCGATGTCGTTGAAGCATTTCTACTTAAATCTTTAGGAGACAATGGTATAGGAGTTATAGGATTTTGACCATTTACTGTTCTTACACCATTTTTATAAAAATGAATAGTATTAGAATTAGGATAAATTACTCCTACAAATCCAAAATAAACATCAACAGATGTACCTGGGCCTATCGCTAGGTTTAGATCACTACCGAATTGTGTAGAGATAGCAATATTTGCATATACAGGAGAAGTTCCACTATTTAAATATGGAAAAGTCTCATCAAATCTTAATACAAAATAATTATTATTAAAGCTACCATCAATATCATATAGTGACCATAAGGTATGAGATCTACACGTAAACCTTCCATTTACACTAATTGAATTTCCAATTTTTACATACGATACAACGCTACTACTTCCACCAGAACCTGTAGGCAATGAGTCAAATGTGCTACCAGTGGGTTCACTGCTTAGAGTTCCACTTGCTGCATCTGATCTTTTATTTGCAGTAATAGGATCTACTAAATTATCTTCAAAGAAATAATCGCTAAGAGTTCTTTTATCGTCAGTTGATCCATTATTCGGAGCAGGATAAAAGCCTGCAGTTGTAGAGCCTATAGCAGGCCCACCGGTTGCTGCTGCACCTCCTTTAAATCTAATACCATCACCTGAACTTACTTCAGTAGGATCAATAGCCCCATCAGTATCGCCATCATGGTCTCCATCACTATCACTAAAAAATAATGATTTGTCAGCTGTAATTAATTCCTTTTCTATTTTAAGTTTAGATGCAGATTCTACTTGTAGATCATTAAAACCAGAAGCACTAGATACGTTAATTACGTTAGTATTCGCAGTTGTAATATTAGTCGCATTTGAAACATCAATATCTAATACAGGTGAATTAATATCAACATTAGTTGTCGCATTTATTCGAAAAATAGGAGTATTTAATCTTATTAAGCTTTTCGCCGCCAAATAAATAGAATCCGTACCGGCAGCATTTCCAATTAAAACATCATTATCATTTAAAGCCTTAATATTAACTTCTCCATCATTTGCTGTAATAGCAATATCTAAATTGTCTCCACCTCCATTTGCTATTATATTAACCGCAGAAGCATCTAAGTTTAAATCCTCATTAGAATTTATATCAATGTTGCTGTCTCCTGACGTGTTGTCAATTAATATGTCTCCATCCTGACCATCGATCGTCACTCCTTGATTTCCTTCTATCTGTATTGCAGATCCATTAGACAATATTTCAATAAGTCCACTTCCTTCAAAATTTAAAGTAGAACCTAATAATGTAATATTATTTCCAGGGTTTATTGTCATATTAACAGTTTCCCCTTGAACAGCAGCAGCGCTTCCTACTATTTTTAAAGTAGTACCATTACCGTTAGAATATTCACTTCTAATATTGTAAATTGCAGCATTGCTATTATCTACCTTTAGCTCAATATGGTTTGGAGCATCATCTGCCTTTAACAACATACTTAATAATGCGGTTGGAGAATATGAAGGAGCAGTAGAGACACTTGTGTCGTCTCCTAATATAATTCTAGAAGTTAATGCTTGATTAGGTATAGTTCCAGACTGATTAAAAGGTCTTAGTATATTAAACAATGGAGCTACGGATGAATTAACATCACTGTCCCATATATTTAAAGAAACACCTTGTTCTCCTTTTTGTCCACCGTCACCTTTATCACCTTTATCACCTCCGTCTCCTTTTTGTCCTACGTTTCCGGTAGTTCCTTGAACTCCTTTAGGACCAATTGGCCCTCCACCATTTGCTAAAACTTGATCAAAGTTGTAATTTGTCTTTTCAACCTTGATATTATCTGAGTCAGCATCGAATAATTCTTTTATATTTATTGCCATTTTATGACTTTATTTTTATTAAAGGTCTAATCTTATAAGAGTAGCCTATTCTTTTATTATATATTAATCTAAAATTGAGAGGGTTTACAGGGTCTAATTTATAAGTAAAATTACCATCTGAGATATATCCATTTACATTTAAATTAGAGGGATCAGAAATAATATCAATTGTAGTTATTTGTTTTTTCCCTTCATATACCGCTAATCTAATAGAATCTATTGAAAATGCAGGTATTATATTTTCAGCAACATATCCATTAATATCATCACTTAACGTGTCAATTCTACCAAAACTATTTTCAACCTCTACCAATCTGTTCATTGTATAACTTAAACCTAAACTGCTTAGTTTTTTAACAACGGCCTCCCTCATATAAAAATCCATTATTACTTCTCTTTCAGTTTCTATATAATTAATATCATTTTGAGATTCACCTAATAATTTAATATTGTTTAACTCCTCAATAGCCTCATATCTTCCATGTGTAAAGTTAAATACTTCATATTCTTTATTTAACTTTATAGCGCTTGAACTCATATAACTTTTTTCTTCAACTATATTTTTAGTTCCTGGAATATATTGAATACCTCCTCCACTGGTTGATCTAATGTAGTAAGTATCTTCCCATCTTGACATGAAAACATTTTTGTTTTTCTTTTCAATAGCAATTTCATTTATTAAATTATATTTAGGTAATAAATCATCTGATTCTGAAAGTTTTATAACTCCACTAGTATCTATGTCGTTTACTTTATGGAAAAAATGATTTTTAATACTTCCCCATTGGCTGTCATGTAAAGGTGATTTAACTTCACCTATGTTAAATAATACACCACACCCATTTAGTTTTTTATATAATTCTATTGCAAGTTTATTTTCATCAGCATTACCAATGTTATAATTATAGACATATCCAATTGGAGTTCTATATACATCGCTCCAATCATATCCGTCACCTGGTTCAATTTTATGCATAGAAAAAGGTTCACTAAATGTAATAATAGGTTTAGTATTTATGGTATATTTTCCATTTTGTCTAGTTAAAAGAGCAAAATATTCGTTTCTAGATTTTATACTATATCCAATAGATTCATTTGTTAATCCAAATGCTTTAGGTTTATTAATGTCTATTTCAGGATATAAGTTAGAAGTTTTAACTATTTCAACACCGTCTTGCATTTCTAAAGAAAATGTATTTTCAATAATACTTCCATCAACATTAACTGTTAAATATTCAGCATTGTTAGTAGTATTTAAAACATTTGCAACATTTCCAGCAGATAATAAATTTAATAAAGATGAATGTGCAAAAATACCTCCACCTCTATATGAATAGCTTGCAGACTTATATTGATTTAATGTATAAAATTGAGTAGGTTGAGGAACACCATTTATTGTCATTTCCCCAGTAACTGAAATTTTATTATCATTTATTACATTGTCTATGTTTAGTTCATATGTTATTCCAGCAACTTCAACTTCTAAAATACCATAAGAACCAGTTATAGGATCTTTAAGTATTTGTGAAGTAAATGAAGGAACACTACTACTGTTGTGAGTAATTCCATCTATTACAGTGCTTTGACCTTGACTTAAATTAACTGAACTTAAATCTAATGCACCCGAAACTATGCTATTTGAATAGTTATAAAGATCTTGTAACTTATGATCTAGTTCATATAATAATTTTCTATTTAAACATCTAAAGTTATCATCTGATAAATTTAAATCTAAAATTAAAACAACAAATTTAAATTTTTTATTTTGAATTATTCTAAGTTTTAATTCATTTGGAGAATTTACATCAAAGGATGTTTTTAAAACGGTTGAAAATCTATAACCATTAAATTCACTATTTTTAATAAATTCTTTAGTTATGTTATTTTCAATTTTTTTTCTAGTTTTAGGTATAAATCTAATACCTTTAAATATTGTTGAGGCAAACGATTCACCTCCTCCATCTTCTATTATTGTATACTTTTTAAAAGTTCTAGATTTTCCAAATGAAGTTTGAGCAAATGTTTCATCAGAACCAACCATTGCCCCAGTCCCTACAAAATATGTTTTAAAATAATCAAAATTTATATCTTTAAAATGATCTAAACTAAATTCAATATTGGGTGAAGGTTTTAAATAACTAAAAGTATTATCGACATCAAAATACTCTAAGTATGTAGGGTATTCGTCTATATAGAACCATTCGTGTGTCATTTTAGTTTCGTCTCTATCTAAACTTTCTAGAGAAGCAGCAAAATTAGTTTCACCAAATGCTTCATTTAAATTTAGAAAGTATGGGTTTTCTCTAACGTTTAAGCTATCCTTTAGAGACCATTTATTAATATATGGAACTACTCTGGAGATTGTAGCAAATTCCGTTGTATTATTTTCTTGTAGTCTTTCAAATTCACTAGATATTCTAGTCATTGTGTTTCCTTCAGGTAAACTGTTTTCATCTTCTAATATGTTTATTAAATTAGAAAAATAAGTATTAGAATCTTCCTTTAACCTTTCAACATCAGCATATGCATCTAAAGGCATTTCTCCATTAGGCCCAGTAGGTTCATCAATTGCATTTGAAAATGGGTAAAGTATGTCATCTTCTAAATCTAATTCTTTTAAATCAGAATTAGATTCATCATAAAAATCAAAATCCATATCATGAATATCATATGCACTAAACATTCCCCATTCAATTTTAAAGTCTTTATAAACATTAACAATATTTTCTATACCATTGTTTTTATCTTTAAGAATTACTCTTTTAAAATTAGAATTTATCTCTCTTGGATCATCTACTATGTCTAATACCTCATTAAATCTATTTTCAATATCTAATAAATATTCACCTATACTGATTTCATCTTCATCATCTTCATTAATATAAATTGAAGAATTTACATTACTTCCTCCTTTTAAATACCAAACTTCATTATTTAATAAAAAGTTAGAAGTTATGTTTTTATTAGAGGATTCCTCATTTATTTCTATGAAATTAGAAGAAGATAAATTTTTAACAAAAATTCCTAATTCTCTATTATAACCGTCAACGTCTGAATAAATTATAATTTCATTTTCTAAAACAATAGAACTAAATAAAGTATAATTATTAATTAGTGAACTTATTGAATCTGCAACATTCTTTAAAGTACCTTGATTTGAGAATCTATTATTTTCAAATCTACCTTTATCAACGTTGTTATCGGCTATAAATGTATTTTCTACAACATTAATATGAGTGTATGTTTTTTTAACATCTAATATTGTTAAGTTGTTATTTAAACAAAAAATACTATGGTTTTCTTCAAAATTATATTGCTTTTCTACAAGTTCTATAAAGTATTTATTGCCACGTTGAATTAAAGAAGGTTCATACTTTTCAAAAGTATTACCTACACTGATAGGCCAATTGTTTACTAAATCTAGAAGAGTGTCATATTCAGTTGCGCCTGAAGGTCTTGTATAACCAAATCCAGTATTATCATTTAATGTTACTGACCCTGTATTTTCATTAACTACAATCTTTATTGTGAATCTTTGTTTTTTTAATTTTAAAAGTCTAAACTCATCTCCATTTAATGGGTTATCTATTATTTTAATTTTAATAAAATCAGAAGCTGCACTTGTATTAACAATAATCTCTATGTTTTTATTAGTCTTTTTAATTCCTGTAAATAAACTATAATCAGTATTATTAGTATCTGCTCTTAATTCATAATTTTTACGATTCCAATATACTCCATTTTTAATATTATGATAATTTGAAAAACTTTTAATCCAACCTAACATTGGCATATTTTGATAAAACACATTATGAGGTAACATATAAGTTCCGGAACCAACATCGCTTAAATCCATTTCACTGATTAGTGTGTCTTTTTTAAATGTAAATAAATCGTTTTTAATATTATCAACGGATCCTCCTCCTAATTTATGTTCATCTACATAAATTCCAAAATACCTATTTATAGAAAACTCTTCAGCTTCTTCATCATCAAATAAAAATTCTAAATTAACTAAGTTTGCACATGCTAAATTATTTCTAGAAAAACCTTCAGTTATAAAATCATTATATTCTATAATAGGTTTATCTGTTTTAATAGTATCTTTATAGTGAAATTCTCCTTTACTAGTGAAGCCACCTTTTTCTAAATCTATACCATTATAAAAAGTTTGTTCATCTTTATTAAATGAAACAGTTAATGGAGAGTCTGGAAAACTATCATCATTTACATAATTTCTAATATATTTACCTATAGCAGAGTCATTAGAAAGATCAATTGTCTTTATTAATGTTGCATTTTTAAGCATTTCATTAATTCTATCTAAATTTTCAGAATTAGAATAATTCTTTGTGTTTATCGGATCTTTAACCCTATAGATTAAAAACTTAGAAGGTACTTTTTTATCTAGCCAAATTGGAGCTAACATTGCAAATTCACTATCATATAGTTTATTATAATTTATAGAAGTACCATAATTATAAGTTTCTTCTAATTGTTTTTCATAACTATCTAATACTGAAAAATCTGAATTATCTCTTTTTACTTTATAAACTAAATCATTTGGTGTAGAATCTTTATTCCAAAATTTAGCAACATCATATGAATATGATCCAGTTTCTTTAACTAAATATTTTTTATAATTAGAAGCAGCAAGTTGATCAGTCGCATTAAAACTTTCTAAATACATTTGATCATTTTCAACTATTAACTTTATATTAGTGCTTATTTTAGGATTTGTTCTAAGTAATGGTTTTGAAATGTTGTCATATCTTCCATTATTTTCTATATCTGTTCTAATTTTAAAAGGAGTTAAACTACTATAAGGATCGCTTCCATCAGACGTTCCATTTAAGTTTTCTAAAGATTCAGCTACCTGTTGTATTAAATTAGGATTAATTTGTGCTACTTGTTGATTAGGATCTGTTGGAAAATCATCTGCATTATCACCTACACCATCTCCATCAGAATCTAAAGTTTCAGTTGAATCATTTGGAAATGCATCAGCGTTATTACCTACGCCGTCTCCATCAGAATCTAAAGTTTCAGTTGAATCATTTGGAAATGCATCAGTGTTATCTCCTACACCGTCTCCATCTGAATCTAAAGTTTCAGTTGAATTATTTGGAAATGCATCAGCGTTATCTCCTACACCATCTCCATCTGAATCAGTGTCTTCGTTAGGATCTGTTGGAAATGAATCAGTGTTATCTCCTACACCATCTCCATCAGAATCTAAAGTTTCAGTTGAATCATTTGGAAATGCATCGGTGTTATCTCCTACACCGTCCCCGTCAGTATCAGTATCTTCGTTAGGATCTGTTGGAAAGTCATCGGCGTTATCACCTACACCATCTTCATCTGAATCTGTGTCTTCGTTAGGATCTGTTGGAAAGTCATCAGCGTTATCACCTACACCATCCCCATCTGTATCAGCAGTTTCAGTTGGATCGTTTGGAAAAGCATCTTTATTATCAGCTACTCCA
>Ga0187217_1000968_pt1 | contig 11873 bp, 13 predicted proteins | sample 15SPOviralmetaG_FD_130165 | JGI IMG/M metagenome (GOLD analysis project Ga0187217, IMG submission 130165) | Marine viral communities from the oligotrophic San Pedro Time Series (SPOT) site, San Pedro Channel, CA, USA - 15 SPOT_SRF_2010-09-15... | ecosystem: Environmental > Aquatic > Marine >... | reverse complement strand
GGCTTGTATAACAGTCTACCTCTGACAGGGTGCTGTATGTAGAAATAATTTTCGAGAAAATATCCAGGGCCAGTATCAGGATCTGCACTTGACGCAAACTCTTTGATTTCATTGTGTGTAAAAGTTTGCCTGCGATTGGCTTGTTTTACCAATACTCCGTCTAAGTTTTTGCTCATTATATTCCTATCTGTATGCTTGGCTTTGGTGGTGTAGTGGTTAGTTTGATAACTTCACTAGCAATATCAAATCTATCGCGCAACTGCTCAAACAGTGTACGGTTAAGTCCTTGTGCAGCAATGTCATAACTGCTTACCCCAATGCTTGTATAATAATTACTTTCTAGTCCATAGCGCCTGCCCATGTTTGGAAACACACCCACAACAAACAAACACACATCTGCTAGTTCTTTTGCGCTCAAATGTTTTGGATCCTTTAGTGTCATGTATGCTTGTGCAAAACTGTCTTTGGGTAGAAAGTGAGGACGGTCAACAAAACTTCCAAGCAATATAGCAATATATGCTTGCAAATCTTCAGGCAACTCATAGCCTGTTTGGTGTTGCGTCTCTAGGATACATTCTCGAAACACTTGTGTGTATTCGTCTCTGATGTACATACAAATATTTAGTCAGAAAAATAGGCACTGCAAAAAACAGTGCCTATTGTTTTTTATTCTTTTTCTTCTAGTGTTTCTTCAACAACCTGATTCATGTAACGCTTGTACATGCCTTCAAAAGTTAACTTGTTGTCTTCTTCGATTTCAGTTGCCTCTTGGTCCATTGGGTTGTCACCACCAGCGGCTGCAGCATATGCTTTCTTAGGACCATTTAGTCCACCGCCTAGATCCATCTGGTATTCAGCACTGCTATACTCTTCTTCTGGCTCGTTAGCATACTCATCAATTTTGAACTCTTCGTAGCCTGCAAGTTTCATTAGTTCTTGTAGCGCACTTACTGGAACTTCAACTGTGTCTTCTTCTACAGTTTCTTCTTCTACAGTTTCAAATGACTCATCAACTTCTTCTTCGTCGTCTTCGTCGTCTTCGTCTGCTTCTTTAGCAATAAATGCTTCTTCGCTGACTTCGTCTTCAACAACTTCAACACTCTCAGCAACAATAACGTTGGTGTTCATTCCCATTACGCCACTGCGTCCTGAAAGTTTGATCATACGCTCAAGATCACTGTTGTCTGTACTTTCTTCGACAGTTTCTTCGTCATCATCTTCGTCATCATCTTCGTCTCCTTCAGTAACAGGGATCATTTTACCAGTTTTAGGACACTTTCTCATTTTCATTTTTGCTTCAGTAACTTCTTCATCAACAACTTCGTCAGTTGCTTCTTCAACAGTTTCTTCTTGTTCTGCTACAGCAATTTTTTCAGCAGCGTTGATAGCACGTTGGATATCTTCGTTGTCGTAGTTTTCTTGGATTTCTTTAAGTTTTGCCAGTACGTCTTGCATGGTTCTATTCCTTTTTCGCGAATTCGTATTTGCGGGTTTCTAAACCTTTGAGCATGTTTTCGTTGTAAGCATCGCCAAACACTTCTTCCGTTTTAACATTGTCCGCATCTTTATAGTCCGCATCCTCTAATTTAGAAGTATACTCTTCGTCTCCTTTTAGAGACTCTTCGCGAGCAATTTCTTCAGGATGGTTTTTGTTAATGACAACAAGGTGTGGTGCTTCGCAGCAACCTTTTTGTGTAAGATACTCATACAACTGATGAGCAGTTACTGGATAGTTAACCTCTGCATCCATGATGTTTACTTCACTGTTGCTCAGTGTTTGAAAGTCCATGGGATGCTCCTGGATAGGAGTTTTCTTAGGCTTGCTTAGACTTTTTAGTTCATATTTTTCAAGTGCAGTTTCCAATGCATCAATACGGTCATTGTCTACTTCACCTGCAATTTTAATACGAAAACTGTAAGTTTTTTCGCTTTCCATCAAATAACTTGTAAAACTTTTCATTGTCACTTCCTTATAGTATATTTATGCTTTAAGTACTACTTTTTGTCTAGTATCTGCTGCAGCAGAGTGTTACGATCAAGCACAACACCTTCGCCATCAGTACTGACTTCTCCGCTGCTTTGTTGTTCTTTGGCTAGCCTTGCATCCAATGTTGCTTTTTTCAGTTGCAAATCTACCATGCGCAGTTTCTTGTTTACTTTATTTGCTTTTGCACTGAGTGCAGTGTCTAACATACGGGCAGCGTTGCCAAAAATTTCCCCACTGAAACGTGCTTCAACATTCATGCCCAAGTCCATGAGATCTTTAAATGTGTCTTGTGCAAGTTGTGCAATCTCATCCATTTCATTGTCACTGGTTTCAAGATCACGCACACTGGGTAGTGCTGCATCAATTTTATCTACCTTGGTCATTGCTGTTTCTATTTCTGTAACAGTCAATGGTTTTGATTCAACAGGCTCTACATTAACCATGCGATCAACAACATCTTCGCTGCTTTCTACATCAAAAAGTGATTCTAGTTTCTTTGTCATATTAATACTTATTTCCGTTTCTTGCCGTTGTGGAAAATGTCATTCTCTGTTACAATGCGAAACATCAACCCTTTGTGTTTACACCATTTTGCTGCAGCCTCCCACTTGGCATGATTGATAGCAATAGCCAGTTTGTCGTGTTTGCTTGTTTTTGCACCCAGTCTTGTTTGTGACTCTGGTTTTACTTCTATTAGTTCAGCACGTTTCTTACCGCCCTTGTCCTGATACACAATGAGAAAGTCTGGCACATAAATGCTCTGCTTGCCTGTTAGAGGATTGCGATAAGGTATTTGTATGCTTTCACTGGCCCAGTTTATCACACTAGGATGATTATCACAAAAGCGCATAAAAGCATGTTCCCATCCACTGCGGTAACGTGGCTTTTTTATGCCTGCATATTTTTCAGGATTGGCCATTTCGTATAGGCCATTAGCCCACTTGCCTCTTGCCATTATACTCGTATCTGTCGTTGGATGTTTGCACTTGGTTGTAGATTTTTACTGAATCCTAGCAGTCCATTGCCGGTTCTGCTTAGATTTAGAAATGCCGTGATACTTTGTTGTAAATTTGTATTATCAAACTGTGTGATGATGTCTTGTGGAAAAAGCCGTAATTCACTACAAGTAACAAGCACTGCACTGGTCAACGCACTTGCTGCTTCGAGATTGTTGTTGGTGCGCTGTAGAAAGAATGCTTTTACAACATCATACTGTTGCGGTTCTATTGTGATTTCTGTTTTAAAGTAGTCAGCAAAGTACTCGTTGATGCGCAGGTCTACATCATCTCGAACATCAGTAAGTGGAAGATTAATTGTTTGTCCAGTAACTCCACTAGCCACGGCTCCTGATGGATTGCTACTGCTGCCAGCACTAGAGCTTGTTCCGTATGCCATATTATTGTCCTTTTAGTTACTTATGACTAAAAGTCTTCGGTGGTTGTTGATGCCAAGTCTTGACTTTGTGTTTTAGGCCCAACACCAACATAAGGATCTACAGTGACACCGCTTTTGTTTTGCCAACTTGATAGTGCAGATGGGCTGTTTAGGTTTGTATATTGTTGTGTTGTGTCTAAGAGTTCTTTGCGTTTGGCTGTGGTTTGTTCTGCAGTCAATGGTGACACACCACTTGCTGCTTTGTTGAGACTGTCTTGTACACTGGTTATTTTGCCTTCTAACTGTAGTTTTTTGATAGCAAGATTTGCATTGTTCACAATAGGTTGTGGATCGTTTCTACTGTTGTAAATGTCACTCATTTTGCGTGGTTGTGCTGAACTGTTGTAATTTGTGGGCTGTACAATTGCATTGCCAATGTTTAGACTGGTAGTTTGCTGTGCCACATAATTGTTATTGCCAATCACTGTGCTGTTGCTAGTGATGTTTTGGGGAATGTTCACACTTGGATTGTCGTTTTCTACACTTGGCAAACCTTGTAACACAGCAACAGGATCATCACCTGCTTTAATTTTGATTGCACTTGTTACCATTGGTGTAACTTCATTGAACAGACTTGTTGTGCCTAAAGTTTGATTTAGTTTGCCAATCAACTGATCAGTACCGCCTGGCACAATACGATCCAGTTTATCCAAGGTGTTACCAAGTTGTCTAAAAATGCTGTCCTCATCAAACAAACTGCCAAATGGACCCAAGGTATCTATTTCTGGACGTATGTTGCCCAACGGACTTGGAGTTTTATCATAGTGTAGGTTATTGAGGAATGTTTTAGGATTACTATCATCTACAATGCCGCTGCCGTACAACACAGTTTCGTACTTGATGGTCATTGAGTGTTCCATTGTTTCAAAATTACCTGCAGTGTGTGTAGGATGTTGGAAAGCACTGATTATAGGATTTACTAGTGTATATTCACTGAACTTGCCATCAAATAGTGTGTACACTTGTATGGAACTAAAAAACTTTGTGTTGCCATTTGCATAACCAAATGCAGTGGCATTTCTTGCTGTGTATCTGTCACGGACCTGGAAATCATTAGTAGTATATGTGCTATCTAAATAATAATGCGTGACATAGTTGTACCACATTTTTAGTACTAGTTCTTTTGCATCGTCATGAAATGTAATACGAGTATCACCATACTCTATCTTGTGTTGACTGTATACACGTTTGTTGTATTGATTGTGATCTTGTACATCTATAGTGTACGCAGGTAGATCTACGCTTTTTACCATCAATGGTAATTCAATTTTATCTTCATTGGTGAATCTATTTGCCACATCGGGTGCAAAGTTGAACACACAAAGATAAAGTGCTGAAAGTCTTGGATGCAGAGCATAAGCATTGGCCCTGAAGGTCCGAGACGCATGATCATAGTCTCGGAGGTAATTGTTTTCTGGGCCCATAGGCTTAAGGAAATTGTTGATGTTACTTGTTAATGCCACCTGCTGATGTCCCTATTAGCCGGTGATAGTTACGCCGGTTCCTCTTGGTACGCTTGCACCTACACCCTGTCCAAGTGGTGTTTGTACAGCATTATCAAATCTAATTGTAAGAGCAATACTTGCTGGATCATTGGTTGCATAGTTTAAGTCACCATAGTTTGCACCCGATACATAACATCCATACATTTCCCAAGTTTCTAAGACGTTTGGTGTGCTTGCGCCGTTGCCGCCATCAAGAATATCAAACTTCATGATAAACTTGTAGTCAATACCTGAACTTGCTGCTGCCTGCTCCATGAAGTCAAATTGCTTCTGAAGTTGCTCACCTACAAGTTTTGATACATTACCGTTTACATCATCTCGCAAGTTGACTGTCAAGTCACTCCATGTGTGCTTGCCAGCAAGTTTAACCATGCTGTTGTACACTGGAATTTCAATAGCCTCAAATGTTACATCTGGACGTGTGATGTCCATAATCTGTTTTGTTAATTCTGTTCTTGGTGTTGATACACCAAAGTTGTCAAATACCGCACGGAAGCGATATTTAAGTTTTGGCATCAGCAAACCTTGGCTGCTGGCGCTCTGGTCGCTGTCTAGTGGGACAGTAAATTTACTAAGTGATGATACTGACATCAATCAATCTCCTTATTTCCTATAAAGTATTTATCGTTAAGTGAGCACAAAAAAATAGGGGGCAACAGCAAGACCATAAAAAAAGAGGGGCTAAACCCCTCTTTTTAGATATGTTATGAAGTGTTTTACTCGCTAAGTGCTGATGCAATGTTTCCTGCTGCAATCTCACCTGTGTTTTTGATGCGAATCGGAATAAAGATAAATTCCGCTGCCTTCACTGGTTCGATAGCAATATCAACATACAGTTCATTGCGATCAATTCTATCTGCTGTGTTGTTGGTTTCATCACACACAACCAAGTAATCAAACACACCACGCTTTGCAACAAGATCATTGAGAATACTTTCAATGCCTTCTTTCATTTCATCGCGTGTGATCTTATCATTTGGTTCAAACACAAAAGCGGCTGCAAAGTCTTGTAGGCTTCTGCGTAGGAAACCAACTAGTCTTGCAACATTGATGCGATCCAATGCACTTGTGCTTGCTGCACGAGTCTTGTTACCAAAGTTCATTAATCCATAACCATTAATGAATGTCATTGGATTGATACGGTTGCTATACAGTGTATCGCGTACACCTTCAGTGATGTTGTCTACAACAAACTCACCTGTGGCGCTGTTTACATAACCAATGCTTGTAACATTGTCTAACAAGCCGCGGCGTGTACCTGCTGGTGCAAACCAAGGAAACGCTTGATCATCACTGCGGATAATTGTTCTCAACGCTGCATGTGAACTTGGTACTGCAACACTGTTACCACTCAAGTCATTTGTTCTACCACTTGGATAGAACACTGCCAAGTATGGATCACTGGTAACAAGTCCATCTTCACCATCCACTGTGGCTGCATTTGCATTTGTTGACCAGTTGCTGACTGCAGTTGAACCACTTGCAAGTCTCATTGGACTGTCGCCAACTACAAATGCTGTGTTTCGTCTGTCGTTGTTAAGTGTGACCATGTTAGCAATCAGTTCTGGAAATCCAGGTGCTGCAATCAAGTTAAATGCACGACTGTCTTCACGTAGATCAGTGCTTGAATCTAGGCTTGACTTCATTGCATTTGTAATGATATTGCGAACTGCTTTACGTCCCATGTATGGACTACCATCATCTCTGTTGCCACTTACTGTTACCCATGCATCCTTTTCAGTTGGAAGTGTTGGGTAAAGTGTTGTGTCACTGAAGTTAGTGCGTGAGAAGTAGTTACTGCGGAACTGCTTCACATTGTAACTGCTGCGACGTGTGTTGAACAACAGCATACCACGTGGATAAATTGTTGGATCTGGACGGTCAATATCAAGTACATCACTTGTAAGCAGTGTTGTAATTGTTGGCACTGTACCAGTAACAACATCTGTTGTTGTGTCGCCTATGAAACGTGCATCAGCAAACAGTATGCCATCTTCTGTGGTTTGATCTGTGTTATCAATCAACACCCACTGATTTTCACCACTCACTGTTTGATAGCGATAAATTTTTGGATAGTTATCCAAATCACTGCTGTCAATCCAAATATCACCTACAACCAATGCAGTTTCATCACTTTGTTGTGTAGGCTCTGTTGTACTAAAGATTGGACCTGCAGGACTGGTGTTGCTTAGATTAAATCCACGTGCATCACTTGTTACGTTCTGGTAACCTTTCCAAGTTGTACCATCATGAATCAAAATGTCTGCTTCAAACCCACCGTGATACCAACGCTGTAGATCACTTGGATCAGCACTTGGTGCACTTGCACTTGCGGTGTAAGTTGGTGCGACCCAGTTACTTAGAATTAAGTCACTGCTGTTACCTGCACGAACTTGTCCAGTTGTAATTGCTGTGCTAATGCCAGCATCAGCAAGTGGTGTCCCACTTGTGTCTTTTAGCACAATAACACCGCCTAGGCTGTGTGTGATAACCAAATTACCATTGCTGTTTACACTTGCACTTACACTGGCTACCCCAGCACCGTTGATGTCACTTGCCAAACTTGCTAGTGTTGTGCCACTTGTTGTGACACTGACTGCAGTTGAAAGTGTTGTGCTGTTTGCAACACTGGCTTGGATAGTGAATGTTTCACTGCCAGTGATTGGGTTTGCAGCGTTAATTGTACCAGTAACGTTTAATGCGCCACTTGCAAATCTACGGAAAATTTTGTATGTTACAGTGTCATTGTCACTGACATCATACTGTACATAATAAGTACCAACTGCAATTGCTTTACCGCCGCTGCTGTCAAGTGCTTGTAGTGCATTTTCATCGTATTGATAAAGATTTGCACTTACACTTTCAAATTCTGCAGTAGTGCTGTTGTACACACTGATATCAAAATTTGCACCCAAATTACTTGCTGTGGTTTTCACCCATACACTACCACTTGGACGTGGTGTTGTATCTGTTGACTTAAACTGTGGTACAGTGTAGTGTGGGTCTTGTGCAAGCAATGGACATGCATATGTGCCTGCGGTCAACCCTGTTGCACTTAAAATTGTGCCACTGCCATTTGCAAGAATGATCTTGCCATCTGTGGTTGAGCCATTACTAGCAGCACTGCTTGTGGCAAAAATTTCAATTTTGTTGCTAACTACATCTGCAGTAACACCTGTGATACTTGCACTGTTGATGCTTGTCTTTAGTGCTGTGACAGTTGTGCCACTTAAATTGACAGTTGTACCATTGATTACAATAGAGTCTGCGTTTGTAAGTGTTGGACTGGCTGTAGTACTAGTAATTGCTGGCCAACTTGTCTGCCAACTACTACTGCCCACTAGCACCCATGCATTACTGCGGTTCTTGTAGTAAACAGGATTTGAAGTGTTAGTTGTTACAACTGCATAGTCGCCAATTGCTCCAATTGATGTTTTTGGTATACCACCATCCAAATCACTAGTACTTGTAATCACTGTTGGAATTTTGTTAGTAAAAGCACCTGTGCTTGCACTAAACTGGAAGATACCCCAGCGTGTGTCTGTACCTACATCCAACCAAATAGTACCGTTACTTGGTGCTCCTGTTGGACGACTTGCACTTGGTGCCAACTCGCCTAGATCAACATCTGCGCGGATGACATATGCTCTGTTGCTGATGCCAAGCAAACTGTATGCTGCCAACAATCCGTATTCATTTAATTCATAACCATGAATTGGTGTGCCTGCTGCACTGTTGTAGAAACTTGGATTACCAAAAGTTTCTGTTAGTTCGCGCTGGCTACTTACTAGGAAGGTGTTACCAGCGTTTGCCGCTGTTGTGCCTGTTGCAGTACCAGAACCTGAACCTTTTGTTTTGTCTTGTGCTGTTGCAACAATGATAGCAGGTACACTGCCTTGTTGAGTAGCCACATATTGACTCTCATCTGTTACTGTTACTTCAACACCTGCTGAAATCAATGCCATGTTCAAATCCTCTCAGAGTTTAGGTATATAATTCTATTATGTTATTTATCGTACAACACCAAAAACAACCTAAAAACTTGTTTCCCTTTAAAGGTGTGTAAATAAAGTATGCAACGACCAATGTGTGAACAGTGTGGACAACGTCCTAAGGCAGTAAATTACTACAAAGGTGATACTGTATACTTTAGGAAAAAATGTGAGCAATGTTTGAAAGAACACAAACCTATTAAACCACTGTGGGTCGATAGTGGTTACAAACTCAAACGTGTTTGCGAAGCATGTGGGTTCAAACCTGTGATGAGATCACAAGTCACAGTATTTTACATAGATGGAAATTTAAAAAATGTTGCTGCTGTAAATCTCAAAACTGTGTGTTTGAATTGTAACGCAGAACTTATCAAAACCGGGTGGGCAAGAGGCGATTTAACACCTGATCTCTAAGATCATCAATGGTGCTGTCATTTTGCACTACCAAGTCTTTTTTAGACTTTATCCACTTCCATTCACTGGCATGAACAGTTGGCTCAACTCCTGTTGATTCATATTCTATAAGCCATTGCGGATCTGCGCCACGTTTTACTTCCCAAACTTGACCGCCAATATCTCGAATCATATCAACTTCGTTTGCAAAACGTACATCAGGAATAACATAGTTTTGTTCTGGATTGTCTAGTATAGTTTTTTTAAGTAGGCTTACCCAGACTCCATCATAAAACCCATCACGCATGCAATCAGTACCAAATAACTGAAGCACCACGCGAGGAGTGACTTCCATTTGCGTTTCATCACTCCAATAGTTGTCACGTTGTTCTCGCCATTGTCTTGACTCATTGGTATCTCCTTCCAGCATTGCTCTATCCCATCCAAAGATTTCTGCTACTCCATCTTTGAGTTTGTCAGCAAAACTTATTTTTACAAATCCTTGTTCTACAAGAATGTCACCGACTGTGCCTTTTCCGCATCCTATCAAACCACAAATACCAACTATCATAGATATTTCTTTACCTCTTCAGCCCAAGCAATTTGTCCTGTGTGTGTCAAATGAAACCCATCTTCTTGCATAAAGTTATTGTGTTTTCCAAACTCATATGGTGTGACAGGTATGTAATTTGTTTTGTTTATACTATCCCAATATGTTGTGTCGTAACATTGACCCAACAGATGCTCGTGTTCTGTTTCTGTAAATATATTATATATAAAAGTCCATCTAAAGTCAATATCCAATTGTTGCAAATAACTAACAAACATCACAATGTGATACATGTTTAAATCACTAAAATAAGTTTTACTGTTTGATGTGTACTGTGTTTTAAACACATGTTGTATGTGCTGATTGGTGTGAGTGTTCCATGTACCGCCTAGTCCTCCGCTTTGCAACAGATGCACATCGCTGTAAGGACCAGCATCATAGCCTACAGGAAAGTTAAAATAATATTCAGGATCCACTGCATCTGCAGGTGTTGGAATACTGATTCTGTTTAATCCAGTAAACATTACAAACACATTATCAAACTTATTGTTTATCAGTGCGTGTATGCCAGTTCTTGTAATCCATTCATTGTCTACACCACCTTTGGCATACACTCTGTAGTCATCAAAAAGTGTATCATGCCATGAGGCCTGATCAGTGTCAGTGTAACTGCATCCAAGTATGAGTGTTGTCATTTAACCTATTATGAATGATATTGGATCTGAACCATCAACGTAGTTTTTAAGCTCTTCGTCCAGGGCCAGCATTTCTGTTTGTGCTTCTGCTTTGAGTGTATCACCGTTTAGACTTGTGCCGCCTTGTGGGCCTGCAATTGTGGCAAACTTTGACCTTGCTTCGCCCAGTGTGAATTTTGCTGTTGCTAGTGCATAATCTTGGATCCAAGGCTGTGCTTGTCTGTCTTGTAGCAACTGGTTGTCTGGCTTGACATTGTACACCCAAAGAATCATTGTTTCACCACTGGCATTGAACTTGCGTAGCAGTGTGATCACTTTAGTTACAGGATTGAACGTAAAGTTAATGAACCCGCCAAACATTTTAGCACTGAGTTCTTGGTACTGATAAAACATTTCGTATGTGGCTTGTCCGCCCACACGTCCTGCTTGTATAAGGTAAGTGTTCACATAGGCTGCTTCAAACGGTTCAAAACTGCTGGCATTGTCTGAATTTGAACCACCGATGCTGCGGCGAAATACTTGACGAACATCTTCAATTTCTGAGGGTAGCACATACTCTTGTTGATTTTCAACAATCTCTAAAAACACATATGAACTTTCAACACTGTTGCCTGCACGTTGACGATAGCGTCGTAGGCTTTGATTGATGCACATATCATAGTGTGATGGATCAAGTTCTACATCAACCATGTCTCCGCCTAAGCGAAAATAGATATAATCTCTGATGTCATTTTTGAGTGTTGTAACGTCTACAGCCATAGTGATTCCTTGTGCAATATATTATTTATCGCTATTTAACTGCTTTAAGGATCACTGTTTGCTCGTTGAATCTACCATTCATCTTTGTTTCAACACCTTTGATGTTGTCTAAAAACTTGCGCAACTGTACTTTACCTGCCTTGTTGAATTCTGGCAATTGCTGTTCAGGTTTACGCAGTGTTTTTGCCACGCTTTGCTTTTCATCAAAGAACTGCAGTGTTGTGCCTTTTACTTGTAGTGTGGCATGATCCTCTGCAACATACTTGCCAATCTTGCGGGTCTTTGTGTTAAACACCCACAGCTCTGTGGCGCCAATGATATCCACAGGATTGATACTGGCTACTTTATACTTTTCGTCAGTTACGCAATACTTGATTTTTGCAACCAACTTGTCAGCACTCTTAGGCTTGGGTGTTCGTGTCTTGCGAGTTGCTTTGCTTTCTGCTGTAATAAGATCACAAGCACCAACAATGCCTTGGAACAGTGCTACACCACGTTTGATTGCTGCTTTGTTCAAGTGTGCATATGCTTCACGCAAATCTTCTTCTTGTTCACGAG
>Ga0187217_1000967_pt1 | contig 11874 bp, 11 predicted proteins | sample 15SPOviralmetaG_FD_130165 | JGI IMG/M metagenome (GOLD analysis project Ga0187217, IMG submission 130165) | Marine viral communities from the oligotrophic San Pedro Time Series (SPOT) site, San Pedro Channel, CA, USA - 15 SPOT_SRF_2010-09-15... | ecosystem: Environmental > Aquatic > Marine >... | reverse complement strand
GATGCAAGTCAATATACGTAATGGTGAGTTAGCTCAACAAATGGGAATAGCTCAACTTAATGTTGACCAACAAACTGCAATGCAACGTGCTAGTGTTCAAGCTAACATGGACATGACAAAGTTCAGTGCAGCTCAACAAGTAGAATTAGCTAATAGCAAGTTTATGCAAACAGTAGCTGTAACAAATATGAATGCAGAGCAACAAGCTATTATGCAAAATGCTACAGCTATGGCAAGTTTAGATATGGCTACAGCAGACCAAAGAACTAAATTAGCAATTACAAATGCTCAAAGTTTTTTACAAATGGATATGACTAATTTATCTAATGAGCAACAAGCAAATATGATGAAAAGCCAACAAGAACAACAAAGATTATTATCTAATCAATCTGCTGATAATGCTGCAAGACAGTTTAATAGTGCTAGTGAAAATCAAACTAATCAGTTTATGGCTAATCTTAATGCTCAAATGAATCAATACAATGCTTCACAAAGTAATACAATGAGTCAGTTTAATGCTACTCAAGAAAATGCTGCAGAAGCTAGACGAGCTGGTAGAGAAGCAGACATTAATAAATTTAATGCACAGCTTACAACTCAAGTAGACCAATTTAATTCTCAACAAGACTTTGCAAGAAATAGTTGGAACGCACAAAATGCTGCTGCTGTAGAAGCTTCTAATGTTCAGTGGAGAAGACAAGCAAATACAATTAATACTGCTGCACAAAATACAATTAATATGCAAAACGCACAGAATGCTTTTGGTATGTCTATGCAATCTCAATCTTTTTTATGGCAAGAGTTAAGAGACCAAGCAGATTTTGATTTTAGAGCTAGTGAAAATGAAGAGAATAGAAAAGCTCAAATAATTGCTACAGCTATTGCTAATGAAGGAGAACCGGGTAAAAGATATGATGATTACCTAACAAGTTTATTAACAACCATAGGTACTTCATATAGAAGTGGATTATAAAATAGGAAATTAAAATGGGATTTTTAAGAAAAATAGGAAAGAAAATTAAAAAAGGTGTAAAGAAACTTATGGGCGGAACCTTTGGTAAAATCTTAGGAGGAGTAGGATTAGCTATGATGTTCTGGGGTGGAGCTAATGCAATGTTTGGTAATATGGATTGGTTTAAAAATTTAAGTGCTCGTGTTTCTAAAGTAAAACCTTTTGGTAACACAAGTATTGGAGAAACTATATCTACTTTAGATAAAGCTAAATTCGGAGATTTAGGAGTAGGTCAAAAAATAGCTAAAGCCGGAGTTGAAGTTGGTAAAGGTTTTTATACTGCTGGAGAAAGTATTGGGGAAACAATTGCAAAACCTTTTACAGGTGATTTTAGTATAGGAGATACTGTAGCAGATGTAGCTGAAGCAGGTATTAAACAAACTGCACTAACAGCTATACAAGGTGAGCCAGAAGAACAAACTGCAGGTTTTGGTAGAATGCCAAGTGTAGGTTCTTTCGAAGCTCCTCAAGCTTCTTATGTAGCAGAAGTTAGAAATCAAATGCCTAACTTACAAGCTACAGACTTTCAACAACTTAATCAAAGTTTATTTTATGGTACACTTTCACCTCAATACTTAATTGGACAAATGGGATAATATTATGGCAGTTTCAGAAAAAGCAATAAATTTTATACAAGGAAGTTTAGAACGTGGTAAAGCTATACCGGGTCAAAGTCTTACTAATGACCCTAGTCAGCCTTACAACTGGGAAAAACCTGCAGAGTATACTAATCCTAGAGAAGCTATGCTATATGTTTTTGAAACTTTAACAGTTCCAGAAACAACTACAAATATTTTATTATCGTTAAGTAATAACGTAGGTGTTATAGATATTGCTTCTATTACATTGTATTCTGGTTTCTTAGAAGGTAAATGGAGTCCAGATTTAATGTTGCTTTTAATGGAGCCTACTATGTATATGGTCATGGCTTTAGCTGAAAAAGCAGAAATAGAATATTCATTAGAAGCTGGTGATTCAGAAGAAACTACAGTAGAAATGTCTGGTGATAAAGCTGTAGAAACTTTACAAAGTGGCATAAGTGAATTAGATAAAATGAGACAAGTAGCTGCAAGTAGAGTAAATCCTCAATCAGTACCACAAGAGGTTAGAGAAATAATAGAAGAAACAGAGTTGTCTCCTAGTTTGTTAGAAAAAGTTCAAGAAGAAAAACAATCAAAAAGTTTATTAGATAGAGAGGAATAAAATGGCAGATAGAGATTACACAAGTTTATTAAGTAAAGGTTCAAACGCTAGTTGGCAAGATATAGCTGGAGCTTATTTAGGCAGTGATAGAAAAAAAGATAATAGAGCTAGAAATGTAATGTTAGCTACATTATTTTTTAATGCTAGAGAAGATAAAATGCAATCTAAAGTTAAGAAAAATTTAGAAGAGCTTGAAAGACAAAAAACTTTAGAAGTTGCAAAATTAAATAATCAATGGACTAAAAGAGTTAATTTATCAAATCAATATGAAAATATTCAAAAAAATGGAGCTTTAAATTATTATAGAGCTGATGCTGAAAAAGCTTTTGATGATGCACATATTAAAGAAAAAGAATTAATGAGTCTACAAGGAGGAGATATTGCAAAATATAAACTTGATTGGATGCAAGATTATTCAGATAAACAAAATAATGAGTTTATGCAAACTTATAATAAACTAGATAAATCTATTACTACTAAAGAAGAATTTACAAAACCATATATGGATTACTATTTAGCACAACAAAATGAAATAGCTTCTCCTGCTAATGTTAGTTTAGTGCATAAAGCATTTAGTAAAATAGGTATAGGTAAAGATAAAGAAAAATATGCTGATAAAATTGAACAATTAAAATTACAAAGAGAAGCAAATCAAACTAGAATACAAGGATTTACTCAAGATGAAATATCTCGTATTACTAAGAAAAGAGGAAAAGTAGGAGTCTTAAAAATTAGTAATGCAGATTTAAGCACACTATTAACTCAAAGTGGTTTAGCTGAAGCTGGTGCAGATAGTTTAAGATTAAGAAGAGGAGTTAGAGAAGAATGGATTACTGGTGGTATGACATACGAAGCTGCTACAGAAGCAATAGCTTCATATCAAGAAGGATTTAATTCTAAACTTAATTTGTTAAAACTTAAAGATACTGAAGAAACTTATAAAGAATTAAAACCAGAACCTACTAATAAAGCATCATTAGAATGGAACACTTGGGATAGAGGATTAAAATCAGCTAAGAGAAAAGTATTAGGTATTGAAGATTTAACCCAAGATACAATAGATAAAGCTAATTCTATATTTGATTTACAAGTAGCAATTAACAATGGGAAAGATAAAGGTATAGATGTTAAAAAATTAGAAAAACAGAGAGAAGAATTTTTACAAGATTATGTAGAAGAAGTCAGAAGAAAGGCTGTGGGTGATGTTAGCATGGCAACAGTTCAAGCTGAAATTATGACAAGTAGAATGGCAAGAGTATATGAAAAATTAGATTCTGGTGATTTAACTTCTAATGACATTATGATTAATGCGTTAGATATGGATAAATTACCTTCTGATATACAAGAAAAAATTAAAGGATTAAATCTACAAGAAATAAATTCTAATGAAGGAGTGTTAGGAGATTCATTATTTTTATTTAGAGAATTACAAACAGAAGAATTTATTAGACAACAATTTAAATTAGCTAAAATATTTTCTGAACAAGCTGTTGAAGATGACCCATTAAATATTTTAAAATAAATTAAAATGCCTTCACTATACGAACAATATAAGTATGAAAATAAAATAGATAATGTAAATGATTTAGAAGAACTAAAAAAACTTTACAATACTACACCTTCTTATCAAAAAGAATTTGGATTTTCAGAGTTTGTAAATATAGCTACAAAAGATTCTGCAAAACCTTTAAGTAGTGACATACAAAATATTACATCTCCTAAAAAACCCCCCGACCCGTTAGAGTCAGACCCTGATTTCTATAAAAAACAATTTCAACCAACTTATGAAGATTGGATAGGCAATAATATGCCTTTTAAAAATTATAGAAGAACAATGTATGGTATTGCTAATGAGTTAATTACAGGTGGTACTAAGTTACTAGGAGATGTAAGTTCTGGTTTAAATACATTTGGACAAAAAGAAGTTTTAGAAAAAATGGCTAAAGATAAAAATATGTCCTATGATGAATTGGTTAAACAAATTAATAAAAATAGAAACGATAATATAGATAAAGGTGTTGCTACTGTATTAAAACCAATAGCAGGTCCTGATATTTATGATAATAATACTATTCAAGAACCTGAAGGAATTATAGGTAAAGTTGCAACTGATGTTGTACCTTTTGTTGTTGGTATGGGTAAGTTTAGAAAACTTATGAGCTCTAATGTTGATGATGTAGTAAAACAAACTAGCAAAAAGTTAGATAAGAAAAAAGCTTTACGGAGTAAAAAAGTTAAATTAGCTAAAGATTTAGTTGCTGCTGAAGCATCATCACAACTTGTTTTTGCTGACGACCCTGAAATGTTTATTGTTGCTAATTATATAAATGAAAAATTAGAAACTAATGAACTTGATGATAATTTTATTGGAGACTTTTTTGAATATTTAGATGCTGATGAAGATAGTAGTGCTACTCAAAGAAGATTAACTTTACTATTAGATGGTGGAGTTTTTACTGGAATAGTAGGAGGAGCTTTTAAAACTGTATCACTTACTAAAGATGGATTAAGTAATGTATTAAAAAGAATAAAAAGTAATCCTGAAATACAAGAAACTTTTAAAAAAATATTAGCTCCATTAAAAGAAAAAGTAAAACCTTTTACTCCTAGTAAAATTAAAGATGCAGTAGATGATGATGTTTTTGTTTCTATTCCAAGAGAGGGAGGTAGAATTAAAAAAACTACTACAGATATTTTAAATGGAGTTAGAAATTTAAGAAGAAGATATTTTACTACTAGAGGATATTATAGTTCAGAAATGCATAATATTATTTTAGATGGTGAATTAGCTAAAGCTGGATTTGAAAAACAAGCAAAAAATTTATTAGATGATTTAACCTATCAATCTAAACAACTTGTTAAAGAAAAAGAATTTAGTAGTCCTCAAGTTACTAAAATGTTAGAAGATTATTTATCTAAAAAAATACCTTTAAATGAATTACCTGAAGGATTAAAAGATGTAGCTGTAAGAACTAGAGACACTGTTGATGATTTAAGTAGATTATTATTAGAACAAAAAAATATACCTGAAGATTTAAAATTTGTTATAAGAAGTAATATAGGTAAATACTTAAGAAAAAGTTATGAATATTTTGAAAACCCTAGTTATAAACCAAGTGAAGATGTTATAGAAGGTGCTGTAGAAAGCATAGCTGAAAAATTAGCTAGTAAATCTGTTCAAGCTTCTTTATTTGACGATACTGCAAAATTAACTTTAGATAATGCTCGTATAGAAGCTAGAGAAATTGTAGATGGTTTATTAAGCGATACAAAAAATATGGATTTTTATTTGGATAAAGTATACGGTTTTAAAAAAGCAGACATTTTATTTCAAACTAGAAAAGAAATAGATGAACCTCTAAGAAAATTTTTTGGAGAAAGAGAAACTCAAGATATAGGAAAAACTGTTTTTACTACTATAGAAACTCTTGGTAAATATTTATCTGATTTAAAAATGTACGATGATTTAGCTACCAAGGGAGAAGGCAAGTGGTTTTTTAAAGAAGGGACAAGTCCAACTACAAGAACAAGAGTTAATGCTACTATAAATGGACAACAGTTTGGTTCCTTAGATGGAATGAGAACTACTAAAGAAATAGCTAAATTTTTTGAACAAGCTTCTACAGGAAAGTTTGAAAAAATACTATCTCCTCTTTTAGCTTTTAAAGGAGTAGGACAAGCTGTTGCAACTGTATATAGTCTTACAACTCATGCTCGTAATACTATCGGTGGCGGTATTATTATGGCACAAAATGGATTAAATCCTTTTAGTAAAGAAACTAGAGATTCTTTTAAAACTTTAACAAATGAATTATATACTAGAACGCCTAACAAAAATAAAGCATTAGAAGAGTTATATGTTAAGTATCAAAATCTTGGCATAGTAAATCAAAATGTTAGAGTAGGTGAATTTAAAAAATTAATAAATGAAAACTTAACAGATGCTAACTGGGCAAAATCTTTAGATAGAACATTTGCTAGTCAAGCTTATAATAATTCTAAAAAATTATTTAACACAGTAACAGATACTTTTAATAAAACTTATGTAGCAGAAGATGATATATGGAGAATAGCGTCTTTTCAAAAAGAATTAAATGTTCTTAAAAAAGCATTTCCTAATAGAAGCACAGATGATTTAGAAAAAGAAGCAGCTACAATTATTAGAAATACTTTTCCTACTTATAATTTAGTTCCTTTAGGTGCTAGAGAATTAAGAAAAATTCCTTTGTTTGGTAATTTTTATTCTTTCTTTGCAGAAAGATGGAGAAATAATTATCATACTTTAATTAGAGGCATGAAAGAAATTAGGTCAGATAATCCAGAATTAATTGAAAGAGGTTATCAAAGATTATCTAGTCAAATGGCTGTTGGTTATTTAGGTAGTGAAGGTATCAATAGATATACTAAGTATGCTTTTGGAGTTAGTGATGAAGAAGAACAAGCTATAAGAGATGTTGCTTTACCTTATTGGTCAAAAAACGGAACTATAGGATATAAAAGAGATAAGTTTGGTAATATTTCATTTGTGGATTTAAGTTTTTCTGACCCTAATGCTCCGGTTCTAAATGTATATAATTCTTTTATGGATGAAATATTTGACCCAGAATCATCTCTTGATAGTGTTTCAGATAAAGTAGCTAGTGCAACTACAGAATCTTTAAAAACATTTTTACAACCTTTTATTGACCAACCTTTATTTACTGACAGATTAGCAAGAGCATTTATAGGTCAAGATGAAAATGGAAATGATATTCCCGGAACTAACCCAAATCAAAGTTCAATAGAAAATTTATTTGCAAGTTCTAAATATGTAGGAGAAGTTTTAATACCAAGATTTTTAAAAGAAGGAGCTAAATATACTAGGGAATTACAAGAAGGAGAACTATCTGGAGAAGAAGCAGCGGAAGAATTTGTAGGTAAATTAACAGGTTTAAATTATACTTCTGTTAATACTAATAATATAAAAAGAAATTTATTTTTTAAGATAAAAGAATTTAATACAAGCTATGCAGATACTCAAGATTTACTTAATATATCAAAAGTTGAAACAATAGATAATGCATTAGAAAATTATTTACGAGCTAATAGAGCATATTATAGAGACTATGTAACTTTAAATAGAGCTATAAGGGGAGCAAGAACTTTAGGAGTTAGTACTAAAGATATTAAAAACTCTCTTAAAAGTATAGATGGTACAGGTTTAGGCTCTATAGAAAAAAAAGGATTGTCATCTTACGATAATACTTTTCAACCTATTCGTTTAACTGATGGACAAATAAGAGCTTTATATAATGCATCTGATTATAGTGGTATGAGTTTTCAACAATTTAAAAGAAGCTATAAAAAATTATATAATCAATTAAGTATTTTACCTTTGTTACAATATGAAGATGATTTAAATGAAGCAGAAAAAGAAGTTATAAGTATTTTAAAAAGACCTAAAAGATTTACAAGACAACAAAAAGTTGAAGGTGGATTAATAGAAGGACCAGAAGTTACTGACACCAAAGAAGACCCTGCTGATAGAGTAGACCCTTTTACTGGTAGTCCTTACTCTGACCAGATGGCTAGACTTGGATTATCTGAAGGCGGTCAACCTAAAAATATATATAACAATATGGGTAACATAGAAGCACGTTTTGATTATTGGGCTGGTTTAACTCCTGAAACTTATGGTAAAGATAATAGATTTGCTACATTTGATTCTCCTATTTCTGGTATGAGAGCACCTTTAAGAGACATGCTAACTAAAATGGAAAGATATAGTAATGAAGAAAATCCAATAGCTCATGCTGTTACAGAATATTTAGGTGGAGGCAGGACAGGAACTTTGCAAGAAAAAATAAAAATAGCTTCTAAAGAAAATAAAAATGTTCAAGGTTATATAGATGAAGTTTCTGAAAGATATAGTAAATATGGAGAAGAAGGAATTATAGATGCTATTGCTAGAAGAGAGTCTGAAAATATGAAAGCAGCTAATTATTATATTAATAACAAAAAAGCAAAAGAGTTGGCTATAAAATTATCTAAATATGATTTTCCAAAAGGAACATCAACTGAAGAAATGTTAGAAATATTATCTTCTAAAAATAAAAAATGATACTTTACACAGAGATACAACTTGAAACAGCTTATAACATTTATAGGCTACATCAAATAAGTCAAGGTATAAATTTTATGGACTTAGAAAGCTTTAGAAAACTATACGAAGAGTTAGTAACAGAGATAGTATAATGGGTTTTCCGTTTGAGATAATAACTATGTTAGCATCAACTGTGCTTGGTGGTGTGATGAGTGTATGGTCTGAAAGTCGTAAAGCTAAAGCAGAAGCACAGAAACTTCTTATAACTCGTGGTGAGTTTGATATGAAAGCTAAGAAGCAATCACTTGACCACGGTTTAAAAGATAAAGGATTTGCATGGACAAGAAGAATCATAGCATTGACATCAGTCTTTGCTATTGTTTTATTACCTAAACTTGTAGCTGTATATTACCCAGACGTTAGTGTTACTGTAGGTTATACTAATTGGAATCCGGGTGGTTTGTTTAGGTCAGGTAGAGAAGTATTTGAATGGATTACTTTTCAAGGGCTTGTAATAACTCAATTAGACACTAACTTAGTATCAGCAATTATAGGCATGTACTTTGGTGGTAGTTTAGCTAAAGGAAAGTAATGGATACTAGAGATTTTATGACCATACTAGAGACTGTAGGTATTCCTGCAGCCTTTGCAGTTGCTGCTGGTTGGATGGTATGGAAACTATTTAATCATTTAATAGCAGATGTACATAAAAAATTAGATACGCAACATGGTATGATAGTTGCATTAATAGATAGAGTAAGACAAATGGATAATGACATGATACGAATAGACTCTATGGTTAGAACTGCCATGGGTATACAAGTAGATGTAGATAGATTAGCGAGAGCAGATGGAAAAAAAGACCAGAGGAAAGATTAATGAACTTAGATAACTTAGAAAAAATACACCCTATGAAACAAATTACTGTAGCTTCTATAATACAAGTATCTGTATTTGTACTTATGTTAGTTGCATTTTGGATAAACGATAAAGCATTATGAAATTAATACCAACATTTAAAAGCGATAAAAGTTTAAGAAACTGTAAGTTTTGTATATTCTTTTGGTCTATATTAATTATGTTTTGGTCTGTCAATAGTATGTCAGATGAAATAGTATTTAAGTTTAAGAGTCCTAGTTTTAATGGTATAAATACTAGCTCACATTATCTTACTATACAAAATCAAGAGTTTAATCGTAAAGAAGCACTTAAAGCAGAGATAAAAGCTTTACAAGAACAAATAGAAAGAGACAAAGAGAACACAACTTTAGCTAGATTTATTAGAAACTTAGAGTCAAGAATATACTCACAGTTATCAAGACAGTTAGTAGAAAATTTATTTGGTGAAATACCTTCTGAATCAGGAACGCTTACATTAGAAGGTAACACAATAGTGTACAACGTAGAAGATGGAATAATAACTTTAACTATAACGGACAGTGATGGCAATACTACAACGATATCTTTGCCTGTTGGTAATTTTACTTTCTAGCTGTGCAGTAATAGAAGAAAGTGGTGATTTAGTTTTAACTAAAAAAATACAATCAACTGCTACTTTAAATTTACAATCAGAAGAGTTAAGGAATTTACCTCCAGCACAAATAAGACCAACGATAGCTATATACCCTAATAGCTTTAGAGATTTAACAGGTCAGAGAAGAAGTAATAGTTCATTTGCTTTGTTTAGCACAGCTGTAACACAAGCACCAGAAGCTTTTCTTATTAGAGCTTTTAAACATACAGCAGGTGGAAAGTTTTTTAGAGTTGTAGAACGTGTAGGTTTAGATGACCTAACAAAAGAAAGACAGCTCATACGTAGTACACGTAAAGAATTTAAAGACGAAGACAAGATGAAACCTTTGTTATTCGCAGGGTTACTAGTTCAAGGTGGAGTAATTAGCTATGAGTCTAATTTAAAATCTGGAGGTAGTGGTGCTCGTTACTTAGGTATCGGCACATCAAAACAATTTAGGGAAGACACAGTTACTATATCATTAAGGTTAGTTTCTGTGGCTACAGGTGAAGTACTTATGGAAACATTAGTATCTAAAAGTATTTTATCAACAAGTGTTTCTCAAGATGTATTTCGTTTTATAGAAACTGGTACTGAACTAGTAGAAATAGAAGGTGGTATAGCAGAGAATGAAAGTGTTTCTATAGCTTTACAAAAGGCTGTAGAGAATGGGGTATTAAATATAATAAATATTGGAATAGATAGAGGCTATTGGAAATATGAACAAACTAAAATTATTAAGCCTGATTGCATTGATGAATGCATCGATAGCATACGGGGCTGACAACGAAATATATATAGACCAGTCTGGTGCTACATTTAATTTGGATGCAGAACAATTAGGTTCAGGTAATATTATAGGTGGAGCTAACGCTGTTGCTGGTACTATGACTGCATTAGATTTAGACGGTGGTACACAGACCATTGATATCAATCAAATTGGTTCAAGTAATAAATTTTTAGGTGATATTACTGCTGATAACTTTGTAGGTTTCTGGGAGTTTGATGGTTCTACTAACGTGTTTAACGTACAGATAGACCCAACTAATACTTACGGTGCTGATAACTCTGATGTTAATGTTGATGTAACAGGTGGTACAAATACATTTACACTAGATTTAGCAACTACATCTTTAGCAAGTAACGCAGATTTAGATTGGATTATTAATGGAGACGGTAACACTTTTGACTTTAATATCAACAATGCTGACGCAACAAATGACGTTAATGTTGATGGTAATGACAATACAATAAACTTTACAGGTCAAGGTTACGCAGGTGGGTACTTTAAATTAACTCAAGTAGGAAATTCTAGAACCTTTAACATAAATCAATTGAGTACTTTAGACAATGACTGGTTACGTATCACGTCTAATGGTTCTAGTGGCACTATTTGTGTCAATCAAAACGATGGGGGAAGTGCAGTCGGTTGCTAATATAGGCAACATAACTGAACTAAACGGAACAGGTAGAGTTGTAAGAGACGAAACCTACCAAGCCTCTCTAGCTCTAGACATAAACAGCTACGATAATGTCCAAACTTCTAATGGGAGATTGGGCATTACTTTTTTAGATGACAGTCAAGTTAGATTGACAGAGCATTCTGAATTAATTATAGATGAATTTATCTATGACCCTGACCCATCTAAATCTAAGATGGCTTTACAATTTGCAAGTGGTACTGCAAGGTTTATTACTGGTAAGTTAGCCACAATAGATAAAGAAAATATAACTATCAATACGCCTAGTGCTACGATTGGTATTCGTGGTACAGATTTTACTGTGACTGTAGATGAGTTAGGTCGTAGTTTAGTTATACTATTACCAGACGATAATGGTCTTCCTAGTGGAGAGATAGTTGTCGCAACAGCTATGGGACAGGTAGTTCTTAACAAGCCTTACCAAGCTACTACAGTTTCTATGTTTGAAACTAAACCCACAAACCCCGTTATTCTTGACTTGACCTTAGAGTTAATTGATAACATGTTAATTGTAAATACACCTAGGGAAGTAGAACAAAATGAGAGAGAAGATGGAGGGAGCAGTACTAATATTCTTGATGCT
>Ga0187217_1000954_pt1 | contig 11956 bp, 6 predicted proteins | sample 15SPOviralmetaG_FD_130165 | JGI IMG/M metagenome (GOLD analysis project Ga0187217, IMG submission 130165) | Marine viral communities from the oligotrophic San Pedro Time Series (SPOT) site, San Pedro Channel, CA, USA - 15 SPOT_SRF_2010-09-15... | ecosystem: Environmental > Aquatic > Marine >... | reverse complement strand
TTAATTGATGCACCAGGTTTGAAGTCAGTTAGAGGAGCGGGTAGTTGGTTTGAAAGAATAGTCGTATCCCTAAAGATACGGTCTGTAGAACCAGCAGCAGGTGCTGATGTAAACGATACGGTTCCACTACCACTGGTTGCATAACCAGAAATAGTAAATCCACTAGATTGGAGAACTCCGTCGATACTTACCTTAACTTCTGCCTGACTCAACGAAGGGAAGGTAATTGTATACGTGGCCGGAGCTGTATAAGTTGATTCAGCCATTAGTTAGGATTGTTTATTTTTCTGATGGATTCGAGACTGCCTGCATTATTAGTATCACGACGTGTTCTGAAAGTCTCTGCAGCACGTTGTTTTTTGGTTTCATATAACTCATCAGTAAGGTCTGGATTGTTACGCCTTACCTCAGCCCAAGCCTTTTTACGTGCAGCTTCAAAACGTTGTTTAATAAGAGAGTTATGTAGATATGAATTCATCGGATCTAAATAGTTCTTATTAGAATTGCGATCATTAGTCATTCGCATGACAGACAGTTGCACATCACGACGATCAGCCAGTTTATTTAGCTTGGCTTCTAACCCTTGCTTACCTAAATACTTTTGAAATTCAGAGCGAAGCTTGGGGTGTTCCTTTAGTTCAAGTCCATCAGGAGATGTATACGAGACAAGACGCAAGTCATAGTTACTATTCCATAACAAGGTTCTGCCTGGACTATTGTTAAGACTGATACCTACGGGAGAGATAAGATTATACATCTTCTCCATGAAGTTCCAATCTCTAATCTTCTCACCATTTAATACATCGTATTTGATAGCAAGATCATCAGCAGCAATATACTCAGAAGCAAGGTTCCTGTTACGGATAGAACTAATAATATCTTTATTGATCTCACGCATAGGTGAGTTCAGTGTTTTACCAATATCATTACGTAAGCCTGCAAGAGGAACAGTGTTGTTAATGATATTACCTGCAATTTTTTGTAGCTGATATGGTTCACCACTAGCAAGGTCAATAAGTTGACCAACACCCTGTAGGTATGACTTACTGGTAACACCACCACCAACTGTTAAAGCAACCTTAAGTAAGCTTTGCTCAGCCCACTGGGGACCCATCAGGGACATATTGTCTCCAATATCAGCAATGGTAGAAAGGATATTATTGAATGGTTCAAAGGATTCGTAACTGACCCATACATCACCTGCTGGTGAAGGTACCTTGAATGAACGTGGCTGCCAGCCTGTATCCATCCATAGCTTACGGAGACGACGATCTTGTGGACCATTGCCTGTCAAACCACCGTTGGCGTAATACATACTTGCCATAAAGGTGACACCAGATCCAATAGCCAAACGTCCTTTACGGATGTTTTGTGCATTAATAAGATCTTGTGCTGACTCAATACCGTATTGTCTTACTGAATCAAGGTTATCTACGGTTGCACTAGCAATATTGCGATACTCCTTACTGAGCTTCTCAAGGATAGGCATGTGCTTCACACCAAACTCAAGACCATTAATACCTGTACGTGCAAAAAGGAAGAAAGGTTTCAGCATAGGTGCTGAGTTAAATAGACCTTCAAGCTTCTGCGCCACACCAGACAGCTCAGTTGTAAGAGTAGCTTCCTTAACCTGAGACTCAAGGTAAAGATCACTCTTCAGATTAATGTTGCCATCTTCATCTAACAACTTAGAGTAGAAGTTATTCTCAGCTACCTTCAGTATTTCAGGTGTAATCTCTGCAATGTCACCCTTTTTAAAGGACTCCATTGTATCCAACATAGACTTCTCTCTTGCCCTGGCACGAGCCATAAGCATGGTAAAAGCATCGTCAGTAGCACCCATAATCTTGGTGCCATAAGTCAGAAAATTCTTATCGTTTAAGGTACGGATCATATCTGTAAAACGATAAGCAGTTAGATCCATTTCAGTTCCATGGGTCTCTGCCCATTTGCCCATGATTGCCCACTGTTGGTCATTACGTGTAACACCTTCAGTAAAACGAGTTTTCATGTTGGCAATATCACCAGCCCAATAAGCACTTAGGTTTCGACGGAACAGTTGGAATGCTTCAGGTACTGCCTGGATATAAGCATTAGCACCAGCAAGGCTTGCCCTAGCAAGTGCACGATCACCGCCTGGCATCGAAGCACCAATGACAGCAGACAACGGTCTAAGGAAAGACGCAGTAGCCGTACCCATGATTGCTCTCACAGGTGTTTTAACACCACTAAGGATGCTATGTACCATCACAGAACCTAGTTCTCTGACAGCTTGGTTACCGTACTTCTTACCGTTGAACTTACCTCCACGTAAGGAGGCACGCATGTAAGCGTCAAAGTCAGTGAGGTTATGTACATCATCAGACATAGCAAAGAACTCTGACAACGCCTTAGTCATGTCATCATTAGGATTTTCCTTTGCAAGCTTGAGAAAGGTAGTCAATGCCTCTTCTGATTCAGAACGCATTGCTTCAACTTTTTCTGTAACCCGTTTTGCAACACTTGAATCTTGAAAATCTAAACCTTGCAGCTTCGCACCAGCAAGATAACGAGAGCGTTTTACGTTAGTAAGACCAACGATCAAACGATCTGCAGCAGCTTTTATAGGACCATCAGTATCAAGGATGTCAGCAACACCCGAGATTTCTCTCATGCCGAGACCAAGATCTCGTACTTGTTTAAACAAAGAAGCATTGATAATATCTGCAGCTCTGATCGCCTCATTATTCCAAGAGCTAAGTCCACCGATAGTGTCGGTATCACGAGACATAGCCTCCCAAAAGGCATCTGAATCCATATCAGAATAATCACGACCCATTGCTTCACGTACTCGATCAAAAGCACCGCCATGAGTAGTACGCATCGATTGACCAGCTTTCTTAGCGTCTTTCAACATCTGCTGATAACGATCATCACTAACAAGAGTCTTTGCCATACGCCTAAACTCTGTCTCTGTCACATCAACAGAACGTGCCATGGTCTCAAGCTGACGTGATGTAAATACGTTGTCAGTAGAACCAGCACCAGGTGTAGGCCAAGACCTACCTAGGTTGTCAGATTGCTGTGCTACATCAAAAGGTTTCTTACTTGATACGGGGTTACCTTGCCAAGGGTCAGCAATAGCCTTGCCTTTAGCAGCACGGAATGTATTACCAGGCTGACCAGCAGGTGGTACTTCAACGGGATCTAATCCTTGAATTTCTAATTGCTTGGCATATGTTTCACGTGCACGTACATCATCTGCAATTTCAGCAGTAGCAGATTCTTTGAGTTGGTCATCTCTATTCTTGAGACGCTCAGCATCAACCTTTTTACCATCAGTTAGCTTACTAAGAAGCTTACTGACGACAAAATCAAGACCAACTCCTTCAGCCATATTCTTTAGTGTTTTAAAGAATGGATGGTCACTTTCTTTTGTACCCAGAACTGGATTGATAGTGGAGTCGAATCCAGACTGTAGAAACTCACCAGCCCAAGGAATTCGTTCTAGTATCTTGCTGTCAGTAATAGCTTGAGTTGCAGTATCTTCCTGGGATTGAGAGGACACAAGATCGGATACAGCTCCAAGTGCTGTACCTCTTACAGCAAGACTAGCAATACCTTTACCAATACCTGCAGCACCACCAGTTAATGCAAGAGATCCATAGTGAACACCTTGTTTGGCAAACTCACCATACCAAGTATTAGTTACGTTATTATCTTCAACTTGGTCTAGGTAACCAATAATACCCAAAGGATCAAAGTCAGTAACTGCTTCACCTTTTTCTTTTATTTCTTGACCAAGGCGTCCGGTAGCCATATCAACAACCCGTTCTGGAAAAGAAAGGATTGAGCTGGCAGTTAGGGCAGCACCACCAAGAGCACCACGACCTAATTCACCAGCAACTTCAGCTACTTGATTTTTGGATTGTTCATCGTCGTCATTTTGTTCTTGAAGAACTCTTGCATCCTCTGCTTTTTCTTGCTGTAATCTTTCTTCTGTCAAAGATGCAATACTAGCAAGCTTATCTTGTATGTCTTGAGGATCAATTAAATTTGGATCAATCATTCATCTGGTTATGTTTTAAGGATAGTTCATTGATTAGTCCGTCGTGCTTTAACTGCTTCTCTGACTTGATCTAGGATTGCATAAACAGTGTCGAGACTCATTGATGCTGCATTGTTTCCAACATTTGGATACGATGTAATTCCAGTATTAGGATTAGGAGCAGAAGCAAATTCTAAAGAAAAATCTTCAGCGGCAGCCTTACGATCATTTGACTCATAATTCAAATAAGCAGATAAACGAGGACGTTTCACACCACCTAAAAGTATTTCATCTAAGATTTGGAACTGTACATCTGGAGTCATCACAACATCATCAGATAGTCCCAGTCTTTGGATAGAACCATCAAAAGTAGAAGAGATTAATTGAATAGCGCCTAAGGCATTCCAGCCTTGGTTATAAAGTCCTCTCCATTCACCGACTGTTTTTAACTGAAGACCAGGTACACCACCGGGTGAGTCACCAGCGAACCCTTTGTTACCTGAATCGAAGTTTCCTTCGCCAGACATGACAAGATCTCTCAAAGGTTGTATAGGAGATGCTGTTGTGGCTCCACTCAAAGCCAACTGATTGTAATCAACATCAGTTTGTGTTCTGAAAATACGAGACCTAGTTAAAAAAGGCGCAGTTAATATTCGTTGTAATGCAGGTTCAGCTTTTTCATAAGCCTCCCTGCGGGAATCTTTCCCAAGATTTTTTCCGGTGTATGCAAGGTACTGGCTATCAGCAAGATCCCAAGCAGTGAGGTATTTGTGACCACGGGTAACATCCTTATAGTAACTTGGAATTTCTCCAGTACCGTTGTTAAAAGATTCAAGTTGTTTGAGATAAGGTTCAGTTCCTGGAATTACAGTTGCATTTAAGTCAAAAGTTTTATTTTGAGCACTTTCTAAATAAGATTGACCATCAATAATTTCTTGCTTTCTTTTTTTATCTAGCTGTACTTCACTTCCAAAACCAAGTTGACGATAACGTTGTCCATAAGTCATATCTGTACTTTTACCATCACCATCTTTAATTTGATCATCAAGTTGATTGGAATATTCGATCTGTGATTTGACCGCAAGTAAATGTGCCTCCATAGGAGTCTTGGCTCCAGACAAAATATTTTCACGATAAAGTCTGTTATATTCAGCCTCTACATTTAAACTAACAATTTGCCATTCTTGAGTACTAGCATCATCTACACCGAATGCCTCATTAGTAATTGTATTAGCTTGAGATCTAATCCAACTATTAGCCTTTGCATCAACATCTGATGGACGAATTAAGCCACGATCTACACTTGCATTTGCTTCGTCAATATACTTATCATACAGAGAAAGGCTAACATCTTTTAAATCAGACTTAATAATAAACCCACGGTCTTTTCTCTTTTGTTGAATAACAAGATCATCAGCAGCATCATCTCTAGTCTCAAGATCAGTTTGATACTTTTGATAAAAATCAAACTCCGAAGGTGCGATATACAACCCTAATTCTGCAGCATCTTTAGAAGCATCTCGCATCATTTCATTAATAGCTTCAGGACTAAAGCTCCCACTCCTATGCAATTCATGAAACTGCTCTCTTTTTTGTTCTACAAACATTCTTTGAGCCGCTTCGTTTCTATTAAAATCCTGAATTGTAGCTAAACCTTGCTCTACTTTCATCTGAGCAAATCTAGGGTGTTCATTAAAAGGTTTGCCGTTAATGATTTCTTCGCCCAATGTTTCTAAATTCAACATATTGCCAGGGACGGAGTTTCTATTAATCTCTTCAAGTAGATCAAGAGCACCAGATCTTCCTAAATACTTACCCTGTGCATTTTTAGTATGACTTGTTGATCGAACAAAATCCGAAACTTTGCCGTCTTTAAAAAGTAAAGCAGTAGCATCCCGAACAACCGTAGCTGATTGATCCTGATCATTGGCATCTTCAAGTAGCTTGATCTCGTTATTCTTAGCTTTTGTATAAGCAGGAATTGCATACTTAGCAATCAGACTTGTAGAGTAATTTTCAGCAAGACCGTTTAAGAAGTCAGCACCTTGAGATTTCATATAAGCAATCTTTTGTTCATGCGTTAGATTATTCTCTGCAAAGTAAGCAGCAGATCTTTCGCTTAGGCTAGAATTAAAGTCATCAACAGCGTCGATGATGCCAGCTTTTTTGAGTTCAGCGATGTGATAACCGTTAAGACGACGTATGCCTTGAACAACAGACATACGTTCACCATTTTCTTCAGCCTTGCTGACAATTTTGTCAGTAGCCTTGGTGGATTCCTCAAGCTCAGCTTCTAGTTCATCTTGCTTGGCACGTGCAGCATCAAGCTTTTCTTGAGTGTCAATACCAAGCTCATTAAAGACAGTAGCTTCTGTTTGGAACCTTTTGATGCGTTGTTGTTGCACCTCCCCAAGGACAGTTCCTAACGTGCTTGATAACTTACTTAAGGCACGCATATTGTCACCGGCCTTAGCAGCATTTAGCTCCCGTGCACGGTCATTAGCATTAACGGACTGGTTCCTACGATCGATACCTTTCTCTAGTGAGTTGTGTAAGTCACGAAGTCTGTCTGAATACGCGGGTGTGGGGTCAGGATTGAAGTCCCTAGACCCAGATGTAATACCTGAATATGTCATTAAGCCCCTCCGAGTCTCTTACTTTCAGGTGCAAAGCTGTTGTATGTACTTGCACCTTGTACTGCTGCACCAGCAAGACCTGCAACAAGACCAAGAGTGCTAGGACCCCTAACAAATTCAATGTCTTGACTTGGAGCAGGACCAGCACGGAATGGAGTAGCAACTTGTGCAAAGAGTTGCTGCCTTCGTGCATCTGCTGATCTACGACGATTATCAAGGTTGCGCTTACTAGCAATATCAGAACGTGTAAGGTTTGATACCATCATCCCTCGTTGTCTTCCAATTTCTTTAGCTAAATTCTTTCCATAACTACGAGATCGACCACCTTCGTTAACAGAAGATTCTCCTAGTAACTTTGTAACTAAATCTCGATCTTCAACTAGGTATTGATTAATACGATCATCTTTGGCTAATTCTTCTTCAGCAGCAAAACCAGCAAACGCTAATGCCTGAGCATCTTGTTGGCGTTCAACATCCATGACATCCTGATTGTATTCAGCAATGCCACGTAAGTTAGTAAGGTCATACTGACGATTTCTTTGATTTGCTTGGTTAGCAATTCCTCTGTTTTGAGCAGCAGCTTGGGCTTGTGCATCCTGGTGTGAGCCAATAGCACCCAATGCTGAAGACCCAGCACTCAGAACACCTAACGTTGCACTAACGGGTTCGCACACGGCAAAATTCTATAAAGGTCAAATTGTTTGGTCCATGAGTTAATTCCCTAAGGAACTTAAAACCCAAGAACTTGAGAAGCTTGAGGTGTGTTGTATTACGTTTATCTGCTATGTTCCAAAGCAACTCTTCAGGTCGGCTTTCGATATAGCGTTTAGCTTCCCGTGCAAACGTAATAGGAAATGTAGATATGGCAGGTGTACATAACATCCAGATCTCTCCTTCAGTACCTACACCAGCTACACCAGCGATTACTCCTGTAGGTGATGTGAAATAAACAGAGTCTGTTTGTTTAGCACCTATAGGTAGAGTAAGTTTCGGGTCATGTCCATGTCCCTCCACTACCTCTCTGTAATCTTCTGGACGTAAGTTACAGGCCACCTCATAGGCAGCCTGCATGGTTATTGGATGAATAATCTTAGACACGCTTGTGATACATGGAGGTGTAGTCACCCTCCCAAGTCATCGAACGAAGCGAAGCAGGTCCAGGGTGAAAAGATTTAAGCGTTAGGTTGCAATTCCGATTACGTTCGTAGACAGGAACTTGCTGAGTTTTTTCTTCAACAAACGGTGCCTCATCAGCATCGTAGAAATCCATAGGTGTAGCGTCATACTGAGTAGTTACAGTTGACTTACCAAGTCGTTTAAGGTCAATGTCAATTTGACCAACAGGACCAAAGCGAAGGTTGACACGTTGAATAGTTAAAGAAGCGGTAAGATCCGAAGTAGTGGTTTCACCAGCTTTTTGTTTTACAAAGATACGTGGCATATCAACCTTCATTTCATAAAGCCAACCAACTACAACAGTATCTCCGCCAAAGTCACCAAGGAATTTGTGATTAGGTGAGTTACCTACCCGTTGAGTTGGATCTGAAATAAAGGTTTCGCCCGTCGCTAAGTTAACAGCACCTAGCGTTCCATCATATGTGTCATCAAAAGTTACTGTTGTATAGGTGCCGTCGTAGGAACCAGCAGTAAGTGATCTAGAGGCGTCAAGATGAACAGCATATGTAGTAACGTTACCATAAAAATCATCACCTACAGCTTCACGTGCATTATCAATATCCTGCAAAGGTATTTTAAACAGGTTTGAGTTGACAGGATGAAAGAAGTTATAAGGAAAAGATTCGATTATATACAACTCATCGTCCAAAACAAACAGGTGCTGAACGTCAAAAGGAAGTGTCCACTTAAACCAAGCCGATTGAACACGACGATCACCAGTATTAAAGTAACGATACCCATAAATATCGGGAGTACCAGACTTAGAAAAGAAAATAGTGTTGTTTTCTCTACTGTTCGCAATGACATCTAAGTCATGAGGCAAGAGACGAGGAGCAATTTTTGATTGTTCAATCATGCTCGGCTCACCTTCACTCCTTACGTCAAACATCTCAAAGAAACGTCCATTAGTACCAGCACTATCTACGAAGGCGATAGTAGTTCCTAAAGAGATAGGATCTGTCTGAGGACTATATCTATATGTAGAGATATTTGATACCTTACCAGTTTCAGGAGTTAACGAATCACTATCGGTGTGTAGCAAAAACTGCTGGGTTTCTGCAAAGACAACCAAACCAGTATTAGTTTCAATAGCATTTTTTAGAAGTGTTGGTTGGGTGGCGCTAGCTTCTATGTCAATAGGATCAGATCCACCAATAACTAAAGCAGTTTCTTGGAAAAAATTACCAGGCTCACCAGCTCGACTTAAGATAATATTGTCTTCACATAAAAAACCTAAGCGGTTACGATGGAAGAATGTCTGGTTAATTTTTTTCCCATTGTTATTGTCTAAGGCAGTTGCATCTGCAAACAAAGATGGAAATGGATTCGTATTATCATCACCAACTTGGCGAGTAATCCAACTGTATGTTCCTACTGTAAAACTACCATCAGACTGACGCTGAATAGTATGAGGAAGAGTGCTTGCATCAAAACTAGTAAATTGATTAGGACCAATAGTTTCTTCCCATCTACCGATACCATCAGCACCACCATCACCTACAAACTTAAGGAAGTAATCATCCTCTTGTGAGTCACTACTATTAACAACTTTAATAATGAAGCCATTCTTGCATTGACGTGGCAGTTCTGATACATCATTGATCTCCATTGGAGTAATCCGCCAAAGATCAGGCTGCTTTGTCTCAACTACAAAGGGAGCATCATGTGCAAGAAATATACCATTACCAATAACTTCTACAACATTAAGAGCTATTTTACCTTGACCAACTCCTTGTTCAACTTGACTAAGAATACCGTCAGCAGATACTGAAAGATTAGCGTCAAACGAGGTAGGTTCTGGACGGAAAAATCCAAGGTCTTTTTTAGCCTTAAGCTGCTGTACTTCTTTTATTTGAATGGCGTGCTGAGTCCCTGTCCCAGTTTGTACAGTGAACGATTGGTTTTCAGCCCAACCATACCCACCACTTAAAAGTTCTACACTTGAATTATAAACACCAATATAATCAGTTGATTCAGTTGTACCTACGGCGTTATGGGAGACAGCTACTTGACCAATAACAGTAAGACGGAATACTAGATTATGGGCGTTTATCCCGTCTGATGCAATAAAGATTTCAGTGGTTTGATGTTGTAGATTTGGATCAATACCTGTGTAAGTATTATTACCAGAACCACGAGCAATAGTTGTAAAACCCGAACTAGCAGTATGTGCAATGTTTAAAGCCTTACCAGTATGTTGCCTGGTTGGATCGTTTGGGTTGAAAGTAGTAACGTTTGGAGTAAGAGGACCTTCAGTATCAGTTGGTGTATGAACATCAAAGCTGTACTCTCTGCCATGAGCTAGTTGACGAAGCTCAATATAGGCTTGGTGAATATTAGTAATACCAGTTCCGACACTTACACCACGGTCCTCAGACTTATCAGTAGCCGCAACAGAACGTTTAACGGAAACAGTACTGTTAGTAACAAACGTAGTGTCACCAACAGTCAAAAACTTTAGATCTTCATCAGTGGTATGTGTAAGGTATGTGTTAGCACTTCCGTTATGTCGAAGTGTTCCTCCTGTATCCCAGATCTTTACTGCACCACTTCTCTGTACTTGACCAATGTAAGCACCTTCTGCTTTATCACGGTAATAACTGAACCAAGTACCTACAGAGGCACCTGACAACGAGTTGATAAACCTACTGCCAGGACGCTTTACCAAACCATCCGTGATGTCAGGGATACCATTTACTAAATCTTTCACCTGCCCTGGCAATACCAGCTCATCAGGTTGTTGTGAGATACCTCCAGTAAAACTAGGGATAGTCTGAGTAATGCTTGTCATTAGCGCCTTAGTGCATGGTGTGGTTTATAAGCTTGATAGGATGTGCCATCCGGCCAACCCATAAAGGTGTGATCTCCTTGATCACATTCGTAGTCCACACAAGCAGCACGTGACTGTGCCTCTTGTGATCCAAGTAGTTGTACTAATTGAGGGTTAGCAACCAGTTGAGTAGCAGCACGACCTGCTGCACGGAGAATGATGTACCGCTGGAATACGGAAGGTAGGTCATTGAACTCATACAGTGTTACTACGTCTAGATATAAATCAGTAGTAAAGACGTCTGTATGGTTGTACTTGTCATAAAGACGACCATTTCTTTTCACTACGTCTGTAGTTTTAATGTCCTGACCATCAGTGACATCATACCTAATTACATTAGGAGAGATGATGTAGTGCCCATCAATATTTGGTGAGTACTTTAAATTATATTCAGTGTTGTAGGACCAACCTTCATTCTGAACATCAATATTTACTTCACGCAATATGTTATGAATGAATGAAATTTCAGGATTGGTGAAGTCAAGAGTGTTGACTGGGGCTTGACCGATACTCCCCAGAATTGAGTTGACTGCGGATAATTCGGTATCGAGTGAAATCGTAGAGGGAGTAGCCATATAGTTAAAAAAAAGGGACCCCGAAGGATCCCCATAAAGTAATAATCAGAATGCAGAAGGGGCAGACGCAGTGCCTGCAAACAGTTCTACACAAGCAGCAGGGTTCAGATAATCTGCACCACAGGCCATGCGGCCCAGGAGCACGTCACCTTGATAGATGACACTTACATCACCACTGGTGACTTGAACTTGAGGACCAATTGCCTCAACAACACCAGCACCTTCCTTTTGGAAGATCAGACCACAAGAGTTAGAGCCAAGCTCAGAAGCTGTGCCGTAATCGTTGTTGATACCAGTAGAAGCGCCAGAGGCATCTTCAGCAGTCACACCAACGAAGTCACCTGTATTACCAGGTGAAGTAACGCCAGGGTTTGTAGCAGAGCCGGAGCCGTACTTAGTACCGTAGTTGCCAAAGAACGGAATGTTCATTGACTTGAAGATCTTGATGCCAGCAATCTCAACGATGCCTTGGCCGTTCTGCAGGGCGGTTCCCTGTACGTCACGGTTAACAAGACCATTGGATCCGACAGCTTGGATCAATTCGTAGTACTGACGTGGGTTCAAAACACCGCAACGTCCGTCGCTACTAACACCCTTCTCATCCATCGCAGCAGCGGCGTCGTAGAAGGCGGCAACAAGGTTGCCTGCAACATAAGCATCAGATGCGTTAGCTGTTGCGCCAACACGAATCTGAGTACCACCAGGCTCTGCA
>Ga0187217_1000953_pt1 | contig 11956 bp, 10 predicted proteins | sample 15SPOviralmetaG_FD_130165 | JGI IMG/M metagenome (GOLD analysis project Ga0187217, IMG submission 130165) | Marine viral communities from the oligotrophic San Pedro Time Series (SPOT) site, San Pedro Channel, CA, USA - 15 SPOT_SRF_2010-09-15... | ecosystem: Environmental > Aquatic > Marine >... | reverse complement strand
CAACTAAACAGCACATGCATAAAAATTATGAAAAACTGCCTAAATGTCTAATAAAGTTTATAGAAATAGGAACATTAATAAAAATAGAAAAAAATGGAGAAATATATAGAGGAGGTCAGTTGTATCGTTTTTATGGAAATAACATTATTATAAAATATTATGACGAATATGTTTATGTAGATGTAGATGAATATAATATATATATATATAATACAGATTTAAGATACAAAAAAAAATATCTTAATAAAAATGAATAAATTATTGTGCCATTTCTTGTTTTTTATTAAGATATTTTATTTTATATTTTAAATATTTATACAACCAATATTCATCGCTTTCTTTATTCCCCATAAATTTACCTCCTTCCATGTCATCTTCACCTTCACCTTCATCTTCACCTTTGCCTTCACCTTCATCTTCACCTTCACCTTCACCTGTTTCCTTGGTTTCATCTTTACCTGTTTCCTTGGTTTCATTTATTTCCTTGGTTTCATCTGCACCTGTTTCCTTGGTTTCATCTTCACCTTCACCTTCACCTGTTTCCTTGGTTTCATCTTTACCTGTTTCCTTGGTTTTATCTATTTCCTTGGTTTCATCTTCACCTTCACCTTGATTTTGACCTTTACCTTCACCTGTTTCCTCGGTTTCATCTATTTCCTCAGTTTCATTTAATTCTTCTGGTTTTGTATCTCCAAAAAAAGAACCAAAGAAATCGCCAACATTAGTTCGTAAATTATCCAAAAAATTTTGCGAATTTTCAACAACTTCACCTGCTTGTTCGGCAATTTGTGAATTTTTAATATTTTCAACAACTTCACCTGCTTGTTCGGCAATTTGTGAATTTTTAATATTTTCAACAACTTCACTTGCTTTTTCAGCAATTGGTGAATTTTTAATATTTTCGGCAACTTCACCTACTTTTTCAGGAAAGATAAGATTACCTCCTTCATAATAATCACTTAAAGTAGAAGTGTCAGTGTCAGTGTCATAACTATTATATTCGCCAGTTAAATTAAAATCATATGTCATAATTAATTTATATTATATATATTATATATTATAAAAAAATAAATAAAATAATAAATAATATAGATGATTACAAAATATAATATTTTTACTGTAATAATTTTTATATGTATAATGATGGTATTATATGTTAGTGATAATAAAATACAAAAATTTACGGGAAAATTAATGGGTGGTTCATTAGATTTAATAAAAGATATAAGACAAAAAGGGGAAAATAAAATATTTGTATCAATTGCGTCTTATAGGGATAAACAATGTTTATATACATTAAAAGATTTATTTATAAATGCGAAATATCCAGAAAATATAAATGTAGGAATATGTCAGCAAAATAAAAATAGAGGTGAAGATTGTATGATTGTTGAGAAATGTATTAGAGATGGGTTATGTATAAAAAATCAAATAAAGATAATAAATTTAGATTATACAGAAGCGAAAGGACCAGCATATGCGAGATATTTGTGTTCTACATTATATAATAATGAAGATTATTATTTACAAATAGATTCACATATGAATTTTGTAGAAGAATGGGATGACAAATTAATTAAAATGTATAATAAATTAGATAAAAATAATAAAAAAGATAAAGTATTATCAACATATCCATTGGATTATTCTGATAGACATCTAAATAAAGTGTCGTATATATGTGAGTCAATGTATAAAAAATATAAAAACATACCTGAATTTAATGCACATATTCAAGAGAAATGGGATGAACCTAAATTAACATATATTGCTTCTGCAGGATTTTTATTTATGCCAAGAAATATTGTTTTGGATGTGCCTTTTGATAATAAACTTGATTATTTATTTATGGGTGAGGAGGTGTTATATTCAATGAGATTATTTACCCATGGATATAGTATTTTTGCACCAAATGAAAATATAATGTATCATGATTATGGAAGAAAGGATGAACCAAAAGTGTGGGATGATAATAAAAATTTCAATAAAAATAATGAGGGAGTTATAAATAAAGTTAAATATTTGTTTGAAATGGGTGATTTTAAAAATATTCCATTAGAATTACAAATGGATATAGATAAGTATAGTGCTGGTAAAGTTAAAACAGTTCAAGAGTATTTAGAATTTGCTGACTTGGATATGATAAATGGTAATGGGTCTAAGAAATGGTGCGAATAAATAAAAATTGATTTAAATATAAAACAAGATATATAAATTATAATAAATTAAATAAAAATAATGGAAGATTTAGATAAAATATTTAATAATTTAAATATAAATAATAATAGTAATAAAAACATAGTAACAATTCAAAAAATATTTAAGATAAAAAAGAAACTGGTTTTAGATGAAACAACTACAAATAAAAAAGAACTTAATGATATTAATAGAAGGATAGAAAAAGAGTTTTGTTATGAAACCGCAATGGAATTAACCGATAAAAAATTATTTGATAGATATAAAGAAAGTCCATCTGTAATAAAATCAATAAGTAAATTAGATATTGTGTTATCGAAATATGTAAATGAAGAAGATAAACATAAAATATTAGAAGAATATCTATTAGAATTAATACCAGCAGGAACTAAAGGTGTAATACGAGGAAAAAAATTTAATAAAATAGTTGAAAAAAAAATAAATAGTTTTGATTTGGATAAGGAAAATTTTGATGTTTCCTTTGAAAAAAAATGTGAAAAACATATGACAGATGAAATACCTGATTGGTATATTTTAGAAAAATCAACAGGTAAAACTATCATTGGTATGAACCAGTTAGATTTATGGGGTGGAGGGCAACAAATAAATAGGGGGTCAAAATATTTAATTAATAATCAAAATAATAGTGAAAATAGTAAATTAGTATGTGTTGTTTCAAATAAAATACAACTCAAAAGTGATAAAAATAAAACATTCAAATTATTTAAAGTAGGTTTTGAAAATGATACATTATGTTATTTAAATAATTTACAAAGTATTATTTATTCATATTTTAGTTTAAAATAGTTTATTAAACTCTTTTATTAACTCTTGTTTAGATATTGATTTTGGACCACATGTATTATTTTTACATTCATAGATAATATTTTTTAATTTATTAAATAATGCATCTGTTAATTCTATATCAAACTTAATAAAGTAATGTGATTGAATAGATTTGTCTTTGGTTTCTTTACTAATATATCCTGCGTTCACACCTACACGCCTAAATGATATATCATGTTTATCTGTATTTTTTACAAAATTATATTTTTTGGGTATAAGTTTTTTAGGAAGTATACGCTCAATATCTTTCTTTATCCATATTTGAAATACACAAGGAACATCATATATTTTTTTATCTATAATAAATGAGTTTTTAGGTAAATCGTATTCGTATATGAGATGAAAGTTTAATGGGTAATGTTTTTTTAAACTATTTTTTTTAAAACTTTTAGGTAATATAAATGAAATACTATCACAATATTCACAAGATTTTTTAATAAATTTAATAGCGAGTGAAGATTGACAACCAAAAGGAGGATTTCCTATAATATGAATTTTACTATTTGGTTTTTTAATTATTGTATTATAATTAAACTCTAAATAATCTTGTTCAATTATCTCATCATTTTCTGGTTTTAAATCATAAAATTTATAATTTTTAAATAATGTTTTTATAGCATTAATAAATGAACCATTTCCTGCACTGGGTTCTATACATATATCATTTTTTTGTATATAAATATGTTTTTTTACTAAATCAATACATTTTTTAACGATAAAATGTGCTGTGTAAAATTTATCAATAGTTTCTCGTTTTAATCCTGTATTTTGCATAGTATTTGTTTTATAATCATTTACTTTTTCATTTTCATTTTCATTTTCATTTTCATTTTCATTTTCATTTTCATTTTCATTTTCAATAATCAAATTGTTATTATTTAATTTTTCTTCAACTGGTTTATCCACAAGTGCCTTAATTTTATCAACATTATTTTCAAGATAATCAATGATATTATTATTATTACAAATTGGAAATTCTAAATCAAAATTGTCACTTAAATTTTTTTCTAAAAAACCCACAATATAGATACGCTCTTGATGGTGAGGTATATTTGTAATAGCAGAAGTATCTAAAATTTTATCTTTAATAATATAACCAATAGATTTTAAATTTTCTATAATAATTTTATATGTATTTCCTTTATCATGTGATATAAGATTTTTAACATTTTCTAATATAATAATATTTGGTTTATGAAATTTAAGTATATCTAATATTTTCCAAAATATATTTGAGCGTTCGTCATCAAATCCTTTTTGATTACCAGCAATACTAAATGGTTGGCAAGGAAAACCAGCACATAAAAGAAAATGGTTTGGTATATTTTCAGTTGCAATATCATGTAAATCTTGTAAAACAAATTGGGAACAATTATTATTAAATTTATTAATTTCATAAGAAGATTTTAACATATCATTTGAAAATACACATTTAAAATTATTTTTTTCTAACACATAAGAAAATCCACCTGTTCCAGAACATAAGTCTATAAAAGTATAATGTTTAGAACATATTTTATTATGTTTATAATATAAAGTTTTTTTAGAAAAATTAATATTACAAAATTTACAATGGTATTTACTCATTATATATATATTGGTATTTAATTTATAAATCAATTTATAAAATAAAAAAATTATTTTTAATATAAATAATAATATAATGGGTAGTGAATATAGAGACTATGATAATATAAATGAGGATGTAAGAAATAATTATAAAATGGCAAGAACATATCAAACATTAGATTATGTAAAATATATGAGGAAAAAATACAGTAAATTTGAAGAAAAAATAGATATAATGAAATCATTAGAATTATTAAATAATTTTGTAGATTTATCAGACCCAGATATATCTTTATCAAATTTGGATCATTTATATCAATCAGCAAATTACGCAATGGAAGAAGGAGAACCTGAATGGATGATTGTAACCTGTTTATTACACGATTTAGGAAAAATAATGTATTTACAAGGGAATGATGAAGATGGAACAAGTATGAAAAATCAGTATGGTATAGTAGGAGATACATTTATAGTAGGATGTAAAATACCAGATGATATTATATTAAATGAGTATAACATATTAAATTCAGATATGAGTAATGATAAATATAATACAAAATATGGAATTTATGAAAAAAATTGTGGATTAGATAATTGTTATGTATCTTATGGTCATGATGAATATTTATATCAACTGTTGAAATATAATAATACTAAATTACCAGAAGAAGCGTTGTATATAATAAGATTTCATAGTTTATATTTACATCATGATAAAAATGCCTACGAACATTTAATGAGCGAAAAAGATATTAAATATTTACCACTTCTTAAAAGATTTAATAAATATGATTTGTATTCAAAATGTGATAAAATAATAGATGATAATAAAAAAATATATTTGCGTGAATTATATAGCAAATATATTTAATAATTTGGAGGAAATATATAAGTAATGATAATATAAATATTCCTAAAAATCACATCCATTTCCAGAGTCACCTGAACCGAAATCACCATTTTTAAGCATAATCGGGAAGAAATAATTATTTTTTTTTAAAATATTTGTATTCTTTTGTTTTTTGGAAACAAAAGAGTTTTGAAGGGAACACTGGAAGGTCATGTTGTGTGTTATATCTATAATTTATAATATATATGCAATCAATTTATATTTATATATAGTATTAAAATATAAGATAAAATAGAGAGAAGTATTTAAATGTGTGATAAGGAAAATGTTGGAAGTGATATAACATATTCAGTGATAAATAATACTCCAAAAAATATGTATATAACAAAATATATAAATAAAATATTATCGGGAATAAATAATAATATTTGGATAAATGATAATTTAGTAAATATATGTGGTAATTGTAAAATAGAATTTACATTTTATAGAAGAAAACATCATTGTAGAGGGTGTGGTAAAATATTTTGTTATTATTGTAGTTCAAAATATATAAATAGTTATGTATGTAATAAGACAAAATTAATAGACAAATATAAGTATATTTCAATGACAGATAATAGTAAATTAGGGAATAATAGAGTATGTGATAGTTGTTATAATATATTTATAAAATTAAATAATATAAAAAGATGTATTGGAGTAATAAAATTATTGCCATTAGATATAAAAAATATATGTAAATTTTCATTAGTATCGTGTGTATGGAATGAGACAATAATAATATATTTATCAATATTTCGTAATATCCAATATGTATTACCAATACAAGAAATAAATAGGATTCAAAAAGATATGTTAAAAAATAATGTAGAATATATAGTTGGTCATAATAAATTAATGTATAATTATATAAAATACAATATAGATGAAAATATAAAAGATGTATTGACAAAATTTAAGAATGAAAGGAAAAAAATAGAATGTAAAAATTTATTATGTAATTTAAAATGTAATAATAAATTTGGACATTTTGAAATATTAGACATACTAAAAACGATAGAGAATATAGAAATAAGAAAATATATGATAAATAATTTGGAATTGGATGAAGAGTATTTATTATGTTATATAACATATTTAGTAAGTTGTGTAAAATTAGATAGTATAGAAAATCCATTAATATGTGATTATTTAGTAGATAAAACAATAAATTTTAAAATAGGAGTGAATATATTTTTTGAGTTAAGATATTATTCGTTATACATATATGATATAAATAAATATGTTGAGTATTATTATGATAAAATATATGAGAATAATAATATATTAATAAAACAAATAGTAGATTGTTATAATTATTTCAGTGTATTTGGTAATAATTTTGATAATAATAAAATAATAATAAATAAATATTTGAAAGATAATGACATATATAATCCATTTGTGAATAATGTGAAATTGAAAAATATAAAATATAATTGTATAATAAAAAAAAATAGTTATACAAAACCGTTAATAATACCATATAATATAGATAAAAGTAACAGTAAGTATATATATAAAAATGCACATATAATGTATAAATATGAGAATGTGAGGAAGGACAGAATAGTTACAGATATAATAAAATTAATAGATATATTATTAAAAGAGGAAAATTTGGATTTAGATATAGTAAAATATGATGTGTTGCCAATTAATGAGAAATATGGTATAATAGATATAGTACAAAATTCTAAGTCAGTATTTGATATAATAGAGAATAAAAAAACAAGTTTATTAAATTACATATTAGAGAACAATCCAGAAGATAAAGTGGATGATATAAAAAAAAGGTTTATAAAGAGCACAGGTGCTTATAGTATAATAACATATTTATTGGGGATAGGTGATAGACATTTAGATAATATAATGATTACGAATAGGGGTATATTATTTCATATAGATTTTTCATTTTTGTTAGGAATAGATCCCAAATTATATGCTCCAACAATAAGAATAATACCAGATATGATGGAAGTAATAGGAGGAACAAATAGTTATAATTACTTATTATTTAAAAATATATGTAATAAATGTTATAATATATTAAGACAAAATACAAATATAATATGTAGTTTATTATCTTTATTACCAGAAAATGAATACAGTAAAGATAAATTAGAATATGAGATATTAAGTAGATTTAATCCAAGTGAAATAGAACAGGAGACTGATATATATTTGAATACAACTATTGAAAATAGTAAAGATACATATAATAAATATATAGATATAATGTATTATTATAATCAAAAAAATAATATAGGTAATATCATAGATTATACTAAATCTATATTTAGGTAAAAAAAATTGATTACAATTAAATATATAATTATAACACAAATGAACTCTGTCTTTCAACTACATTGTGACAAATACAATAATTCAATTAAATAAAGTATTGTATAATTTATTATGAAATTATAATTTGTTTTAAAATTCTTCCAGAAATATTAATCCATCCACCACCTCTTTTTGATGAATTATTTACTATATAATCTTTATTATTTTTTAATTGATTTATAATATATTCTGGTGTATATAAATTATTTGTAATTTCTAAACATAAACAACCAATAAATAATAATGGAATATCAATTTTATATAAAATATTATCTGGATTAGTAAAAGTAGGAATATATATTACTTTTTTATTATTAGATATTTTTAAAGATTGTGTGCGTCCATAAGAATACCATTCAGGATATTTTTTATGTCCTTTATCTCTTTTAGCAAGTTCTTTTTTATTTTGTAATAAATAATTGTAAGTATTTTTATTATATTTTTTAAATGTTAATTCAGGTATAATAGTTCCGTCTGGATTATATGGAAATATACACCACTTTATTTGGTGCGAATTAGTAATTTGTTTCCAACAAGGTTCATCAAATAATTTATCATTATGTATATATATTTTGTCTCTTAAAGTAGCAATACCATTTTTAATATTACAAATATCTCCTAAAATAATTTTATTTATATTATTTGTAGATATATTATTAGAAAATATATTATATTTATTTTTAAAAATTTTTTTATAAAGTATTTTTTTTTTGTTATATATTAAATATTTTTTATTAGTTTTAGAGAATATTGTTATACAACAATAGGCAGAAATATTGTTAAATACTTTTTCAGTATTATAATCTATAATTTCTTGAATATATTTATTATCAATTAAATATTTTCGTAAATTTATACTACTTTTATTATATAAATAACTATTTGGAGTTATTGAAACCATTATTCCTTTATTATTTAATAGATTTATACATTTTAAAATAAAAGCATAATAAATATCAATATTACCTTTATTTAATATAGGAAACATATTTTTAATAATATTTCTATAATTCGGTGATAAGTTTTGAATTTTTATATATGGTGGATTTAATATTATATTATCATATATATTATTATTATTTGATGTTATAAAATCTTCATTATATTTATATTTATATGTTCTATACATTTATCTAAATAAGATTGTTTAATATCATATATATCAATATTATTATAATTATTAATATTTATAAATTTTAATAAATTTCCATAACCAACAGAAGGTTCTAATAAATTTCCTTTGTTTAAAAGATATGATGACATTATTTTACTAATATTATCAGGTGTAAATATATCAGCATTATCAAAATTTAATAATGTATTATCTATATCCATAAATATTATAATATTATAATATTATAATATACAAATCAATTTTATATAATTACATATTTTTTTATAAATTGATTTATGATTTAAGAATATTTTATAAAACTATATTAATGGATAATAAAAAATTATTAGGAAAGTTTATGACTACAAATTATAAGTATATATTACAAAATATGATAATTCTAGAAAATATAAAAATGGTAATAGAACCATTTTGTGGCAATGGTGATTTATTAAATTTTATAGATAAAAAAAAATATAATATTGAGTGTTATGATATAGAACCTGTGGAAGATTATATAATAAAACAAGATACAATTGATAATCCACCAAGTTTTAAAGATAAATATATTATAACAAATCCTCCATATTTAGCAAGAAACAAAAGTTATAATAAACAATTATTTGATAAATATAAAGTAAATGATTTATATAAATGTCATATACAAGAATTAATAAGTAATAATCCTTTGGGAGGCATATTAATAGTTCCATTAAATTTTTGGTCTTCGATAAGAGTAAATGATATAAAATTGAGAGGTAAGTTTTTAGAAATGTTTAATATAAAGTTAATAAATATATTTGAGGAAAAAGTGTTTGATGACACAAATTATACAATATGTTCTTTTCAGTTTGAGTTGAAGGAAACAAATAAGGATAATAAAATAAATATAAATATATATCCTTCTAAAAAACGTTTGAAAGTGGTATTAAATAAAAATAATAATTATACAATTGGTGGAGAAATATATAATTTAAAAAAAAGTAAAATATATGATATTACAAGAATAACAAAAGATAACATTGAAAAATCAAATACAAATATTTTGGTAAAATGCATTGATGATAATTCACAAAATAAAATAGGTTTAAAAATTGTTGATGATAATAATATATATGTTGATAATACGCCTAATTTATCAGCAAGGACTTACGCCTCATTAATAATAACTCCAAAATTAGATATAGAAAAACAAAAAATATTGGTAAATAAATTTAATAAATATTTAAATGATAAAAGGGAAAAATATCATTCTCTATTTTTAACAAATTATAGAGAAAGTAAAGATATAGCACGAAAAAGAATTAGTTTTAATTTAGTGTATAAAATAATTGGTAAGTTATTAGATGATTTTTAATTTATTTATATTCCACCAAATATTAAATTCATACATATCACCACAGAATATATTATTATTTATAAATTCATATTGATTTAATAAGTACATAAATTTATCAATATGTTTATTACAAGTATCTCCATCTAAAATATTAATAAAATATATATTATAATTATATTTTTTTAAATATAATATTTGAGTTTCAATAAATTTATATACTTCTCTTAAAGAACGAGTTTGAGCACCACCATTATTACATATAAATTTTAAGTTTAAATATAATATACTGTTATTGTGTAACAATTTTCTATCAAAATTTTCTGTAAAATCAAATCCATTATTATATTTCAAAGGAGTATTATTAATATTTATATCAAGTGTTCTATAATTTAATCTTTCATTAGTTTTTAACATATATTTTTTTATTATATTATTTTCTAGTATTTGTATTTGATATTTTTCACACTCATTATATTTTCCATTTATGTACCAAATTTGTTCTTGTCTCCATTTTTTTGTTTGGTATTTAGATTTATATAATTTATTTTTTAAATAAATAAAAGCATTAAGTATTGTAATTACCATAAAGTATTATATCAATATTTTGCTAAAAAATCAATTTTATATATAGATGATTTTTAATTTTTTTTAATAATAAAAAAACAATAATTAATATGTAATATATAATATATAATAAATTTAAAAATCTGCGTCAAGTGAGAATTGATTATCAGTGGTATTTTGCATTACACCTGCTTTGTTATATTCAGATACTTTTTTTTCAAAGAAATTAGTTTTATTTCTAATAGATGAAAATTCCATAAAATCAAAAGGATTTTTAGTATTATAAAGTTTTTTATAACCTAATTGAACTATTAATCTATCAGCGACAAATTGTATATAATTAGACATTAATTTAGAATTCATACCAATTAATCCACAAGGTATTGATTCACATATAAATTCAGTTTCAATATTAACTGCTTCTGTAAATATTTCATAAATTTTTTCTTGTGATAATTTATTTTTAGTCATTCCATATAATTCCACACCAAATTCAGTATGCATTCCTTCATCACGAGATATTAATTCATTTGAAAATGTTAATCCGGGCATTAATCCTCTTTTTTTTAACCAAAATATAGCACAAAAAGCACCTTGAAACATAACTCCCTCAACAATTGAAAATATAACTAATCTTTTAGATAAAGAACATTCTTTATCATTTATATATTTAATAATCCATTCTGCTTTATTTTTAATAGCGGGTATAGTTTCAATAGCATTAAATAATTTATATTTTTCATTGTCGTCGTTTATATATGTATCAATTAATAAAGAATAAGTTTCTGAATGTATATTTTCAATCATAACTTGAAATTCATAACATACTTGAACTTCATAAATATTAATATTTTGTAAGAAATTAACTTGAATATTTTCATTTACAATACCATCACTTGCAGCAAAAAATGCTAATATATTTTTTATAAATGTTTGTTCGTCCATACTTAATTTGTCAAATTCATCTAAACTAAAATCTATTTCCTCAACAGACCAAAAATTTGATAACTGTTTTTTATATAAATTCCATATAGATTTATATCTTGTATCTATTGGAAATGTTTGAAATCTTTTACAAGATTTATCTGTT
>Ga0187217_1000949_pt1 | contig 11988 bp, 12 predicted proteins | sample 15SPOviralmetaG_FD_130165 | JGI IMG/M metagenome (GOLD analysis project Ga0187217, IMG submission 130165) | Marine viral communities from the oligotrophic San Pedro Time Series (SPOT) site, San Pedro Channel, CA, USA - 15 SPOT_SRF_2010-09-15... | ecosystem: Environmental > Aquatic > Marine >... | reverse complement strand
TAAATCTGATGTTGCAGAACTAAGACAACAAAGAGCAGCCCAGCAGCAGGAACAAGCTGAAATGCAACAAACAATGCAAACAGCAGAAGCCGCTGGTAATGCAGCACCAGCTCTAAGAGCCATTGAAGGATCTTCTCCAGAAACTCAAGAAGGTATTGGAGAAATTCTAAGTGGACTAGGAGCGGCTGAGCAATGACGCCAGAACAATTAAAGGTTTTGTATAAAGAAGTTTTTACATCAGATAGCGGTAAAAAGATTATGGAAGACTTAGGTAAAAGATTTTCTATGAATAATTCTACCTATGTGCCTAACAGCGATGAAACTGTCTACAAGGAAGGACAGCGTTCTGTTTTAGTTTTAATTAATAATATGATGAATAATAAACAACCAGAAAAGGAATAAAAAATGGATGACGCCCAGGTAGCGGATGCCCCAGAAACCCCAATAGTTGAGGAAGCTGGACAAGCAACGTCTGAAGATCAGGCATTTGATTTTAGACAGCATATTGATGAAGGTTACAGAAATGATCCTTCTTTATCGACATACAAAGATATTAATGGGATGGCTAAGTCACTCATTAACGCTCAAAAGATGGTTGGCGCTGACAAAGTGGCTATACCAGGTAGTTGGGCAACAGAAGAAGACTGGTCACAAGTTTACAGTAAATTAGGAAGACCAGAAACAGCAGATAAATATGATTTATCTTTTGACCAGGACACAGAAGAAAACGGTCAATGGTTTAAAGAAACAGCGCATAAAATAGGATTGTCTCAAAACCAGGCGTCACAGCTTTTAGCGGCGTATGGTGAAAGAGCTAATGTTGAAACTGGTGCTGGTGAAGTAGATTTAGAAAGCCACCGTGTCACCTTAGAGCAAGATCTAAGAAAAGACTGGGGCGATAAGTTTGACGCTAATATGGCACAAGCTAACAATGTATTGGCTGAGTTTGGTATGTCAGATTTAACTGAGATGCAAATGGCTGACGGTAAAATGCTGGGTGACAATCCAGAGGTTATAAAGTTATTTCATCAGATAGGTGGATTTATAGCTGAGCGATTAGGTGAAGATCAATTTAGCGGAAGAGATTCACAGCCTGGTTTAAGTGCAGCTGACATAGGAATGGAAGTTACCAGGTTAACAGCTCCTGGAACGCCTTATTGGGATAAGCACCACCCAGAACATGAGAAATATGTTAATGAGGCATTAAGACTTAGAGAGCTGTAATGGAAGATAATATAGTCAGGCTTGAATGCTTAAAGCTAGCAGTCAGTCATGGGTCACTTAATAACATTAGTGATCCAATAGAATTAGCAAATACCTACTTTACGTGGGTTAATCAATCTCAAGACAAGCCACAAGCCCTTGAGCGCAAACCTTTGAGTAAGGTCGTTAAGTAACGTAAATATTAGTTTGGTCTGTGTTTTTTCAGATAGCCAGATGCTTAATCTTAATCTTAAATCTATAAGGAGATGCTCAAATGAGTACTACTATAACTACGGCTTTTGTGCAGCAGTTTAGCTCAAACATAGCCATGCTATCACAACAGATGGGATCATTATTAAGATCATCTGTTGACGTAGAATCTGTTAATGCAGAAAAAGCGTTCTTTGATCAAGTAGGAGTTGCAGCAGCTGTTGCGAGAACTACTAGAAATAGTGACACGCCATTAATGGATACACCTCATACAAGACGTATGGTAACAATGACTGACTATGAATATGCAGATCTAATTGACTCCCAGGACAAAATTAGAATGTTAGCGGATCCAACATCAACTTATGCAAGAGCTGCGGCTGCTGCAATGGGTAGAGCAATGGATGACGTTATTATTGCTGCTATGCATGGAACAGCTAAAACTGGTGCATCAGGTGCAACAAGCGTGAGCTTTCCAGCATCACAGCAAATTGCTCATGGTTCAGCTGGTCTTACTATTGCTAAGCTTTTATCTGCTAAAGAGATATTAGACGCTAATAGTGTTGATCCTTCTATACCTCGTTATTTAGTTGCTTCACCAAAACAAATGTCAGATTTGTTAGGTACAACTCAGGTAACATCGAGTGATTTTAATACTGTGAAAAGCTTAGTTCAAGGACAAATAGATTCGTTCATGGGCTTTAAGTTCATCAGTTCAAACCGTTTACCGCATAATGGAACTTCAAGACAAGTTTTTGCTTATGCTTCTGATGGAATGAAAGTCGCTATTGGAAAAGAGCCAACAGCGAAAATTGATGAAAGAGCAGATAAATCATATTCAACTCAAATCTATTACTGTCAAACTCTTGGTGCGACAAGAATGGAAGAAGAGAAAATAGTGGAAATCGCTTGTAACGAATAATCTTAATTAGAAGGAGACTAAAATGGGTACAGTTTACTCAGATCAAAAAACTAAATGGGATCAGAACGATCCATCTAGTATGATCAAAACGATTGAGCAAGGCGGTAGAATCCGTATTGCTTATGGTTCTTATACAGCTTCTGCTGAGCAATCTGACATTCATATGTTTAACTTACCAAATGGGGCAAGAATCCTGGACGGTGAAGTTGTTCATGCGGCGTTAGGTTCATCAACTACTTTGTCAGTAGGACACGCGGCATATACAAATGCTGCTGGAACTGCTGTTGCATTAGACGTTGATGAGTACAAAGCAGCTGCGGCTTCAACATCTATTACAACTGTGGGTTGTTGCTTAACAGCAGCTCTTGGTAAAAATAGTGTTGTCGATGCTGACAAAGACGGCATTCCAATAACTGTAAGTTTAGCTGGTGCTAATGGTACTGGGTTAATCGAGCTTACAATGTATTATGTGCTTGATTAAATAAACTTAATTAGGGCAGCTTCCTCCAGCTGCCCTTTTTTATTTAAAAGGAATAGTTATGGCATCAGAAGTTGATATTTGTAATTCTGCTTTAAACATGATTGGCGCTAGTAATATTATCTCATTAAATGAAGATAGTAAGGCTGGGCGTATTTGTAATCAGCGTTATGCATTAGTCAGGGATTCAGTTTTTAGATCGCATCCCTGGAATTGCTTAATGACCAGGAAAACATTATCACCTGATAGCGTGGCTCCACCTTTTGATTATGCCAACCAATTTACCCTTCCTACAGATCCTTATTGTCTTAGAGTGTTAAGACTACAAGATCCAGATACTGTACATAAGATAGAAGGCAGAAAATTATTATGTGATGATGCAACTATACAGCTTGTATATATTGCAAGAATTACAGATCCTAATGAATATGACCAGCTGCTAATAGAAGCGTTGTCATCTAGAATGGCAATGGAAATATCTTATAGCCTGGTTAACAGCACCTCATTAACACAATTAATGGAAACACAATTTAATACTAAAATTCGTGAAGCCAGGTTTGTTGATGCAACAGAAGGAACTCCAGAAAATATTACTAACCAGGATCAGCGTACTTATGCTGAAGGTGATATATTTATAGCAAGTAGGTTTTAATTTATGGCGAAGGTTTCTGCGGCAAAACAAAACTTTACAGCTGGTGAGTTAACACAAAGGCTATTTGGACGTACAGATTTAGGACGTTATGATAATGGTGCTACGACTGTAGAAAACTTTTTAGTGCAGCCTCATGGCGGTTTATCAAGAAGACCAGGTACTAGATATATAGCAGAAGTAAAAACAAGCAGCGCTAAAACCAGGCTTATACGTTTTCAATTTAATGTTGAGCAAGTTTACGTTATTGAAATGGGCAATAACTATATGCGCTTTTATAAAGACGGCGGTCAAATCGTTGACGGCAGCTCTAATGCAATTGAATTAACAACAACATATACAACAGCTCAAGTGCCTGACGTTAAGTTTGCACAAACAGCAGATGTTATGTATTTGGTTCATCCAGCCCATCCTCCAAGAAAATTAACCAGGTCAAGTCATACCTCCTGGAGCATTACTGATGTTGATCTAAAGCGTGGTGCAATGTTAGATCCTAATATAACCACAACAACTTTATTAGCTAATGGAAGAACTGGTAATGTCAATATCACGGCATCAGCTAGTTTGTTTACATCAAATGATGTAGGGCGTTTAGTCCAGCTTCATAAAGGATTTGCTAAAATTACATCTATTACAAGTGCAACAGTAGCAGTTGCAGCTGTGCAAGAATTAGAAGATGGCAGAACTGAGTTAATGCCTACATATGCAACTAACACTATTAGTTTTCATGAAGGTGACCCAGATAATACTGGTTTAGAGCATAATGACAGATTAGAAGATACAGCTGGTAACTTTATTGACCAGGGCTTTGAAGTTGGCATGAGAGTTACTTTGACTGGATCAACCAGCAATAACTTTTCAAATCTATTAGTTGTAGCTGTAACTGATACAACATTAGTCATTGCTCCTGGTAATGATCTAGCGTCAGAAGCTGCTGGAGATAATGTTACATTAGTTGGGTCATTAGTGGCTGATAAAAAATGGAGATTAGGTGCATTCTTTATTGGCTCATATCCATCAACAGTTGCATTTTATGAACAAAGATTAGTATTTGCTGGAACGTCAAACCAACCACAAACAATGTTTTTTAGCCAGTCTGGTGACTTTGAAAACTTTGAAATAGGTACAGATGCAGATGATGGACTGCAATACACAATAGGATCTAATGAAGTTAATGTTATTAGATATTTAGTAAGTAGCTCACAACTTGTTGTTGGAACCTCTGGTGGTGAGTTTGTGGTTAGGGCGTCAGGTTTTGATGAGCCGTTAACACCTACAAATACTCAGATTAAACAACAAACCACATTTGGTTCTGCGCCAATACAACCATTACTCATTGGTAACTCAACTTTATTTATTCAAAGAGCAAAAAGAAAACTAAGAGAATTAGCGTTTTCATCTGAATCAGATAGCTATGTAGCGCCAGACATGACGATTTTAGCTGAGCATATTACAGAAGGCGGCATAGAAGAAATGGCGTACCAGCAAGAGCCTGACAGCGTTGCCTGGCTTGTAAGAGCTGACGGTGTTTTAGCGTGTATGACATTTAGAAGAGAAGAACAAGTGGTTGCCTGGCATAGGCATATTATAGGTGGTTCTTTTGGATCTGGAAATGCTGTTGTAGAAAGTGTAGCAACAATACCTGGTGATATAGATGAAGACCAGGTCTGGGTTATAGTCAAACGTACTATAAATGGAGCCACAAAAAGATATGTAGAATATTTATCAGGATTTGATTTTGGTACAGATGTTGGTAATGCTTTTTTTGTAGATAGTGGATTAACTTATAGTGGATCTGCTGCAACAACTATATCTGGGTTAAACCACCTGGAAGGGCAGTCAGTTGCTATTTTAGCTGATGGCGCTGCTCATGCAAATAAGACAGTTAGTTCTGGGGCTATTACGTTAGACAGATCAGTTACGAAAGCTCAAATTGGATTACCATTCACAAGTAAATTAGAAACTTTAAGAATAGATGCTGGTTCTGCAATGGGATCTTCTCAAGGTAAGAATAAAAGAATTGGTGAAGTTACTGTAAGATTATTTAGAACAGTTGGTCTAAAAATAGGCACTAGTTCAACAGAGCTAGATACAATACCATTTAGATCAAGTTCAGATAACATGGATACCGCATTAAGTTTATTTACTGGCGATAAAACAGCTGAGTTTAATGGCGGCTACGATGATGATGCAACAATAACAATTGTACAAGATCTACCATTACCAATGACAATCTTGGCAATATTTCCAACATTGTCAGTATTTGATAAATGAACATAATAAATTTTGAGACTACTCACGCTCACAAGATATTAGAGGGTGATCTCAATAGTGAAGATTTTAGACCTAGCATAGAAATAAGTCAGTTTGTTGAAGGGATGGTTGTTCCTGAGATGAGCTTTACTGGCGTCACAGAAAATTTGATGGTTGCAGCTGGTGGGATATACCCAATATGGGATGGAGTGGGAGAAGCCTGGTTTATTGGCTCACATAATCTTACTGAAAATCCATTAAGTGCAATGAGAATACTTAAAAGGCATCTGCATAAGATAATGATTGATCATAAGTTTCATCGTATCCAGGCAGCAACATTAGAAAGCTTTCCATCTTCCAGGAGATGGATGCAGTTTTTAGGAATGAAAGAGGAGGGAATTATGGAAAAGTTTTGTCCAGCTGGGCGTGATTATATTAGATGGGCTAGGGTGAATTAGATGAGTGCGATAATGATGGGGATAGGAGCTGGGTTATCTCTTTTAGGGGCTAATGCAGCAGCTGGCGGTGTTACTAAAGCTGGTAGATATAATAAACAAATAACAGACAGAAATGCAAAAGTAGCAGATCAAAAAGCTGAGCTGCGAGTGTTTAGGGCTGAGCAAGATATTGTTAAATTTAGAAGCCAGTATCAAACATTAGCTGGTCAACAAGAAGTTCAATATAACAAAGCCAACATCATGACTGGAACTGGTACAGCTTTAGAGGTGGCTATGAAATCAGCTGAAGAGATGGACGCTGATATAAATAACTTAGAATATAACGCTAAATCAGAAGCTGGTGATTTAAGAGATCAAGCTGCAAATATGAGGCTTCAAGGTCAATTAAAATTATTTGAAGCTAAATCCCAGGCAAAAGCAATGAGGCTCCAAGCTATGGGTAAATTTGCTGGTTCTATGGCAAGCATATAAGAGGATATTAAATGAAAGTTCCTACATATTCAGAAAGACTAGCCAGGACTAAAACTGCTGGTGGTGGTACTTTTTTAACAGCTCAAGCTAATCCTAACGCCTGGGGAGCTATGGGTAAAGCAATGAGCGATATTGGAGATACTGTTTTCAAAATTGGTGAAGAGAAATACAAGATACAAGCAGCGTCAGATGTAAATGAAACATTACCTCTTTTTACAGCTGAAATAGAATCTATCAAAGAAAAGCATAAAAATAATGGTAATCCTATACAAGCAGAAAAATTAGTTAAAAAAGAAATGATGGCTGCTTACAATAAGTATACTAATGGGAACATGATTAATCAGGGTACACAGTTACCATATTTAAGCAGTAGGTTAGCTAAATCTGCTTTTGGCACTAAAGCTTCACAATTAGTTTCTAGCGGTATACTCAATTGGAAGAAAGCTAATAACAGTTACATTATTGAGTTAAATAAAATTAATGAAAGTAAAATTGTATCAGATAATGACAATATAGCAGCTAACACCTCATTAGAGGTGGATGTCAGAATTAATGCATTAAATGGCAATCATTCTGTATCTAAATATGACAAAAGCAAACCACAAGACTTTACTAATTTTAAAGGAATGCCTGGAGGCAAGTTTTCAGAATTTGCAGCTAAAGGCACATTTAATGCCAAAGAGCTAATAACAAGGCAGAAAAAGTCATTAGAAAATATTGTTACTGGTATAAGCCTAAATCTAATAAAATCTAAAACTCATTCATCAATGTCAATTACTGAAACTTTGAGAACTGGAACAGATGAACAACTAAAAACTGTAGATCCTATTTTAGCCAAAGTATTTGGAATGTTAGATCCTAAAGATAAATTAGATTTTATTGATAAGGTTAGAGAACTAGAAAACAAAATGAAGAAGGATAATGCTGACGCTAAAAAAGCAGCAGATGAAGAAAACAATAAATTAAATGATGAGATGTTTAATCAAATAGTAAATACTAATTTTGATAATCCTGATGAAAAATCTTCTGCTTTAGTTAAATTTGAAACATTAAAGAAAAACGGCTTTTTCAGTAAGCCAAGTGATGTTACAGCGGTAGAAAAACTATTTGAGGTAGATGAAGATAAAGAAACTGAACAAAAGACAGACTTTTCAGCCTGGGATACATTAGATAAATTAGATGAGAACGACCAATTAACTAGACCATTAATCTTGGCTCAAAAAGATAGTTTGTCTACATCAGATTTTAAATATTTTTTAAAGCAATTAAAAGTAGAAAGAAACGATGCTGATAAATTTGTAAAGGCAACTATTATTAATAAAGCTTTTTATATTGATAAATTAACGAATGATAATACGTCTTTATCAACCAGGTTTAATCAAATGAGAGTTTCAGCAGCTAAAGCTTTTGAAGAATACAGAAATTCACCAGCTGGTAAAAAAGCTTCATATTCTGATATTGTTGCTAAAGGCAAAGATATAATGAGCAATTACCAGGAAGAAATAAACGTAATATTTAAGACATCTTTTGATCAGGAAGTTACAAAATTTAAAACTGTTTATGCCATACCATTTGCATCTTTCAGACCAGAAAATTCTGATGTCCAATGGGATGGTAAATATAATCATAAAAATATAATGATGTTTCTTGTTGAGAAAAGCACGCCAACAGATGCAGCCTATAAATCGTGGTTAAATAAATTTGAAAAGTATATTGGTGTTGTAGGAGCTGACACATGGAACAATTAGAAAATACAAGCTACGACAATGGCAATATTATTAGTGAAGACGAAGCTAATGACATTTATTATATTGGATCACTAAAAAAACAATACGGCTCCATGTCGATGCCCCAGGTAGATAATTTTGATGTTTCTGGAAATAAAGAACCAACTTTAGGTGAAAAAATCAAAGAAGGCGTTAGCGCTGTTGGAACAGCTATAAATGAACAACAAGGAACATTAGATAAGATTGGTGAAGATACTACAAAAGGCATAATAAAAGGTAGCGATAAAGGAATAACTCAAACTCTTAAAGGATTTGCTAACCTAGCTGGGCAACCAGTTGATATGGTAAATGAATATGCAGTAAAACCAGCTCTTGAATATTTAGGTATACAAGGTAGTGATGATCCTTTTATGGGAACGAAGATGACTACTGGATTGATGGATTCATTTATAAGAATGACTAACAAGGTATTCCCAAAACTTATTTCAGATCCTATTAATGAAAGTTTAAATGAGCCATTCAATAATGAGACTTATGGTAAACTTGTAGAAGGTATTTCTCAATTTGGTATTACAGCTGTACCAGCCGCCAAGTTAGTATCAATGATGAGTTCAGCCAATCCATTTGTTAGAGGTATGGCGTGGGGCGGCATTGCAGATTATATGTCTATGAATCCAGAAGATCCAACCGCTACTGAAATGCTTTTGACCTGGTGGCAAGGTGCAGATCCTAAAGAAAGATCTGACTGGGCTAATAATGCCATTGCCGTTGTGCAGAAAAATGATACTGACGGTGAAGCAACAAAACGTCTAAAGAATATGTTAGATGGCGCTTTGATTGGTGGTAGCGCAGAAGGTCTTATACAAGGTATTCTTAAAGCATCTACAATAGTTCCCTGGAAACAATTGCTAAAAACTGTGACCCCAGCAGCAGCTGGTGGTGTTACATTCTCTGATGATGCTGAAGGATCTGTGTTATCTAGTTTTTTTAAAGCTCTTTCAACATCAGAAAATCAGGCAATCAAAAAAACTTTGTCAGGTATAAAAAATCCCAAAGTTTCATTTAATGAAGTGAAAAATGAGGCATTAAGAGTTAAGAACCAATACCGTCCAGATGAAGGATGGTTACCTATAGAGATTAATGCTGGTGGTACAGCTCCATCATTCAAACTTAATAAAAAAGGTAAGATAGAACTTAAATGGAATTTACCTATGTATGGGTTTCATATCCATCCTGGTAAAAAATTAAAAGGTGCAGCAGAAGCAGCTGCTAATGCTCAACATAAATCAAACCTGGTTAACAGAATGGTTACTGATGTTTCAGAGGTTGTAAAAAGAGCAAATAGCGGTGATCAGGCAGCAATAGATATTATTAACCAGGCTAGCTGGTATAGATCTATGAGAACTAGGTTAAGAAAAGAATTTGGCGGCATGGCGGATGTATTTGCTGATATTATAGGAGCTACGTCAGCTCAAACAAATGTACAGCAAAATTATGAAAATGCTATCCAAGTTCTTAGACAATTTACTAAAGGTGATTTTGATGCTGAGATAAAATTATTTAAAGAAAAAATTGATGCTGGTGAAAACCTTAATTCTGAAGCTTTAACTAATATGCATAAAGATCCTAATAATCCATTCAAGCTAATTACAAAAGCATCAGGAGCTTTGTTCAACACAAACAGCCCAGCAGCAACTATGGCTTTATTAGATATGTTTAGGCAAGTTAAAAAAGGTGGATCACCAAAAACTGTTAACTTTACTGGTAACCTTATTGGATTTGGTAATGATGCAACAATTGATGTATGGGCTGCTAGATATTTGAGAGATGCAGCTGGGTTGCCAAGAATACCACCACCAGCAGAAAAAGCGGTAGCTGGTAAACATTTGACTGGAAGTAATTTAGAAGATCCTAAAATAGGGTCTGAGTTTGGTTTTGGTCAAGAAGTGTTTGGAGATGCCGTGAAAATTATAAATCAAAATGGAGAAGTGAAAGCTTTTAATTCAGAGATTGGTGACATGGGAGCTGATGATCTCCAGGCTGTTGTCTGGTTTTTAGAAAAAGAAAAATGGACTAAAAATGGATGGACAACAAAAGCTGGTGAAGGAGGATCATTAGATTTTGAAAGTGTTTATGGAGGGTCTCCAGATTTTGGCAGAACAAAAGAACTAAGATCTATTATAAATTCTGTTAATAGTAGTGAGGCTGATAAGATAAAGGCAGCTGATGAATTAAAAACACTTGAAGGAGCGCCTCAAAGAACAGTAGCTGGTGTTGCTATGGAAAGACCTGGTGAAGTACCAACTAATATGCAGCAATCAGTATTAGCTAATGAGGTTACTGTTTCTGTTCAAAATGATCCTAAAGTTATTGGGTTCCAGGCAAATAATACTATTGGTAGATTTGATGGTGGCAATGAAAGGTCATTAAATCTTGAGGTAACAACTCAGACTGATTTTGACCCAGCACCATTAATATCAGATCTTGTCAAAGCTGGTAAAAAATATAACCAGGACTCTGTTTTTATATCCAAGGTTGTTGATGCTGATACAGCAAATGCCAGACCAGGTGGTGAGGTTTATTTTAAAACAGCAAAGTCTCAAGAAGAATTAATAGCTATATCTGAAATACTTAAAAAGTACGATATTGATGGCTTCACCTTTGTAACTGATGCTAGACAATCAGACAGAGCTGTAGTACAATCAGGCGGTACTGATCAGACTGCAAAATTGACTGGTATTCGTTTCCAGTATATTCCAGAGTTTGATGGGACAGCTAGCTCAGCTGATTTGGCAACAATAATGGCTGAGAAAGTTAAGGTTTATCTAAGGGCGATGAACGAAATGAGATCAATAGATGGCGTCACATACGCTGACGTTGTTTATTATGATACTAAAGTTTATGTTAACAAATCTAACCCAGATACTGGGTGGATAGATGGAGGCATTGGATATGACGAAATTAGAACAATTGAGGGACGAAATGTCTCAGGAGCTGGGAGCGGAAGCTCCAATAGTCCAGGATCTTAACAGACAGATAATGGCTGCAAAGTCTGGTCAATCTTTTGAAGATCTTTATGTTACTGGTTCTTACACTAAACCAAAGGAAGATAAAAATAGCCAAATGTCCTAGAATTTGGTAGTATCTATATATAGTCAGGCTGTCTTTTAGGCAGCCTTTTTTTATGGGAAATTTATGGCAATACCTAACGAACAAGCAATGAATGCTTCTTTGACTGGGGGAGTATTGACTCCAGCGTCCAAGAATCCAAATAGCCCAGAATATACTGAATTAGCTAGTGTGCTAGGAACCTTTCTAAAGCAAGCTGATATAATGCCTAAATCAGTCAGCAGCGGCAAGCGTGTTGCATTGCCTAATGAAGAAAGACTGTTGCCAAAAGGCACAACTAATACTCAAGTCCAAAACAATATGGCTGAAGAGATATTAAGCCCAGAAGGACTACAAAGGTTTAAAGAAAACCGCAATGTGGCAATGAGCGGTAAAGAGATGTTGCAGCCACAACAAGACTTAGTAAAAATGGCAGATGACGAATTTGAGGCGTCACAGCAAATTTTGGATGATGCTAAGTTAGCTGTAAATGAAAAGCCAAGAGGTTT
>Ga0187217_1000945_pt1 | contig 12009 bp, 15 predicted proteins | sample 15SPOviralmetaG_FD_130165 | JGI IMG/M metagenome (GOLD analysis project Ga0187217, IMG submission 130165) | Marine viral communities from the oligotrophic San Pedro Time Series (SPOT) site, San Pedro Channel, CA, USA - 15 SPOT_SRF_2010-09-15... | ecosystem: Environmental > Aquatic > Marine >... | reverse complement strand
TCCTCTGCCTGTGAATGCTACACCGTCCCAAGAAGCGTGGAATTCTGCCTTTGTTAGTTTTGCATCGGTGTTTCCTGGGAAAGCATTATCCCAATAGTTAAGTTCCTGTAATCTAAAATCCCCCGAACCTGCGAAGTCTAATGGTTCATATTTGTCAGGATATTCTGGTGGAGAATAAACCCTTTCAGCAATTGTAATATTATCATCATTGTCTAACATAAAAACATAATCATACATTTCGTCTCCTTGACGATCTATTTCACCGTTTCCATCGTAGGTCATTACTCCTGTATAATATTTCCTGCCGAACATTTGAGCGATTCCTGCCTGACGCTTAAGTGCTGAATCACTCGCTGAAATTTGGGAATTAGCATAACTTTCTATCTGTAATTGAGGTCTTGTTAATCCAACACAATAAGGATTGGCAGAAGCATTCTTTACTTCTACAATAAATTCACCGTCGTTTAGACCGAAGGGTGCTCCTTTAAGAACTGCTACAGAAGTATGTGTAGCACTCGCAGAAGTATCTCTCTCAAATATTCCAGAGGCAGAAGTCCAAGTGAAAGCATTACTGGGACGAATAGTATCATCAACTTCATAAACGGGTTCTGCGATATTATAAGTTGGTTGTGCCGTAAGGGACGCTGTAATATCTGTAGCAATAAGACCTTTATCAACACATTTAATATCAAATCCCTTTTCTACACCTGAAGAGTTAGTATGGATTGTCGCTAAATAACCCCCGAAGGTTCTTGGGTCGTCATACTGATCGTTTAAAGCACTCTGTATTTTAGTAGCATATCCAGATAAAGAATAAGTTCCACGCTTGGGACTAATTTTACGGGAAAGAGAAAGAAGTCTATCATATCCACTGACAGTAGTAGATTCCCCCACTATTGTAGGATCTTGACCGAAGTAATGACAGAAAAAATCATCTTCCTCGATCGTGATATTACCAGTTCGCTGAATTTTAACACTCTGGACTGCAATTTCACTATCGGGTTCCACTTCTATTGGAGAACGAAAGAAGTTCTTAAAACTGGACGGGTCTCCAGCATTAGTGTTTTCATCAATTCTACTTGTAGCAACAATAAGCGACATATTTATAATTTCAGTATATATTTTATTTTATATGATAAAATTAAAAAATGTATGGACGCAAGAAAAAGCAGAAACCTGTTAGGAAAATGAAACAAGAAAAGTGTTCTACTTGTGGGGAAACACAACATAAAGTTCCTAAAGTGGTTCAGGAAAATAAGAAAGTGAAACCAAAGGAAGTCTTTGGACCGAATTACAAGGATAATAAATCAAATAAGAAGTAGTAGTGTTTATCAATATTTAGAATAGTTAGTATTTAATAACTCTAATTGATAAACCATGATTATTGAGATATATTCTATTGCATAATAATATTCTCTTGGGACTTTATTTCTGTAAAATCATGACTTTTATATTAGATAGATTAAATACTTAATATACTTAAAAAATAAACCACCATAATATATAATGAGTGATATGCTCCAAGATATTATGGATCAATTTGACATACAAAACAATTTTGATTATTGTTTCAGTATGTATTGTAATTTCCTTGATAGAGAAGGACGCTGGAATTTATGCAATAATAACAATACAAAGAACAATTTTAAATACAGAATGCGAAGGTGTTATAAGGGAGATATAGATAAAACAAAAGAATATGATAAGTTTGAGATATGGATTGAGAAAATGAAAGTCAGGGAACAAAAAGAAACTGAATTGAGAGCAATTAGAATTAATAGAATGAATGAAAATAAATCAGCAGAAAAGTGTGTTAAATTAGAGAAAGAAAATGATTCTCTAAAAAAACAATTAGAAGAAAAAGATAAATTAATAAAATTATTACAAGAAAAGCACGAAACATTATTAAATAAATATTTGGAAGAATGTGATTCAGATAGTGATTAAATAAGATTTTCATATGCTTCTCTAACTTTCCTAAATTCTTCACCGTCTCCACCAATTTTATCTGGGTGCGTTTCCCTCGCTTTTGCCCTGAATGCTTGTTTTATATCTTCCTGTGAAGCAGATCTTTTAAGTCCCAATATAGAATAGTTTTCGTCCTCTTCTTCCCGATATTCTCTCTGTGATTTAAAATCATCCTCAAAGGGATTTCCAAAGAAATTACTATCGTCGTAAAAATGTTCTTCCCTCTCAAAGTTAGAATATTTATAACGATATGCAAAAGGATCTCCTTTATAATATTCAGGAAGTTCTTTGGAGAAGGGTTTATCTCCTGGGAGTAAAACATGCGACCACATTAATGGATGAGCACAACTTTCCACCATCAATTAATTCTGTTATAAAAAATATTATTTCATTCATTATCAAATTTTTTATTTTTATATTTAAAGAATGCCAACATACAAAGAAAAGTTTAACAAGAAGTATGGTTTTAAAAAGGACGCTTCACATTCTATTGCAGAAATTAGTAGATTAACTGGATACAAAGTATCAGGGTTAAGAACTATAAAAAAGAAGGGAGAGGGAGCATTTTTCAGCAATCCCCAGTCAGTAAGGAAGAATGTTAAGTCTGCTTCACAGTGGGGCATATCAAGAATTTACTCAGCAGTTATGGGAGGGAAGGCAGCAAAAGTCGATGCAAAACATCTTAAGAAATAATTAAACTAATTTTTCTATTTCAGGTTCTGGTTCTGGCGATGGACCCTGTGGTTCTTTGGGCGGACCTTCTGTTGTCTTATTCTTTTTAAGGAATGATTTATTTTTAGGAATTAAATTGGGAGTCTGACTTTCATTATCTTCATCTTCATCTTCTACCACATTATCAGGTGGTGGTTTTCGCTCACACATACAGATACTACAACTATCATTTATACCGACTCTAAATTTACAATAACATCTGGATTTAAATATGATTGCTAATATCCCTCCAACTGCTCCAAGGATTAATCCTGTCGCACCAGCGAGTTCATTAATATTAAATTGTTCCATAGAAAACCCTGCCTCTGACATATTTTATTTTCATTTATAAAATAATAAAATCTTTCTAATAATAAATGTCTTTACTCTTACATGGAGATTGTTTAGAATTATTAAGTGAAGTAGAAGATAATTCAGTTGATTTTATCTTCTGTGATTTACCCTACGGACAGACTTCATTAGAAACTAATCCTTGGGATATACCAATAGATTTACATTTATTATGGAAACAATTACTTCGTGTTAAAAAAATAAGAACACCAATCTTCTTCACAACAACAACGAAATATGGATTTGAGTTGCTGAAATACCAACCCTATAAATGTCCTTTCAGGTATGATATTGTTTGGGAGAAAACAACTGCTTCAGGTTTCCTAACCAGTAAGAAGATCCCCTTACGCTCCCACGAAATGATATATGTATTTTATGAAAAGACCCCTATGTATGATTTATCCTCACACCTTCCTAAATTTAAAGAAGAAGATTATGACGGGGAAATAACAAATGAATGTAATTATGGAACAATCAAAACTAAATACAGATCCAAAGGAGACAACTCTGGACCGAGATATGATCCTCCATTACCTCGGTCAGTTGTAAAAATAAAATCAACCAAGAGGTCTCACAACACAGAAAAACCAGTAGAACTAATAGAATACTTATTAAAATATTTCTCCAAGGAAGGAGACACAATCCTCGATCCCACGATGGGAGCAGGATCAACGGGAGTCGCTTGTAAGAATATGAAACGGAATTTTATTGGAATAGAAAAGAATGAAGCATTCTTTAACACAGCAACGAACAGAATTAATAATTAATAATTTTTTAAAATTTTTTCATATGAAATAATATATTTGTCAAAGTATAAAATATGTCGTTCTGGACTGCTGAGGATAAAATACCGATTTCGCAAACTAAAGTTTCTATTCCTGCCGAACATGGTCTGGAATACTCTCCCGGACAGAAGTGTGAATTCCACCTTCCTGCTGGAATTAACTTCTTCCAACCAAGTGAATCATACCTAAATCTTACCGTAAAACTAAAGAAAGACCCAACTAATGATCCCACTCGTCTTCAGTTAGACGCAGAGACGGGGATGCATGTTTTGCTAAAGGATATTCGCATCTATTCTGGCGGAGCAGGAAGAATTTTACTTGAGGAATATCAAAATTACAATGTTTTGACTGCTCTTAAATACGATTATGAAACTAATGATACAATGAGGGCAAAGCGTGCTCTCACTGAAGGAGCAACCACTTACTCTGACAAGCAGAGAAACGATCACGGGATTGAGAACTCTATGCAGAATAATCTTGAGGAAAATCCTTACTTTAAATCTATGGATGGTTCTGCATCATACTCTACTGCTTTCACCGACGACGAATATCTGGAAGTCAAGGGTCTCCTCCAGTTAAATACAGGAATTTTCGCAAACCAGAAGATCTTCCCAATTGGTATGACCGAGGGTTTAGTTGTAGAAATAATTTATGAAGATGCTCGTAGGGTTTTCCGCACATTAGACCAGACTTCCCGATACAGACATCTTGCTATGAACCCATTTTTTATGTCTTCTAACGCAACCGCAGACACTGCTGCTCCCGCTGCCCCTAACTCTGCTCCTCAACTTCCAGTAGCAGCGAATGCTTCTGAATTCAGTGAATTCTGGGTCAGGCGTGATAATTCACAGGGTTGGGGAGGAGATGTAAATAGTTTCCCATTCTGCATTGGTGAAGAGATTACCCTTGTGAATGCTTCTACTGGTGTAGAAAATCCTGATACTACAAGAGATGCTTCTCCCCCAACTATTCAGCGGATAGAATATTCTGCGGGAGTATTTAATGCGATCAAGGTCGTTCTAAATGGTTCTTACAGGGTGACGGCAGATGCTACACAAGAATTAGTTGTTTGTTCCCGAGCAATTGAGAAGTCTTCTACCTACAATCCTTCCTACCAGATTACCAATGCTGAATTTGTTCTACAGAAGGTAGAAATGCCTATGGGATACACTTCTAAATTAGCGTCATTAATGAAGAGTGGTGGAGCAATGAATTATGATTTCCTGTCTGGAACTAATTACAAGGTCTCCCAGTTAAAGAGCGAACGGGTCAGTAATTTACGACTCCCACTTTCCCAATCTCGAGCGAAGTCTGTTTTATGTATTCCTACCGACGCTTCATCCTCGGGAACTAAGGAACTCCTTGAGGCAAAGGACACTTACACTACTCATTACGATTTAGAAAGCGACGCTGATACTCGTGCTTGGAATGCGAACCATTCCCAGCGAACAGGTCTTGTCGGTTGCTCTGACCAACTGACTTCATATCAATTATATTATGACGGTAAATTAAATCCTAATCGTAAGGTATTCTGTAATAAAATAGCAACCAAGAACTCGGTGGATTCACAACCGCTGATTGAGTTAGAGAAGGGATTAAAAATGGGAGGAATTATGCCCTTCAGTTTTAAGAAGTTTAGGGAAAACTTTGCAATTGGTCGTGCTCTTTCTCTTCAGAACGGTGTTTATGATACAAGAGGCACCGACTTTAATCTTCAGGTAGAGTATCAGGAAACAGCACCTCCTGCTGTAGATAAGTTGTGGAACTGCTGGTGTATGCACCTCCGTCGTATTGTAATCGCAGGAAATGGTATTATGCTCCAAGTTTAACGATTTCTCTGTATATCTGCCGAATAGAAAAAACACTACAATACTTAAAGATATAGCAATTATCTATAGCATATGGGAGGGTCAAATATGTCTGCTACAGTTTATCTATTAGAGGATATTAATGATAATCGTTATGTTGGTTCTACAAGTGAAGAAGATTACAGAAATCGCTTACACACACACCGAAGGGATAAAAAGGAACACGGATTAGGAAAGCGTAAGGGAGTATGTTCTTCTATGAAATTAGATCTTTATCATTGTAGTATTACTCCTCTAATGAAGGTGGAGAATGATAAAGAAATAAGGAAAAAGTGGGAAAAACATTATATTAATAATGTTTATCCTGAATGTGTAAATACAATTAGATTTAATTATGACCCTAAACAATCTTCTAAAGATTATTATGCTAAAAACAAGAAAAAGATTATTAAGAAAAATTTACAATGGAGAGACAATAACAGGGAAGCATATAATAAAAAGCGTAGAGAATATTATCACAAGAATAAGGAAAAGATTTGCAAGAGAAGGAAGGAATTAACTGAAATGAAAAGATTAGAGAATTTATAACTACTTCGTTTAAATTTAAGAATTAAAATCTAAAGTATTCATATAATGAAGATCCATAATTCACATTCTCGCAAAGAATTATTTGATATTATAAGTGTCTTTGAGTTGCCTATAACGAACAGGAATGAATTTAATAAAGCACAGATACAAATGAAAATTATAGATTGTCTGAATTATTTTGATAAAATTAATCCGGATATGGATTATTTCTTCTGTGAAACAAAAGAAGATCTTATAAGATATTTAGAAAATCCAAATCCTATGAAAACCTTAACAATTAAAGAAAAAGACGAAGTAATGTCAAGGAGTAAAAAGATAATTAATTATTGTAGAAATAATTATTATTTGATGCCTTCATCATATGTTTCATTCGATGATGTTTATAATGACGCTGTTTATATTTCTAAACACGGAGGGATCCCCTCAGTTAGAAAGGCAATAGACATTCTTAATAAAGATCCCAAATTGGCGTATCCTATTGAGTTAAAAATTCCCAAGAGAGTGCAAAACCAAATCAAAAAGAAAACTAAAATCAAGCAGTCCCAGATCCCGTTGTATGTAAAACACGGGAAATTTATTGTGTCGTTTGATTAGGTGTTTCCTTAGATAAAAGCATTTTAAGGCATTCTAAATGAGGAAGTCCTTCCATTGTCCCGTCAAGATCAGCGTCTTTAAATCTATCTTTACTTATTGTATTACCTTCATCTATATTATGAACGATACACACCATTAACATTCTAATATCTAAATTAACCATATTCTTTTCATTATGTGCGATCATTTTGACACCTTCACCTTGATTTCCCTTTTGTCCTTTACTAATAAATCCTCCCATAGAGTTAAAATGTTTTTTAGTAAAGACACAACACGCTTCGTGTCCTTGATGTTTATACCCACAACGAATTCCTGTAATTTTATAATCATAATCAGGATACATAAAAAGCATTTGTGAAGAAGAAGTTATACCGACTTTATGTTCTTTCAGTGCAGAAACACTATATCTTAAATAGGTTGGATAATAAATATCATCACTATCCATGCAAGCAATAATCTTATGGGACGCCATCTTCACTAAACGATTTCTTTTATCACCGATACTTCTTCTGATATTTGGTTCATATTTATAATTAATCCTACAACCAGATTTCTCCTTAAAAAATTCTAAATCATTAGGGGTAAAAAGACCTTCTGGACCGTCCTGTAAAATACACACTTCCATTTTAGATTTAGGATAATCCATATGAAAAATATTCGTCAGCATAAGAGCAATAAATTGTCTTCTTTTATAGCAAGGGATAATAATAGAAACATTTGGTAAATCTTCGTCTTTTAATATTTTAGAAACTTTCGCAACAGGTAAATCAGGAATTTGTTTTGACCCTGAAGATTTATCTTCAGTATGAAAGTTTTGCTTTGACATTATATTCTTAATAAAGATTTTATTTTAAATTATAAAATCCATAAATCTTCCGTATCCAAATTCATTTTATAACAGACATATGCAGAATAGAAACTACAATTCTTGGTTTTTTTCACTTCACCGTTCTCGAGTTTGAGATAATTAATTTTTCCTCTTGGGTGAATAACCTGTAAGTGTTTAATATTTTCACCAAAGATCTCCCCCATATAATTACTATACAGATTACAACTATTCATTAGTGTAATAAATGGTTTATCGTATTCTACAAATTTTTTAAGGATAGGAATTTTCTTTTCTTTATCAAAGGGAATGTTGGTGATAATCATATCCCATTCGTCTGGTTGTTCTTTTAAACAATCCATTTCAGTGTTAAAAACTATACTTTTCGGTCCAGCGGAATAAAATATGTGTTCTGGGGATTTACTTTTTTCTGCTCCCAACATACACGCTTCCCATACTTTTTTCCCTTCTGCTTTCTTTTGGGTGATATGTGAAATTTGTTTCCAAGCAGACTCTGGAGTGTAATAATCGTCGTGAATTGCGAAATGTGGGGAATCTTTAAAGTTCGCCATATCTTTTCTTATTTACTATATAATATTCCTTGTTAAAAACTATCAAATTTTTTAATCAAATTTAATGGTTTTTTTTTATAGTTCATACTTTACAATGTGAAAGAGAATATTTTTCATTTGCGAATTTATCTTTTTTATTCTGTATCTGTGATTTGTAGGGTTCTTCTATAAATACAGAAGGATAAATATATTGAGGGTTCTTGATAATATTTCCATACACAATATCAATTGCTCTCCACCTTTTTAATTGTAAAAGTTGCTGAAGGATCTCTTCTGCAATTTCCCATTTAGGAATATAATAAGCAAGAGTTGTAAGCATTCTATACTTTTCACTATCAAGAGTATTCATACCAATCTTGTGATCGATTACAATCTTTTCTTTACTGGTTATTTTTTTATTCATAATAAATCCTCCTAAATAACAAAAAGTATCTGGAAGACTATCTGGTAATGGATTGACTTGTAAAGCGTCGTCTTCTACAACGATTACTTTATTTAATTTATATTCTACAATATGTTTTAATAATTTCATATGTGATAAGAAACAACCTGTTTTTCCTAAATGTTGAGGAGTGTTCCTTACATTATAGTAAGAGATCATTTTATTACAACTTTCACAATCATAACTTAATTCTTTTCCATTCACTGCCTCAAAATGTTTATATTCAGTGTCAGACCATTGAGGAAGTCTTTCACTGTCTTTTAGTGAAATAACAAATTTATTGTATCCGGGACAATTAATTATATCCTCTCGTAAATAACATACAAAAGAGATCCTACTGAAGCGATTGTTTAATCCAAGAACCCCAACCTCAAGATTATCCTTAAATGTTTCTTGTGGATTTCTATCATTATAATCTTTATCTTCTTCAGTTTCATAGAGTTCTGTATTTCCGTGATATTGATGGACATCTGCTACAAGGAGGTCTCCGTGCCGCATATCAATAGCAACTTTATATTTAGGAAGCACAAAAAGACCTCCACTATATTTATTCTCTTCTAATACAGATAAACATGCCCACCCACCGAAGTCTCCTGTATCTTTATGAAGTGCAGTTCTAAAGTTTCTATTCACAGTAATTGTTGAGAAGGGTGTTTCAGGTATATGATAATCATTTGCTCTTGCTCTTTCTGCTTGTGTAATATATTGGTCCGGTAATAATTCTTCATAATGTTTTGCGATTGCCTGAAAATAAGACCACGCTTCAGTAAATTTATTTAAATTTACTCTTGTGTAGTGTGATAAACGACAAGGTAAATCTACTCCTAAACCTTTTGTTCTTCCATAAAATCCAATAGGACTACTTGCTGTTGTATTATTCACCCGCATTTTACTTTCTTTCATTTCACCTGTTTTCTTGTCTTTTACCATATATTTTGCAGACCATTTATCAATTTTAGATATTGTTCTTTTCTTCCAATATTGACTATTAGGATCGATAGGACCAGCAGCAGCACCACGACCTCTTGAGGACACTGCCATATATTTACAATTATCCCAAGCAGTAGTTAGAAGATCTTTAGAGAAGGCATTTTTTCTAAATTTAAATATGGGGACACCTTCACAATAGTAATCACAATCTTCACTAATAATAGTTTCATAAGAATTATCTCCCATATAAGTTCCCTTGAGGTTGTCGCATTCTGTGTCTGATAAACAATTGGCGGCATTTATATCAATAATACGAACCATTCTTTATTATCATATAAGACTTTATTTATAAATGGTTCTTTTAAAAATCAATAATTAAGTGTTTAATAACTCTAATAGATTAATGGAGGTTTTAGAGAAAATAAGTATCAAGAGAATAATATTCTGTAAGAGAATATATTGCTTCTATAACAAAAAGTCAATTAGAGTTATTAAAATCTAACTTTTACAAAGAGGGATTTAAAAATAAAAAAACAATATATTAAAATGGATCATATTCAGGAGTTATATAAAATTGTAGAATATCTTGCCGAAAAGGAAAAAACCGAATGGGTCGATCTTATGCACGGAATTATTATTTTTGTAGAAGAACATGAAGAAGTATCTTCCGTTTCCTCAGAGGATACTGAAACCGAAACAGACGAACATGGTTGTATTCCTGAAGGTGTGCCAGAGGTTAATATTGACGAGAATGGATTTCACTCACTCGTTTAGGTTTCTTTTTCCCACACACTAAAAGACCTTCTTTTTCACCGTCTTCTTCTACTTCACCAAGTTTAATTAGAATTAACAATGTAAATAATACGAAATTTCTATCCTCTGAAGTTGGTTCTTTAATTGTTTCTTCATATCTAAAATTCTTTAATGTCGAGAGTGCTAATTTCTTTATTTTAGGTAAAGTGTTTCCTTCCCGTAATGCCTCAATTAGAACTCTCAACGCTTCATTTTTATAAGTATCAAGAGTTATACCATTTCCAAGAGGTCTTGATACAATTAATTTCTTTTTAAAGTATCCATTGACAGATCCTTCACTTCCTTCGTAAATCATTTTCTAACATAAAAAATTTTTATAAACTATCAAATTTTTAATACGCTTCATAATCTTCCCACTTGGAAAACATAATATACTTCAGCGATTGTTTAAGATCCGCTATAAATTCTTTATCTGTTTCCCAGTCAATCGTAGTATCCTCTATGATAAGTTGTTTCAGTTCGCTAAACGCTTCATTACATTCTTGTAGAGTGTAAGTGTCAATAAACTTCTTGTTAAAAGCGTCTCCCCGAATATTACCCTCCTTGATATTAGTATTAAATCTTCTACGCCAGACTGTATTTCCCTCATACAGATCGGGTTCGGTAGGGTCTGGGACAACTATAAATAGTCTCTCAATGAAATCTTTGTAATGGTCTTGGTGGATGAAATGTCCCCACCAACGCCATTTAGCGAACTCTCCTCTATCTCCGTGAGGACATATAGCGTATTTATTTTTCTTGGCATCCATTTCTTTTGACAACATTTCCCATAGTTTTCTGTTGTCCGCCCACCATACAGAAGGAAAGCGAGGGCGAAAGAAGTATCCCATATTATTTCTTGTTTTATCCTGTTGGTATGCTTTGTTATATAACTATCAAATTTTTTAACAGCAACAATCAAATTTTATGGTTTTTTTTTATAATTGATATAGAAAGAATTTCTGTATTAGATTAAAATGAAGTTCGTTATTCCTTCCTACCAGCGTTCAGAGATCCTACAAGCGAAAACCTTAAAATATCTTGATAGTATGGGAGTTGATAGGACTTCTGTATATGTTTTTATTCGTGAAGACGATAAGGATTATGAAGGGTATAATAAAATCACAGACATTAATCTATTACCAATTGATATTAAGGGCATCGGTGAAACCCATAATTACATTACGAAACATTTTGACGAAGGAGAATTTATTGTAGAAATAGATGACGATTTAGAATATATGGTTGATAATGAAAGAAAACCGATCGAGAGTTTCATAGGTCTCTGTGAAGAAATGAAAGAAAAAATGGAATATGTTAATTGTAGTTATGGTGGTTCTTATTCTGTGGCGAACCCTATGTTTATGTCAAAGTGCGAGAGATATACAACAGACCTTCGTTATATGTTAGGTTGTGTTCGTTGGAGATTTATTCGCAAGGATATTAAGTTAGAAACGAATTATGCAGAAGATATGGAAAACTGCATACTTCATTTCATTAGAGATAAAAAAATTCTAAAAAACAATTGGGTTGCTCCCAAGACTAAAAATTATGCAGACGGAGGTTGTAATGGGGACGGGAGAAATTATGATAGTGAAAAAAAAGATAAAAAATATTTAGCAGAAAAGTATCCTCTGTATTG
>Ga0187217_1000943_pt1 | contig 12011 bp, 7 predicted proteins | sample 15SPOviralmetaG_FD_130165 | JGI IMG/M metagenome (GOLD analysis project Ga0187217, IMG submission 130165) | Marine viral communities from the oligotrophic San Pedro Time Series (SPOT) site, San Pedro Channel, CA, USA - 15 SPOT_SRF_2010-09-15... | ecosystem: Environmental > Aquatic > Marine >... | reverse complement strand
ATGTACCAACTGCCCAATCATATTCAGGGTCTTCGGGTTGGCAAAGATGTCCAACTCCTAGAGTTTTATATCCTAAACTATCTTCATAGATGTTTAGTACTTCGCCTTCGTGTCTTTTAATTTGTTCTTTACATAGTTCTATGTTCATTTTAATCCTAGTCCTTCCATTTGTGATTTAAGTTCTCTATCTTCAATGTCTTGTGCAGCTTCTGAGGTTGCGTTAAAAGGTAATCCTGTATTTCTGTTTACCATTTCATCGGGTTCGTCTGTGACGTTAGGTACGTTAGTAACTATACCACCTTTAGAATATTGTCTTACTTTATATTCTTCATCTTTACTAGATGTTCCTCTTGCTGCAGCTCTCATAGCTTTTCTAGTATCTGCTGGTAGTAAACCATATCCGGGAACATTAGTAACCATTATTTCAGGTATACCTTTTCTATATAATACACCATCAATAAAGTCTTGTGGTAATGGACCTGCAAAAGTTTTTAAAGAAGCTGTTAAAGTTCCTACATTTCTGTCATATTCATTATCATATCTTGCTGCGTAATCAAAAGGTCCTAAACCTCCCCATCTTCTAACAGCTTCAAATATTAATTGACCTGATTCTTTATTATCACCAGTTTCATAATCTTTTAAATTTTGTCCTTGACTTCTAACTATATTACCTATGTGAGCTACTGAACTCATAAGTATAACTGTTGGTAATACTTTTGGTATAGACTGCATTGGACTATTTACAGCTTCGTTTGCAAATCTTTTAAGTATAGTATTATTAAATACTGTAGGATATCCTGCAAACTGTACTAACATTTGAGCTGCAGGTGTTGAAAACCATAAAGGTCTGTTAGCTTCTGCAGTACTTGGGTTAAGAATAATTTCTTTTACAAATCTATTAGCTCCTGAAGTATATTGTTCTTGATAAAACTCCTGACCACGAGCTATATTCTCATCCCACTTACCATTGACTGTAGAGTTTTTATACCATGCAACAGCATCGTCTGCTTTTATTCCTAAGTCTCCAAGTTGTTTAGTGAGATATTTTTCTTTACTAGCACTTAAGCCACCCTTAGAAAGTTTCTCAGCGTTTTGTTTTATTAATCTTTTACCTGTAGTAAATGATGCAAGTTGAACAGCCTTTGTCCACTGTGTAAGTAAATTAACTTTAAAGAATCCTTGCTGTAAAGTCTTAGCTACACCACCATGTAGTCCTTCACCTGCAAGACCTTCAAGCCTTTCTTGTACTGCTTGTTCTAAAGCTAATCCAGTTTGATATAATTCACCCCATGCTTCATCATCTATGTCTTTTATACCTTTAACTCTTTGACGTAAGACTCCACGTTGAAAACCTTTTATAGTTCTGTCAATAATACTTTGACCTTCTTTAACTAAAGCATTTCCTATATCACTTATAACTTGAGGAGCATCAGATTTACCTGCTCTACTTAAAAGTAAAAAAGGTTCAGTAACACTAGACAAAGTAGCAAAGGGTAAATGAGCCATCTGCTGTGTTAGTTTGCCCCAATCAGCAGCATTTCTTGCCCATCCTTTTCTTTTCCATATAGATTGTGAATCAGTTTCAATTCCAGTTACACGTTTGTGCATATTTCTAAGACTATCAAGAACTCCCTCAATTTCATTTTCATCCATACCACTTGCTTTTAATTCATCTCTAATCCCACCTTTATTAAGTAAAAAGTTATTTTCAAACTCTACTATATTTCTACCAAAGTAATTAGACCTTTCAATAGCTCTAGCAGCATTAGTAAAGTAATCTTCTAATATTTGTTGTGTATCATCTTCTAATACATATGCAATTTTATTATCATCAAGATTAGTAAATCTTCTAGCTTGTAAATAACCTGCAGAATCTCCAACAACTTTTTCTTTGGTCATCATTTTTACTTCAAAAGGAGTCCACCGTTGTTCTAACATATCACCTACAATACGAGAAGCTTTTATTTCTTTAGCTAATTGTATAATTTCAGATTCAGTTCCTTTCCCTTGTAATCTTTTTCTTGCAGTTTCTATAAAGTTTTCTCCAAAAATCTCTTCATCTAATCCAACTGCATCTTCTTTAATACCTTGAACCTTTACATTGTCAGAAGTCTTAATAGTTATTTCATCTATATCATTAATAGGATTAGCGTGTCCTGAATCAATTAAATCTTTTTGAAATCTTTCTCTATTTTTCTTTAAAGCTTTATAGTTAAATAGTCTTGGTAAAAATCCACCCTTGTTTATTGTTCCAGCTTTAAATAAACCTGCAATACTTAAATCACTAAATGAACCATCTAGTATATTTCTAACACCTTCAGTACCATCAAAGTTTTTACCACCATAAGAAACTGCAACATCTTCAGTAACTTTAATACCTTTATAATCTTTACCAACTAAATCTCTAATCCAAAACTTACCTTTTTCTTGAGCTTCTTGTTTAGTACTTACTACCATTTTATCTCTTAATAAAAAGTTTAATTCTTGTTGTTGGTCTTTAGCTAGTCTAGCTCTAAAGCCTACTCTGTCTAATACATTAAATGACTTAGCTAAACCGTATAGGTATTTACCTGTTCTTTCTCCAACAGCTAAACCATAAGACTTTTCTTTTACAAGCTCTGAACCTTCTCCAGTTAATGTAACATCATAATCATATCTAAACTTTTTGAGTAGTACTTGAAGTTGTGGTGATTTATCTATGTAACTTAAAAACTCTGTAGTTGGTTTACCTACAGTGTTTGCTATAAATTTATTTAAAAAGACTGTGCCTTTGCTTTGAGCTTTCTTTCCTTCAGCTTTTAATTTTTCTAAAGGTTCTACTAATACTTCTTCAGCTTCAGATTCTTCTAAAATTTCTTTTCTTGTTTTAGCACGAGCAACATCTTCTATAACTTCTTCGTTACTAAATTTAAATTCTAGTTGTTGATAAGGTTCAGGCATATCAGTAACAGGAACTGTGTCTACGTCTGTGTCTACTTTCTTAGCAGCCTCTTCTCCTGCTTCTTTTAAACCTTTACCATATGTAGCATAACGAAGTCCTCCTCCTAATCCTGCTGTAAAACCAGCACCTAGTAATGTAGAAGCTTGTAGTTGTGTAAAGTCTATATCATCTTGTAATCCTAAATCTATATCTATATCTTGTACAAAATAATTATGTAGTCCTCCCCAAGCAGCACCTTCAGCAGCTCCAAAAATTACACTATCTTTTACAGCTTTCTTTTTTAATTCAGCTTTTGTATATTGCTTCATTGCTTGTTGTGCAGTAGTTCCTAAAACAGCTCTACCACCTAAAGAAGTACCACCACTAGGAATAGCAAATAAAGCAGTAAGAATATTAGCAGGGTCAGTAACTATATCGACTCCAATATCTTTAATCATACCAAATCTTTCTTTCCAATTACCTATGTCTGCATTATTAAATCTTTCTCTTAAATATGCATAATCTTGTTTTTGTTCTTCTGTCCACTTACCTGTTTGAAAAGAACGAACAGCAGCAGCAATTAAACTGTAATCAGAGTCTCTAAGGTATTCAAAGATATTATCATTACTACCAACGCCATCTAAAAATCTTGAAGCTCTTTGAGCAAACTCAGGGTCATTCTTAAGTTCAGTAAGTGTAGTTTTACCCGGAGTAGCATCGTAAGGGTTTACTTCACGTTCATTAGTTGGTTCAGTTACAAAGGTGTCATAGCCTTCAGGAGTTTCAGATGTAGAAGTATAAAAAGATTGTTGTTCTTCTTGTTCTTCTTCTTTAGCTTTTTCTTCTTGTAAGCTTTGAATGTATAAGTCTAGTTGATTACTCATTAAAATATTTTTTTAATTTACGTTTAGTTTGAAATTTTGCTATTCTAGGAATTGTACCGTCTATTTGTGTATGATGTAATATTTCATATATTTCATAAGCTGCTTTTTGTTTATCTTTTTTATTATCAGCATTTAAAAAGTCATTAAATAATTTATCACCATATCCGGGTTTTGGTTCATTATTTATATAAGCAGTTTTTTCTAAAATATCAGCCATGAATAAAAGAGTTTGGTCTTCAGGACTTAAACTTCTAACATCTCCTGTTTTTCTAACCTCATCAAATCTAGGTAATCTTCCAAGCCTTCTTTCTAATCTAACTACAGCAGGTTCAACAGAAAGAGGTTTAAATTGATATCCTCCTCTTGCTGATGTCTCAGTTATCTCACCTTTTTTATTTAAATTAACAGCATTAAAGTTACCATCGCTTTCTGCTTCTAAGATAAAAGATGCTAATTCATTTAAATCTTGAGTAGCTTTTTCTTTACCGTCAATACCTAATCTATCTAAATGTATATCTAATAATTTATTATATTCAGGATTATTATAGTTAGGATTTAATTCAGTCTTTTTTTTTTCGTCAGGGTTTTCTAATCTATTAATCCTATCCTGTATTTCTTTAACTTGGCTAGGTCTTAAATCATCTTTTTCATCTATTAATTGTTGTTTTAAATCACTAATTATTTCTTTATCTTCTCTACCAAATAATCTTGTAGTTGGGTCTAGCTTTGGTTTATTTTCTAAATAACTTACAGACCTTTCTAAAATATTAACTTTTTCTGTAATATTTTTTTCTTGATTTGTAGATAAATTTCCAGTATCTAATATTTTATTTAATCTATTTATTTCAGAGTTTATCATTACTGGATTTTGAAAATCTAAATTATCTCCAAACATATTTCCAAAACCAACTTTCTTTAAATCTTCTTGAGAAGGTTTTTGAGTAGACACTTTCATTTCTTTAGCAGCTAAACTTTCTATATAAGCTTGAGAGTCCATTCCAAAATACTTATTAATTTCAATATCTAATGCACCACCAAGTTTTATATTTCTTTCATTTTCAGTTTTAGAATTTGTTAAAATATCTTTAACTGTAGATTCTAACATATCTTTTTTTCTATCTACTGAAGCGTCAATATAACTTTCTGTTAAACTTATACCACCTCTTTTATCAACATTAATATCATCACCTACCATAGTAGATATATTATATTTATTATAAATTTGATTTAATGTTCCAAATGAATTATAAGTTTCTTGTTTCCAATTAAATGGATTCCAACTTTCATCTCTAAAACCTGCATCTGTAACTATACTAGCAGCAAACATAGTTCTATTTGCTTCATCATCTAATATAGCTTTAAATTCATTAAAGCTTTTACCGTCTTCTTTTTTACCTTCTGTTTCATTATACACTGATGTTAAAAACTTTCTATCTTCTTTTAATCTTAAACTAAGTGCAGCAGTATCCATAACTAAATTTCTTCTATCTTCTGCAGAAATATCATCCATAAATTCTTCCCAGTTTTTTTTATTTATAAAACCATCTGAACCTAATTCACTAGGATATCTTCCCTCTTCAATTAAATTTGTCATTTGAGGTAAATATATTTCACCTATATCTTTTCTGTATGCTTCAAATCTTTTACCTGCAACTCTTTCTTTCCATCTTGTATCTGATTTAGAAGCATCTGCTAAAGCTTTACTAACTATATTGTTAGTCATTCCTTTTAAATTCATTGCTTGATTTAAATCTCTTATAGTTGGTCCAGCTAATGCATCTTCAGTAACTTTAGAAAAAATATCAAATCCACCTTTTCTTTTATAGTCATCATTAAATAACCCAAGTACTCTTTTAAAACCACCAATAAGGTTTCCTTGTGATTTATATTCAGCTAAAACTTTTTGATAATTTCTTCTTTGATACGTTGTTAACTCATTTTGTTCTAAACCCATAGCTGTTTGAAACAATTCATTTTTGTCCATATTTATTGCATCATCACCTAATAATTCTTTTATTCCATCTTGGTAAGCTAAGTAATTAGCTTTTTTAGATTTAGGGTCTATTGCTAAATATTTTTTAGCAAATCCTTCTGTTCCTAAATCAATAGCATTATTAAAAGTAGATGTATTTTCTATTGTATCATACTCATCACCTGTAGTAGCTTTTATTTTTTGAATAATATAAGGTCTTACTGCTTGTTCAAATCTTAAATAATCTTCACTGTCTTTAAAACCTTCATATCCATTTTTACCATCCCATTTATTACCAATAGTATTTAAAATAGTAGCGTTCATATTTAGTTGTTTAGTTTTATGTTCATTATTTATAGTTTCAAACTTATGAAAGTCATCTAGTTCTTTCATACGTTGTTTATATTGAGTCTTCATAACTCCTTGACCCATAAGTAACAAAGCTAATCCTTGTTGGATTCTCTCATTCTTTTTAGCTTTTTTAGCTGCAGCCCTTTGTGATTTTTCTCTTTTTTGTAGCAAAGATGTACCTAGTTCATCTATACTCATGTTGTCCATATTACTAAATATATCTTCAGCCATCTTTAAACTCCTGTTTTACCTAATAAACTTGGTTGGTTTTGTAAGGCAGGTTTTTGTTTTTGTAAAATACTTTCTTTTATTTTTGCACTATCTAAAGTATCTAATTGTTTTTTAATATCTCCACCAACTGAAGCAGGATTAATCTTTTGAATTTGAACATCTTTAAATCCTTTACCTTCAGGAATTATATTTCTTACTTGTTGTCTAGAGTTTTGTAAATCTTGTAAAGATTCATCTTCATCATCTTCTATTATAACGTCAGCATCGTCTCTTGTCAATACTGGGTCAATACCAGCTTTTTCTGCTATAGCCATTAACATGTACATAGTAGGTTCTAAAAGACTTAACATCATGTCTGGGTTCCATTTACCTTTTTGAAATCCTGCTGTTAATAATAAATTAGCAATATCAACAACTGGAGTTTTTTGAGACATTAAACCCGCAACAGTTGTAAGATTTTCATCTTTTAAAAGGTCAAAGAATATTTTTTCTGTAGCTATTTTAACAGAAGTTATCTCAGGAGTTTTCTCCCAAGGATATGGATTACTGGGGTCATTAGTTAAAGACTGTCCTGCAACAGGTGCTTCAAATAAATGTTCTTCTGCTCCTTTTGCTATAGCATTTGGATTACGCATAGTCTCTATCTCCTAATTGACTTCTAAGAAATTGTTCATAGTCAAAACCATATCCACCAATATCCATTGGATTTATATAATCGGTAATACCTCTATATGATAAATATTGTTGAGCTGGGTCTTGAGAAGGATTAAAATTACTATAGTCAACAAATTTAGGCATATCCATAACTTGTGCATAGTTTTGTTGTTCTAATCCATATAATTGACTAGATGCTTGGTTTTTAAAATAATCAGATTTTTGAGCTTTGTAATAATTCATTTCATTTTCATAAGCTTGTTCACTTGCAATCATTTGTTGTCCTGCTGTTGTTATAGGTTGAATTTTTTTATAAGCTTCATACTCTCTACTTGTTGTAATTTTATCTTTAACACCTAAGTCTTTATCTTTTGCAGTTTCAAGAATACTAGGTTTACCTTTAACTTTAGTTTTAGGGTCAACTACTGGTTTAGTTCCATAATCATCATCAAATAATGTATCATTGTCTGTAAGTTCCATATATCTTTTTGCGTCTGGACTTGTAAGAGTTTCTATAACTTTACCTTCTTTATCAGTAAATGTAAAAACACCGTCTTTTTCTATATAACTACTACCATCAAAGTCTCCAGTATTTTTAGCTATAGCATCTTGTAATGTAGATTCAAATTGTTCTTGTTCTAAAGCTAATCCTGTTTCAGATTTTTCTATAAAGCCACCAGTTAAATCACTTACAAAGTTTCTAAAACTACTGCCTATTTGACCTTTACCTCCAACAGAACTACTAAGAGTATTCATACCGTTTTCAATAGCACCTGTTACTGTATTAAATACTTTACCAAGCCCAGTTGAAATTTTACCTTTAACAAATTTAACAGCTCCAGAAGCAGCATTATAAATACTAGTACTTACATCTACTAAAAACTTACCAGCCGGACCCATAGCAGATATTGTATTACCAAGCCAACCGGCTATATTACCTAATCCCGGAAGCATAACTGATAAAGCTATAGAACCTAAAGGTCCTAGCTTACCAAAAGCTCTAGCTATTTTACCTAAACCTTTTTTTAATTTACGTCCTACTTTTCTAAAAACCCTTGCTAATTGTTTACCTTTTTTTCTTAACCATCCCATAATATTTTCCTAAAATTAATTATCGCTACTTAACCACCCGGTTATTAAAGTTCCAATAGCTGTTAAATTACTACTCCAGTTACTTTCTGTAGAAGCACCTGTATCATTACCTAAAGCTGCTGTGTATATTGAAGTCTTTCGAGTTTGGTCATTGTCCCATCTTCTAAAATTAAAATCAGCTTCGTCACGTAATTCTTGCCATAAAAAGTTTTGAGCTGAAGCAGTTAGTCCAAAAGCATTTTGTGCATTTTGTTGATTAACTGCATTTTGTGCTGCTGTGTCTGCTGTATTAGCCTGTCTTCTCCAAGCAACATTAGACTGTGCTATAGCTGTTTCATTTTTAGTATTAAACTCTTCTCGTTGAGCTTCTACTTGTGAATTAAATTTACTTACATCTGTTTTTAATTGTGCTTCTAACTTAGCAGCTTCTGCTTCGTTACCAACTCTTCTAGCTTCTGCTACATTTAAAGCTTGTTTATTAAACTGTTCCATAGAGTTCATTTGACTAGCATTAAATTGAGATTGATTCTGTGCTAAATTAGCCATGAATTGATTTGTTTGATTTTCACTTGTTGCATTAAATTGTGCTGCAGCATTTTGAGCTGACTGGTCTGATAACAATCTTTGTTGTTCTTGTTGAGCTTTAAGAATATTTACTTGTTGCTCATTACTAAGATTAGCCATATCCATAGTTAAAAAGTTTTTAGCATTTTCAACTTGAAGTCTTTCTTGTGTTGATAAGTTTGCTAAATCTAATCCTGCCATAGCTGTAGCATTTTGCATTGCAGCTTGTTGTTCTGCAGTCATATTAGTAATAGATACTGTTTGCATAAATTTACTATTAGCTAATTCAACTTGTTGAGCTGTAGTAAACTTAGACATGTCCATATTAGCTTGAACAGTAGCACGTTGCATTGCAGCTTGTTGGTCAACATTAAGTTGAGCTATACCCATTTGTTGAGCTAACTCTGCATTCTTAATATTTAAATTCATTTGAGTATTAAGATTTGCAAGTTCTGTTTGTTGTGCAGCATTTAAGTTTTCTGAACTAGCTTGATTTTGTGCAGAAAGATTTGCTAGTCTTATTTGCTGGTCAGCAGTTAAGTTAGCTTTTTCCATGTCTTGTTTAAAAGCAGCATTTTTAGATAAGAAATCTGCAGCTACTTGCATCTCTGCTAATCTTTCTTGATTAACTGCAGATTGATTAGCTCCTTCTGTTTGTGCTTCTATTTGTAATTCAGCTAAATTTATTTGTTGGTCATTACCTAAATTTTGTGCATTAGTAGCTTGTTGTTGTTGTGCATTTAAAACAGCAGCATTTTGTTGATTTTGTAAATTAGCTAATCTTGTTTGTTGTTGTTGTTGTGCAGTAGTCATTACAGCGTCTTGTCTAAATTGACTTTGCATTGTTTTCATCTGCTGTGCCATTTGTGCTGTTTGACTTTCAGATGTTTGTCTATTAGCTAAATTAGACATTCTTAATTGTTGTTCTTGAGTAGCCTGTTGTAAGTTTGCCTGTTGTTCATTACTTAAATTTTGAGCTGCTCTAGCTTGTAAAGCCTGTGCGTTGCTTTGAGCCATTGGCATAGCACTTTGAATAATAGCATTAAAAAGTGAATCTCTACCTACAGTAGAAACACTAAGTCCTCTTTGTGCCATTCCAGCATTAACTGCATCAACAGCAGGTTTAGCCCATAAAGGTATATTCCCATCTTCCATACCACCTAGTAAGCTTTCCATCTGTGAGGATACTAAAGCTTCTGTGGGTAATGCAGCAATAGCAGCATTAACTTCTACAGGGTTTGTATCTACTTGAGCTTCTACGGTTGCAGGGTCTTCTACAATAGCAGCAGCTATGTCTTCTGGAATCGCAGCAGTCTGTGCTATCATTGATGCAGCAGCACCTTTAGCAGCAGTACCTTTTACTGCTCTTTGTTGTGCAGCTTCATAACCTGCAGTGTTTACAATTTCTGCAGCTTCTTTAGTTTCTGCTTGTCCTGTTATAGCTTCTCTAGTTTGTTTTTCTGCTTCAGGAGTTTCTGAAATTCTTACTTTATCTGCAGTAGCAGCTTCAGCAAAAGCACCTGCTGATAAAAAAGCATCTACATTTTTTGCCATTGCAGTATCTTCGTCAAACTTAACTGTGGCAGCCTTGGCTCTTTCTGTTAAAGTTTGGTCAGCTAGTTTAGCTTCTCGAGTTACTTCTCCTGTAGCTTTATCTACAGCTACATCTTTATCAGATACAGTAGTTATTTCATCTTGAGTAATTTGTGCAGCATCTGCAACTTGAGTTGGTTGTGCAGTTGTAGCTTGTCCTTGAGATACTTGTTCTTTAGAAATTCCTGCAACTCCTGCTGCTGTTGCTGCTTGAGTTTGTTGCATTTTAAAAGCTTCTGAAGCAGGGTCTAATGTAGTTCCTTCTTGACTTATTTTTTCAGCATCTGGAATTTGTGGTAAGTCAACTCCTGTAAAATCACCAGCAGCCATTCGTTCTGCTTGTTCTCCAGTAGCTTGAACACGTGCTGTTCTGTTAGGGTCTACTGCACCTTTCTCTGGAACATCTGGAGTTTCTTCATCATCATTAGGGTCAGCAGGTACATTAGTATTATACCACTGTCCATTATAATAAGTATGCCAAAACCCATTTATAACTTTTTGGTCTCCATCTTGAGGTCCTGTTTCATCATCTGTTTCATCTTCGTCTTCATCGTCCTTTACTTCATCACCTATATAAATACCCTCTCCTCGTTCTTTATCCCAAGCCCATCCAGCAGCTTTAGCTTCAGCAAGTGAATTAAAACCTAATTTTTTCCACCATGCTAATGCACCAAGTTCAACTGGTTTGTCTTCTACAATTGTTACATCTTCTTTAAGTGCAGGTTGTGGTTGTGGCTGTGGTGGCTTTACTGGTCCACCTACTTTTGGTCCACCCGGAGGAGCTACTGGTCCGCTTTTTTTAGGAGGTAATCCCGGTCTTTCGTTATCTTCAACAGTTCTAATACCGTCTTTAACTTTTTCACCTTTAGCATAGAATACTCTACCACCTTTAGACATATCTAACCTATCAGCAGTAACATACTTACTTTTATACTTTTTTAATCTTTTCTTTTGTTGTTTTTTTCTTGCCATAGTTATATACCTATTTTACTTGACTTCAAAGAGTTTGTCAAGCTTTTCTCCAATTTTATCTATCCTATCCATGAGGATTCCCATATCATCTTTTAATTCGTTTTTGGTTACATAGTCTTTTGCTATCTCTTCACGAGTCTTGTTTAAGAGTATGTCAAGGCGTTTAGCCTCTTCTGTGTTTTGTCTAATGCTGTAAAGCACTGGTGCTAACACCAAAGTTATGAAGATGTTCCAAAACAAGTAAGGTGTTAGTTCCATAGCTATTAATTAGCTGCGATGTATGCTTTACCAGTTGCAATAGCTGCAACGTGAGTAGTCTTTTTACTATCTGCTGCACCTTTTACATCTGGAGTTTCATCATCACTATCAACAGGTGCATATTCTAAAATGATTTCCAAATGGTCTACATTTCTTTGTACTACTTCATTGATTTCAGCTTGTGTCATTCCATCAACTGCATCTTCAGATGAGGCATCTGTATTAATACTATTGATTAATGTTACGCTATCACTTCCTGCTGATAAAATTGATGTTACTGTATTAGGTTCTATAGTCATATTATTCTCCTTTTAAAGTTTGTATTTCTTGTTTTAATTCATCTACTGTTGTAGACAGTTCTTTTACTGCGTTTACAAGATACCAAGTAAGATTATCTGGGTTTACAGATTTAACTCCTGTTGATTCTTGTTTAATAACTTCAGGTAAAATTGTTTCTATTTCTTGAGCTATAACTCCAAGTTGTAATCCTTCTTTTTTAATAGCTGCACTAGTAGGTACT
>Ga0187217_1000940_pt1 | contig 12016 bp, 8 predicted proteins | sample 15SPOviralmetaG_FD_130165 | JGI IMG/M metagenome (GOLD analysis project Ga0187217, IMG submission 130165) | Marine viral communities from the oligotrophic San Pedro Time Series (SPOT) site, San Pedro Channel, CA, USA - 15 SPOT_SRF_2010-09-15... | ecosystem: Environmental > Aquatic > Marine >... | reverse complement strand
CACTACAACATCTGCATCTTTCTCTGGGGATGTTAGCCTACCACTAGCTATCACCCCAACTCGTGTAGTGATACTAGTGCAATCTGGACAGTTTGGAACTGGAGTAGGGGACACAATCAACATCACAGGAAACCTATTTATACAAGCATAATTCCTAACCCCGTATGATATAATAAAGCTATGGCTATTAACCTATTTGGAAATTTACCTCCATTGCTTCAGGAGGACCCGCTCACAAAAATACAACAAAGTACTCTTGCGTTCGGCGAGCAACCACCATTAATACAGGGGAATCCCTATTCGCCAGTTGAGAATCAGGGTCTACGTAATGCTTATATTTTCGGAGCTATGCCGAACCAACCTGCCGCAGCGGGTCCAAATGCAGTACAACCATTGACAGGACAAGGGGACGGACAAGGAACTGTCCTACAGGAGCCAGACAATCTTGGAATTATCAATCAAACAATGTCCCAAGCTGGTGTACCGCAACTTGGTCAGCAAATCATTGGAGCAGTTGAAGAAGACAGGCAAGCAGCGTTCAGGGCCATGAAGGAGAGGCAGAAGCGGGAAGCATTTAATGAATCCGTTGATGCATCAAGAGATGCTTTAAATAGATCCTATGATGATGAGATAGTTGCTGAGTTCGGAGAAACCTACGGTATTCCAAATCAGGAACAATTACTGGCTAACATTCAGGCACAGGCAGCACCTGCCCCCCAAGAAACAGGCGGTTTCTTTAGTACTTTAAACAAGATATTTGCTCCTACCGAAACCAGTCAGGTTAATCCGTTTGGAGCGGGTAAACAATTTACCCCACGAGAAGGTGTTACACCAGCGCAGGAGTTAAGTTTTTTACTTCCTATGGGGGTTCCGGGTGCTATGCCATTTGAGGAACGCAAGGAATTTGCAAAAGAACTTGAACGAGTTTCCGAATCTAAACAAACACAACCTTCTCCTGTATTACCAGAGGTTGCAGGAAAGGGTACGGTAATGCGTGACACCCAAGCAGGATCTCCCCAAGCTACATTCCTAGCAAGAAAAGAGAAGGGTCCATTGAGTGACTACGAGATAGAACAAGCCAAGCTATACGCTGCGTCAATGGGTACTACGTTCGATCCGGAAGCAGGATACGGACAGAAGGGTTCCGCTCCAGTAATGGACAGAGGTGTAGCGGCTACACGGCAAGCACTGCTTCGTCAGTTCGGCGCACCAACTATCTCTCAGATACAGGAACTAGATAGTATTGATCGTGAGCGTCAACGTGGACCAGAACAGCCACTGGACGAACGTGAGCAACGTATGGTACAGCAACAACAACTCCGGAAGGCATTCGGTGGTAATGTACCGTCACGACTAATTGGACAGACAGGACAGATAGAAGCACCTACATCGGCTAACATACCCAGCGAGATCAGTGAGATAATGCTGAAGCCAGCACAGATGCGTACGGACGATGAACGCAATCGTCTAGCTAGGTTCGGTAGGAGTTCAATGGGTCAAGCCATAGGCGGTCTATCGGGACTTGAGGCAGCTATGCTGAGTCCAGCAGAACGTGCTGCGGCAGCAGCCAAGGCAACGCAAGCGAATCTCACTACACAGACCAAGCAGGTCCAGCTTGAATCAGCAAAGTTAGAACTTGATCAGTTACGTAATCCTCAAGTAGATCCAGTGAAGGCTACCCAGATTAACTCAGCACTTGAGAGTCTAGGCGTGGACCGTATCGGAGAGGGAGGACTTACTGTTGATGACAAGGGTAATCTCAGGACTCCTACGGAGAAACTCAAGCCGGGATCACGTGAGTACAATACAGCGGTCAGTCTCCTGAACCAGACCGAAGGTGGCAAGGCCATCCTTGGTTCTCTCGACATAGGTCAGTTTGCTGGATACTCTGTAGATAAATAAAATGCCAATCACTCCGGTTAATACTCCTAGTGGTCAGGTCATTCGGGTCAATCACCCAGAGGGTGCTACCGAGGATCAGATCATTGCATTTGCTGCACGTAACTTTGAGACATCCACTGATGACGATGGTCTTCTGATGGATGTAGGCAAGGGCCTACTAACAGGTGGCCTTCAGGCTGCAATCAATGCAGGTGCTGGTTTCGAGCAAGTCCGTGGTATGCTAATGCCGGAGGATGAGGACACCAGCGATGAGGCTATTGATGCCTACGTATCCCAGCAACCACTGGAGCTAGGGTTGACCCGTGGGGAGGTTCGTCAGCACCGTATAAAGAAGAATCAGGCCAAGGACAAGGCACTGGATAATGCAGTACGTCTACGTGGTCTAGCTAACAGTATAGGCGAAAGGATCGGGCTGGATCAGGACTTCGCTCAGTCACTTCCGGGACAGATAGTTCAGGGCTTCGGGCAGGTTCCAGTTAGTCTAGCGGCGGGCGTAGTGGGTGGTGCAGTCGCTGGCGCACCCGGTGCTGTTGGTGGTGTTGTAGCATCAGCCTTCCCGCAGATGCTTAGTGAAGCAGTGAATGACGCTGAGGGTACACTCGGAAAGTCATACTCCGAGATGAATAGCGATGAGCGAGATCAGGTTGCATTGTCATCAATGGGGTACGCAACTCTAGGCACTGCACTTGAGAGTGTTGGTTTTCTGAAGACGGTTCCGGGACTGAAAAATTTCTTACGGGGTGGAGGTAAACTTACATCCGGACAACTGAAGAGTCTCAAGCGTGAGGTCGCCGAGGGCTTCGCTGCGGAGGGCTTTACCGAATCAGCACAGGGTCAGCTACTTGATTCGTTTGCTAAAGCTACCTATGACGATGATCGTGAACTGATGTCGATGGAAGTTCTTGGACAGAGGTTCAACGAGTTCCTCATCGGTGGTGTCGTCGGTGGTGGTACAGCAGGTGGCTTTGGCACACTGGAGAGGGCATCACGTGGTACGCTATTCCAGCCACGGGAAACGAAGTCTGTAGCTACCGAGGGTCAAAAGATCTTCGAGGTTCAGTACACGAACAATGAGGGTGTCCAACTTAAATCACAGGTACAAGCTGCTAACGAACAGGAGGCTGAGACAATCGCACTTGATATGCTTGCTGGACAGGCTAACTTAGATGAGCAGTTCATTGTTAGCGAACCGGGTGCTGAGGTTACTAGCGCACCTACCCCGATGGATGCTGCGCCTACTCCAGAACCGGAGGTTGCGCCAGAGCCAGTTGTAGAGGAAGCACCTACTACTGCCGAAGAAGTTGGAGTGACCCTTGCTGGGTACTCAAACGAGCAGGGTGAGGCCACTGACGTATCTACATTAAGCGACGAGGATCTTGAGGATCTAGATGCAAGGCACAAGGAGAAGATGCGGGGCAAGGCTGGCATCGGGACGGATCAAAGTTCACAGGCAAAGACTCCGGGCGGTATGACTATGTTTGATGACATGGTCGTTATTCTTACGGAGAAAAAGAAACGTGGGATAAAGGCCGTAGTGCCTAAAGATATATATACTGCTTTTCTTGGAAAAGAACCTACTCCTACACCTACTGCTGCCCCCACGACTGCGCCTACAGCAGAACCAGTCACTGAGTTCGAGTTCACAAAGAGCGAAGGTAAGCCTGACCCTAAATATATTGGCGGTGCTGTAGTTGAATACGCAAATGATTTTAGTCGTGCTGTTCGTATCAGCCCGAAGGCAAAAGTATCCAAGAGCGTAAGAGCTAGATTGAAGAAGCAGTACAACTTGACTGACAGTCAACTGGACGATCTCCGGAAGAAGGCTAATCAGAAGTTACTGGAACAGAATAGAGCGGGACGGCCACTGTCCCTTGATATGACGACGGAACTTCCGTCACCTGCTCCTGCACCTGCGCCTACTCCTACACCTACTGCGGAAACAGAGGACGTAGTGGCTGGGGCTGCTCCATCAGTAAGCCAAGTATCCAGCCAGAATGATGCCTCACGAGTCGGAACCGCAAAGCTCCCAACGGGAACTACGAGCGAATCAAACATAGACACTTCTATTGTACCTGATGATGTGTTAGCCTCTCAGATGGCTTCCATTAACTACAAGCATCTACCGGATGACATCAGGAATGAAAAGGATCCAAAGACAAAGTACGAGAAGTTTGTTGAGTTCATCAAGAGTAACTTGCTTTATCTTCACGATCAATTTCCAGAGGACCTAAGAGCAAGAGCGACACTGTGGTATGATGGTGCAAATAAGATAGCCAACGATTTAGCAAGTCGATACAACTTGAGTGTCGAGCAGGTGTCAGCGGTAATAGCTAATCTTAGTCCACAAAAAGATTGGTTCATGAACATTGCTCAGGCAGAGCAAGTTCTTCACGTTTACGAAAACTATCAGGACTTCAAGATAGAGGGGAGTGAGGTCGATAGGAATATTGAAAACATTATAGATGCGGCTGAAGCCCCGAAGTCCCAGAAGAAAAAGAAACAGCCCGGAGAAACTAAACTCCAAGAAACAAGAAGGCGTAACTTCAATAAGAAGCTCGACCAAGAAGCAAAGGATAAGAGAGCCGTTATACTCAATGCCATTCGTGGTAAAACAATTCGTGAGTTAAACAAGGACAAGAGCGAAGGTGGTAAAGTACTAACCGGATGGGCTATTCGTGTGATTGCTCAAGCCGAGTTCGGCAGGTACTATCAGATACTTTCTCCCGAAGGAGATCCGGTAGGTATTCAGGTAAAGAATGACGGGGATCCGTCGATGAATACTTGGGGTTCGATCAGTGAAATCACAAAAGCTGTTTCGGTAATTGAAAATGGTTCCGCTGAAAATATATCCAATAGCTTAGGCGACCAGCACAAGGTTCGTAATTTTTACAACAATATCGTAGCACCCAACAGTCCATCTGGGGATGCTACCATTGATACACACGCTGTGGCCGCTGGCTTGATAATGCCACTGGGTGCTAGTGCAACTCAAGTTAATCATAACTTCGGTGGTGACAAGATCAAGAATGCTCCGTCGCTGGGCATAAGCGGAACGTACCACATCTACCTTGAAGCATACAGGAGAGCAGCCAAGGAGCGCAATCTCCAGCCACGGCAAATGCAATCAATTACTTGGGAGGCAGTACGTAAGCTATTCCTTCCTACGGAGCGGGACCCCGCTGATATTGACAGAGTAACTCAAATTTGGAATAATGCAGAAAATGAAAATACCGCAAGAGATACAATCACTGGACAAAGAGTTCTTAGACCGGACTGGGCTAGACCAGCAGGTAGTACAGGACCTGAAGTTGTCACAACAGGGCTACTTGGACAAGGGCGTGAAGATGTCCTTGGAGGAGATCTACAGTTTCGAGGTCGAAAGTCCGGACCAATTCCAGCAGATCAGTCAAGAGAGCGAGCAATCGAGAGGTTACGCATCTACAGCGGTACGGTCTCTTATCGCACGGGGAATGGCAAAAGCCCCGGAAGACGCATTAAGACTGCTAAAGGAAAGCCCACTAAGTTAAGCTCTGCGGTATTCTCAAAGACCGCCAGAGAAAACAAGAAGGCACACAAGTTCGGTGCATCCGTGGATGTATTGTCGCCAAGGAAGTACAACGGATACGACTTAATACGAATTAAGAATGACGCTGGAGGAACAGTTACTCTGTCTATCTCTCCGGATGGTGAGGTCGGTTCAGTAACTAAGTCAAGCAAAGCAACTGAAGCGGATGTTGATGCTGTATTCGATGCCGCAATAGCTACAGGTAGAGTTAAGTTCTTAAATGGATTCGAGACTGTTCTTCCGGATATATATGCTAACTACGGATTCAAGCCAGTCGCTAGACTGAAGTTCGATCCTCAGTTCCAACCTCCGGGCTGGTCGTATGCGACCTACAAGAAATACAACGATGGTCAGCCTGATGTAATCTTCATGAGATTTACTGGTGAGCTAGGGTCAACTTACAATCCCGAAGGTTTTTCAGAAGTACAGACATACGAAGCAGGTATTGAAGCCGCTCAAGTCGAGCCTGTCATAACAGCAGAGGCAATCACAGCGCAACGACCATCGGCCCCTGAAGGTGGGTTCGCTTCCGTTAGGCAGCTTGAGGAGTTCATCAGGGACAACTTCAAGACAGTGGCATCCAAGGTGGGTGTAGATATAGTACCGAACTACACTATATCTGCTGACGCTCAGTACAATGTAACGAAGGGATACATCGAGTATAACCCACGCTCAATGTTCACTAACCGGACACAGGACGGAACCAGTGCTGCAATGCGTGAAGAGATTATCCACGCTGCTATGCACAAGGTTTTGATACAGAGAAGCCCGTCAAAGTCCCGCAATAATGCGTGGCTGGACTTCATGGGCAAGCTCGGTAAGGACCTTACACAGGAGCAAAGAGATGCGATTGCTGGTGTATACACTAACCTGCAAGAGGATCATCAGTTCGGTGCTGAGTATTCTCGTGCAGCTATACAGTACCTGCTGTATGGTAACGTGACCGAGCAGTACGTTGTGGGTGGTAAGTCTTGGGAAACAATCAAGTCCCTGTTCAAGTCCGTTCAGCGGTTCCTTGCGAGAACACTTGGCAAGGACATCGAGACTAACCCAGAAGCCGCCGCTGTTATCCGTGACTCGGTTGATCTTGTTCTTCGTTCTGATCCGGAGGCACGTATTACTAACCAAAAGATTTCAAGTGAGGCACGTAGGATTGCTGATCGTGCTGAAGGGAAGGGTGCTGTTGATACTGACATCATCGTTAATGCAGCTAACCCGCCCAGCAAAAAGAAGAAGATTGGTTTCTTTGATAAGTACATCAATACAGCAAGCTCGGTGCTGAACAGCATAAGCCCACGATTGAATCAATTATTCCAGCGGTACTTCCAGAAGATTGAGGAGACAACAAAGGATCGACTGAGGGCAGTCAGCCCATTTATCAAGAAGTTCAATGGTATCCGGGATGAGAAGGACAAGAAGAGACTCAAGCAGTTACTGTACTACAGCCCATCAGTAAAGGGCAGTGAGGATGCTGTTGCATTGACACGTGAGCGTGACCTACTCCTACAGAAGTACGGGATGTTCAATGAGTACAACTTGGTAGTACGTCCTATCTTTGATGACATCCGTATGCAGGCCAACGAGCAGGGCATGGATGTTGACTACCTTGAGGACTACTTCCCTCGTCGGATCATTGATCTACCAAGCGTTGAGCGTATACTGGGTAAGACTGTAGCCGTTGACTTCCGTTCGCACATTGACCGGATCAACGAGGACCGAGCTAAGGAGACTGACGCAAGCAAACGGAAGCCACTCATCGAGCAGGGTTCTGTTGAGGAGGCACTTGAGTTCGATAAGTATATTCGTTCCGGATTGTACAGTAAGCGTGGTATCATTACCAAGCATACAAAGAAACGTACATACGAACTGATCGACCTAGAGATTATTGATGCTTACGCTGATCCCGGTCAGGCTATTGAAGCCTACATACAGAACATGACCACAGCTACGGAGACCATGCGTCTCCTTGGCAGAAGGTTCGAGACTGATGATGCACAGCTTATTACTCCGAACCAAGAGCGTCCGGGAGAGTTAGGACTACTAATACAGGAACTCCTAGCCAATGGACAGATAGATTCCGAACAGGCATACGGCACACTGCCGGATCTCGCAAAGGTTATATTGAACCCCGCAATGAAAGAGATCCCTGCTCTGGGTGCTATGCGTACATTCAGCTACTTTACTTTACTGGTTGAACCAACCACAACTATCTCCAATCTCTTCGACCTTCCATTCCAGATGTTCGAGAACGGATTCTTCCGTACACTTGGAGCAATGGTAGGAGGCAAGACATTCCGTCTTGAGGATGTAGGAATCAGCAAGGATGACATCGGGGCCGAGTTCCGTAACGAAAGAAAGTTAATGGCTGATGCGCTTCGTATTGGTCTAAGGGCTACTGGCTTCTCTCGAATTGATCAGTTAATGAAGGAGACTGCATTGAATGCGAACTACAAACGTATCCGCAGTCTAGCAAATGGCTACCTTAAGAACCGGGACTCCGCTAAGTCCAAGAAGCTGAAGACAGAACTGGACTTCATCCTTGGGGATGATGCAGATGCAGCAATCGCTGCCTTCGCAAAGGGAGACAGGAACAATCCATTGGTGCGTGAGGTACTACTTCGTAAGCTATTGGAGACACAGCCAATCAATCGACTTGAAATGCCTCTGTCCGTCAGTGCTAACCCGAACCTTCGTATGCTGTACACGATGAAGTCCTTCATGATTAAACAGCTTGATTTCGTGAGGACACGTATGCTGAACGAGATGTTCGGGCGGGACAAGACATCAGCCCAGCGTCTACGTGGAGCAACGGATCTAGCTAAGTTAATGTTCTTTATGCTGATGATCGGTCTACCAGTGGATGCTCTCAAGGACTTCCTCGCTGGACGTTCCGGATACTTCAGTGACTATATGTTCAATGGGGTTGCTCGTCTCTTCGGTATCAGCCGTTACCAAGCATACGTGGCACGTAAGGAAGGTATCGGTCAGGCGGCATTTGACTTCGTAACTCCAGTAGGAATACAGCAGTTCGTTGATACTACTGCCGCCGCACAACGGGTACTCTCCGGACAACGTGCCATCACGGACAGCAAGCTAGTGACACTGGCTCCTATGTCCGATGTCCTGAATAGATTGTTCGGGTTCAGTAGGGAGCGGGAGATGCGTGAGTTCAAGAGACGACTTGGCGAGGGCGAGCTTCCTACCTTCATACCTCCGGGCGCACTATAAAAAAACCCCACCCCCCCGCTACGCAGGGAGATGGGGCCACCACCAATCGAGGCTCAACAATGGGAGAACACACAACCCAACCTCGGAACTAACTATAACAATAATATGATTGATAATATACACTACGTGTATCCAGAATAACGTAGGTATAGTTTTTTCTTTTGTCAAATGGTGGAGGCGGCTGGAGTTGAACCAGCGTCCCACTCCCGAAGGAATGGTCGATAACCCTACGCCCCCTTCTTGTAAGGACCCATCTCAAGTACAGTCCTCCACTTGGAGTACGTACCCGGCGGGAGATCACATAACTCACAGGCCAGTCTGTAGCTGTAGCCCTCGTCACGGTACTTGTCCACCTGCTGTACTAGCTCACGCTTCTCGTCGTCATTGACCGAGGGTCTGCCCCTACGCTTCTCCTCGATGTACCACTCAGCAGTACCGAACTCATCCTCCAGCCTTTTGATCTCCTGTACCTCCTTGTTGATGCGCTCGTAAGCCCAACTAAGGAATCCGGTCTGGCTACTTCTGTCATTAAAAAATATGTCGTCGTTAATTTCCATTATTCAAATCTCCCTGTGCAGTTATAAAATTTAAGGTAGGAACCAACGTCCCTTTCACCTTCACGATTCTTAGCTAGTTTGTAAAAGAGTCCAGTGTATGAACCCTTGTGATCCTTGTCCTTGGAGGACTCAACGTCACCCTTGTGTGGCCACATCAGTAGCACAACGTCGGCATCGTTCTCGATGTCACCGGAATCCTTGAGGTCATACAGGCTGAGACCTGTCTCCCTCTTGGCTCCCTCCCGATTCACCTGCGCCAGCAGGATGACCGAGACATTGAGATCCAGTGCGATCTGCTTGATCTTGTGGCTGATGCCAGCGATACCCTCGGCCTTGCTAAGTCTAGCATCGAAGCCAATGAGTTGCAGGTAATCAATCACGATTAACTTCACGCCCTTCTTCCGTACGAGGTAGCGAGCCTGACTTGCTAGGTCAGAGACTCCCTTGACTGAGTGCGAAGTATACAGGGGTAACTCCTTGATCTTCTCGGTGGCTTGGTTGAAAGCCTCGATGTCCTTCGGCTTTGCGTACCCCTGCTCAATGCTACGGATATTGACTCCGGACACGGACTGAACCATGCGCTTCATCAGTTGCTTCTGTGGCATCTCGAAGGAGAAGTAAGCAGTAGGTGTGCCTTGGTCGATCATTGTCCTAGCTGAGATGTACAGGGCTAGTGCTGACTTCCCGCAGGAGGTAGGAGCGGCCAGTGTCAGTACCTCGCCAGCGGCGATGCCCCCGTTACCGAGGTAATCGTCCAGCCTGTTGAGGTTCGTCTTGACTACGTCCGGCTTGTATTCACCTGACTGCATCAGTTCAATATCGGAGACAATGGAATCCACTGAATCCTTTACACTGAACCCAAGTGAGTCACGTGAATCAATCTCAAGGATACTACCCTCCAGTGAGGAGCGAATGTCTTGGAACTCGTGACCCTCGGAGGTTGCTTTCTCTTGTGCGATCCGGCACTCACGAATGAGCTTACGTAGGTTCGACTTCTCCTGTACTAGATTTGCGTACTGGATAGCCTGTGGCTCCGTTGTGGAGGCGTTCAACAGTTCTATGAGTCCTGATATGCCTCCGATCTCATCTAGCGTATTTGATGCCTTCAGAGCCTCGCAAAGGTGTATCTCATCAAGGGGCTTACCGAAATCAGCAAGCCTCTGCATAGCCTCGAATGCGAAACGATTCCTAGCGGAGTAGAAATCATCTGCTGTTATTATGGTCGAGACTGTATCGTATATCGAGGAGCCATCTGCATCCAAGCAGGATGCTATGACTCCGTCCTCGGCTTCTAGGTTATGTGGTAGTACCCTGTCCGAGCTATTGTGTGGTGGTATTCTTGTGTCTATCATTATCAAGCGTCTCCATTAAAGAACGCAAGCATTGACCAAGAGCCTCATACTTAACCTTCGTGTCATCGGAGAACTTGTATCCGTCGATGGAATCATAAAGGCTGAGTGTTACTTCAAGTGCGGTGGTTATTTGCTGGTTCATGTATGTGTTTATATTTATAGATAAAGATGCCTGACTCCCTGCAGAAGTGCAAGGAGCCAAGCATTCTATACTATGTTGATTCAACTACCCTCGTCGTTCCAGCATCCCTATGGCTATCAATGAGTAACCAATGAGATCCCGGAAAATGTCCTTGGCTCTATCCCCCTCGGAGTTAACCGAGAGGGAGCCATCAGCACAGAAAGCCTTAGCTCTCTGGAATTTATCCTGCATACGAATGCAGACACCAATGATAGGATCAATACCAAAATCCGAGGTAGCATCGAAGTTAGCGAAGGGGTTATCGCAGGTCTCGCCACCGGTGTAGTCAGAGTTTTTCTGGCCAGTAAGAGAGAGGATGTCCTCGATTTCTTTTTGCCGGAACTCTTCCCACCAAGATTTATTGTAGTACTCCATTGGATTTAGAATGGGGTGCTATCAATGGTAGGCGCAGATGCTTCGTTAGGTGCGAAGGACTCGGACTCGTACTGACTCCGTGCCTCCACCTGCTTGCTCTCGTCAGCGTAGTCAAGAGCCAGCGACAGCAGTGGGTTGCCGTCACGGGTCGTCTTCTTCCACCCCTTCAAGTAGTACAATCCGGGCTTGTCAACGTACACCTTGCCGTTGTAGTCCGGATGAGTTTCCTTTTCCTTGCGATCATTGATTCCAAGGAGTCCTGTATTTGCTTTGTATTTAGACATATATTTATGTATTATTGGTTATCGGTTGTAAGAATTGTTTGGTCACTGTTCTCTCTGACTTCGTATGCGCCATCCATGAAGACACGATTAATGCTGATTCCGAAGTGCTTCTCAATGGCACGGAACTTAGCCCGTGTCATTTCATCCCATTTATCCACACCCTCGTAGCTATACTTGAGGGCTGAGATGGACTCTTCGAGTTCCTCCCTCTCCTCCCTATGGGCTTTGCCGATGTCATGTGCGAACTTGTAGACTGAGTCCTTGAGATCCTTTAACTCGGACTGAAGTGAATCAATCTGGGATTGAAGTGCTAGTATATTTTTTGATCCGAACATTAGAATCCTTGGTTGGATGTTGTCTTGGCACTCTTGCCGTGGTCGTTAGTAGCATCCGGATCCTTCGTATCGTCAATAGCAAAGAGACCATTGAGTGCGTACTTACGTGCATAGGAACTAGCGGAGCCAGTGATCTGTGCCTCGTCCATACCCTTCTTGGATGCTGCTTCACGAGCGTAGCCTGATGCGTAGATAAAACCATCGGAATCATTATCCAATAGGTTTGCCTCAGCCTTG
>Ga0187217_1000936_pt1 | contig 12040 bp, 11 predicted proteins | sample 15SPOviralmetaG_FD_130165 | JGI IMG/M metagenome (GOLD analysis project Ga0187217, IMG submission 130165) | Marine viral communities from the oligotrophic San Pedro Time Series (SPOT) site, San Pedro Channel, CA, USA - 15 SPOT_SRF_2010-09-15... | ecosystem: Environmental > Aquatic > Marine >... | reverse complement strand
GGGCATATCATATGTTATATTTCGAGGATTGTACAGAAGAAGATGTAGCAAAGTATATGGGGTATAAACTGTCTGATACTAATCGTAAGATTGGCTACAGACAGGTAAAGAACCTTAAATGTAAATTTCAAAAAATTGCACTGAAGATTTTAAAAGAAGAAAGGGAAGAATGATGAATTTAACAGATGATCAAAAAGAGTATATAAAAAAGAATGTGAACAAAGTCACAAATTTAAATGAACTCACCCAAAAATGTTTTAGGGATGATGATTTAGATGGTCGCACGAAAGAGGGTCGGGCTGTTCGAAAATACTTAATAGAGAATAATATTGATTATAAAACAACCCGCCGCAAACCACAGGACAAAATCGAACTAAACGATTCCCAAAAAGAATTCATTATCCAGCAAGCTCAGGAAGGAATGTCGTCGTTGGAGATTGCCAAGCTTATATTTCCAGAAAAGAGAGTAAAGCCACTAAGCAATGAGCAGAGAACGGTTCTGGCACATATCAACGAGGTCAATCCCGATTTCGTCCCATCACAAGACTCCGCCGCCGTAAATGATTACGTCCCGCCCAAAAGCCCAAGTCGTGTGGTAAAGAAAATCAATGATGCTACAGGATTGGAGTTAAATGATGGCAAACTAAACAGGCAAAAGCAAATCTGTATAGATAAGCTTCAAATCAATCTATCCAATAGTAGATTTTTAAAAATCATCAATAATTATCTTAATAAGCCAGACAGGGAGTTGTTCGAACAGGAATTTATCCGTTTGAGTTGGGACAAACCTGATTTAACCGCAGACGAACTCAACCTATACCTTAACGTCTGCAAAGAGGTTATTAATTTGGAGGTTGTGTCTGCTCACCTAAACAAGCTTAACGACATGTTTGACGTTGCTGATGACCAGACCGAAATGACCGTACGTCTCGCGGAGATCATCAAAGCTAAATCACAAGAGTATCATCAATGTGAAACCCGCATTGAGAATTTAACGAAGAAACTACAAGGTGATCGTGCTGAACGCATGAAGAAGTCCAGCAAGGACAATGCGTCATTTTTATCCATCGTTCAGATGTTTCAAGAAGAGGAAGAGCGGGAGAATATGGTTCGCATGGCAGAAATGCAAAAAAAGTTAATTAAAGAAGAGGCTGAGCGGATGGAAGGTATGGCAGAGTGGAAAGCGCGAATCTTAGGTATTAGTCAGGACGATGCAATTTGAATGTAAAGAGTGTGGCCAGACGTTCGATACGCAACGTGGTCTACATATGCACATCAAGAAGCACGATATGCTTCTTGGTGACTACTATGTCAAACACTATCCACGTTTCGACAGGCTGACTGAAAAACCTATCGAATTCAAAAACGCCAAACAGTACTTCTCTACAGATTTCAACACAACCAAGAATATGAACCTCTGGTTTGAGAAAGCGCCCAAAGATGAGGTAAAAAAATATATTTTGGAGAAATTTAAAAAAAGAATAGAAAACAAGAACCTCAAACACGCTCCATCGAGCCTGTATCTGAAGACGGGCGATTGGCCTACGCTGGACATCATAAAAAAGCTGTTCGGCGGTTACAACGCATTCTGTGAGCAAGTCGGGGTAAGTCCTGCGTATGGAAGTAATATGTGTAAAGAGTTTTTTGAAGATTATAGCAGTGAAGAGGTTTGGATCGACACAAGAGAGAATAAACCTCTAAACTTTAAAAATTCTTATGTTTTTAAACTGGACTTCGGTGATTACACCTTACCACCGAAAAACTATACCCATACTCATGCAGAAAGAAAGTCATTCCAAGATTTCGCCGCTACTGTAACAAATGGTTATGCTAGGTTCATTAGGGAGATAGAAAGATGCCAAAGTTTGGGGTGTTTCTTATTTATTGTTGTAGAGGCGGATTATAATCAAATTTATAAAACAAATAGTGCTGCTTACAAAAAATTCAATATGGGATTTGTGTTTAGCAGAATGAGATCTATCGAGGCGCAATTTAGTGACTGTTGTCAATTTGTGTTTAGTGGTTCTAGAGAAGGCAGTGAGGAGTTAATACCCAAGATCCTCTGCTGTGGTAAGAAACTGTGGAACGTTGACTTACAGTATTTTTGGGAAAAAGAATTAGAAAAAAATGGCTTGGATAGAAGGCAATCAAGACCTGTACAAGAAGTTCAAAGAAGTAAACGAAGAGATACTTTCCAAAAAAGGATACATCGAAGAAGGAGAGGCTAAGCTTCTACTTTATAAGTTCTTAAGAGATAATCCATCTTTTACTTGTGAGTTATTCACTGGTGTGAAATTATTTCCGTTTCAACACATGGCTGTAAAGTCTATGATGGAGACGGATTACTTTTTGGGCATATGGAGCCGTGGTATGAGTAAATCTTTTTCTACTGCTGTATTTGCTATTCTAGACGCTATCATGAATCAAGGCGTACAGATAGGAATCATATCTAAATCATTTCGTCAGTCCAAGATGATCTTTAAAAAGATTGAGGATATCGCTAGAAGCCCGAAGGCTGAGTTTTTATCTCAATGTATAACTAGAACATCAAAAATGAATGATGAGTGGGTTATGGAGATAGGCTCTAGTAGTATCAGAGCTTTGCCTCTAGGCGATGGCGAAAAGCTTCGAGGTTTCCGCTTCCAACGTATGATTATTGACGAACTCCTCCTCATGCCTGAAAAGATCTTCAATGAGGTTATTATGCCATTCCTTTCTGTTGTCGAGAACCCTACTGAACGCCAAGAGATCTATGATCTAGAAACCCAGATGATCGCGGAGGGTGAAATGACCGAAGAGGAAAGAAAACGATGGCCAAATAACAAAATTATTGGTTTATCCTCTGCATCGTATAAATTTGAATATTTGTTTAAGCTTTATCAACAATACGAATCCCTAATCATCAATGAGAATAAACAAGATGGCGCTCATAGGGTAATTATGCATTTTAGCTATGATTGCGCCCCTGCACAGCTGTATGATCAAAATTTGATTAATCAATCTAAATCAACAATGAGTCAGTCTCAGTTCGACCGAGAATTTGGCGCTGTATTCACAGATGATAGTTCTGGATATTTCAAAGTCAGTAAAATGGCTTCATGCACTCTTCCTGATGGTGAAGGGCAGTGTGTCGAGGTGATTGGAGATCCCGCCTCCAAATATATCCTCGCATTTGACCCTTCTTGGTCCGAGAGTGAAAGCTCAGACGATTTCGCGATACTTTTGATAAAGATCCACCCAGAGACGAGAAAAGGCATTGTAGTGCATAGCTACGCCGTTTCTGGCTCAAACCTACAAACTCACATTAGATACATGGCTTATCTACTGACTAACTTCAATATTGAAATGGTGGTTGGCGATTACAATGGAGGTGTTCAATTTTTAAGCGCATGTAAGGAAAGTGGAATATTTAAAAAATTAAATTTAAAAATAGATACGGTAGAAGCTGATTTAGATAACCCTAAAGATTACGCTAAAGGTATTAGAAAGCTCAAGAGCCAAATAGACAAATCATCAAGAAAATTTGTGTTTTTAAGAAAACCTAGCTCTATATGGATTCGTTTTGCTAACGAAAGTTTACAATCAGCATTCGATCACAAAAGATTATACTTCGCTGGTTCTGCTATGGATGACAACTACAACATGCAGAGAAAAGCTAATATCCCTATTGATAATTTGAAGTTCTTGAGGAATCAAGATGCTGAAGAAAAAAACAAAGGAGCCAAGATGATTGATTTTGTAGAGCATCAAAGAGATATGATGGATCTTATAAAAGTCCAGTGCGCTTTAGTCCAAGTTACCACTTCTCCACAAGGAACACAAAGTTTTGATCTACCCCCTATCCTTCGTAAACAGAGGGGCGCTGACAAAGCCCGAAAAGACTCCTACTCCGCTTTGGTTCTAGGTAACTGGGGCATGAATGTATATTTCGACATGTTGGATAACCAAGACTCCGATATTACAGAAACATTCACCCCAATGTTTATTTCTTAACTTTTAAAAGTTAGAAAGTTACTTTTCGTGTAATATAATATTGTAATGGCTAGGAAGTATACGAAAAAATCAGACTATTGGAAAAAGTTTAATAAAAACAATAACTTGGAAGATTTAGCTATGAGCCAAGCTTCTGAAGAATCATATACCCCAGAATTACTGGGTGAATCATTTTATACATCAGACGCTTCGTATAAGAGTGTGTCTACAGCTAGAACTAACAGGGCTAGCTCTTCAAACGCTACAAGGGTCAATCGCTCAGCAGTAAGTAATACTATCGACAGATTCTCTAGCATACGAAAGGGCATGTTGCCTTACCAGTATGCTGCTGATGGTGTAAATGTTCGTGAAGGAATCGAGCTATGCCAGAAAGCTTACGCCAACGTTGCTGTATTCAGAAACGCTGTGGACGTTATGTCTGAGTTCGCGAACACTGAAATTTACTTAGAGGGAGGAACAAAGAAGAGCCGTGAATTCTTTCAACAGTTCTTCAAGCGGATTAACCTTCAAAACCTAAAAGATCAATACTTCCGTGAGTATTACCGTAGTGGTAATATTTTTGTCTATAGATTTGATGGGGAATTCAACGTGGAGGATTATGCTCGACTTATGAATCAAGTTGGAGCTATCAACCCTTCAGCCAATAAGATTCCAGTCAAGTATGTGCTGCTAAACCCTTTCGACATTGTATCTAAGAGGGCTACAACATTTAATGTTGGGGCATATGAGAAAGTTCTATCTGAGTATGAGCTTTCCCGCTTACAGAACCCATCTACAGAAGAAGACCAGTTAATTTATGACTCTCTAGACCCTGAGATGAAGAAGCTGATCAAGGATGGTTCATACTACACAGATGGAATCAAAATTGAATTAGACCCCAAACGTCTTAGCTTCTCTTTCTATAAGAAACAAGATTATGAGCCATTTGCAATACCATTTGGATACCCAGTGTTAGAAGATATCAATGCTAAGCTTGAGCTTAAAAAAATGGATCAAGCAATTACCCGAACTGTTGAGAATGTTATTCTTCTTATCACTATGGGTGCTGAACCTGAGAAAGGTGGAGTTAACGCCAATAACATTAACGCAATGCAGCACCTCTTCAAGAATGAGAGTGTCGGTCGGGTTCTAATATCAGATTACACCACTAAAGCTGATTTCGTTATTCCAGATCTAAATAAAGTTCTTGGACCCGCAAAGTATCAGATTCTCAATGATGATATCAAGCAAGGTCTGCAAAACATTGTCGTTGGAGATGAGAAATATAATTCAACACAAGTTAAAGCCCAAATCTTTATTGACCGTCTAAAAGAAGCTAGAAGTTGTTTCTTGAATGATTTCTTACAGAAGGAGATCAAGCGTATCGCTAATAGTCTTGGATTCAAGTCATATCCAACTGCTACAATGAAGGATATCGACATGCGTGATGAAACTCAGCTTATGCGTGTTTCTACCCGCCTTATGGAGCTTGGTATTCTTACTCCTCAACAAGGAATGGAGATGTTCCATAATGGCAAGTTTCCGAATGCGGAAGATATCGCTCCTGCTCAAAGCGCCTTTATCAAACAAAGGAAAGAAGGTTTCTACAACCCTATTGTTGGTGGAGTGCCAATGATTGAAGACGAAATCTCTGAGAAGTCTCAAACTCCTGAAGCTGCTGGTAGACCGCATGGCACTACTACAGTAGATGAGCCAAAACTCTCTAACGCAGAATACTCTAGAACAAGCATTCAATCTACCATTTATGCTGTAGAAGCTTTTAATTCTATAGCTAGAGAGAGGGCTGAAGAGAAGTTTGGTAACGAGTTGAGTGAGCAACAAGAAGAGATGGTCACCAAGCTTTGTGAATCGATTATTTGCGCTTCTGAGCGTGAACAGTGGAATCAGACCCTTGAAGCTTGTATTGATAATTTCGAACTTATCGAAGAATTAAATGTAATGAACGAGGTTTTAAGTGTAGCTAATAAGCATAACTTAGAAATTTATCCATCAGCAATTTTATACCATAGTCATGAAAATTAATCCAGAAGACATTGAATTACCCCTTGAGAAAACTGTTAGTTTTAAAAATGGGGAAGCGGAAGTATCCATCGCTAGTAAGTATAGCGGTTCAGAAGCAGGTTTGTATAAATCTTATATGAGCGTGTGTGCATCTGATGATAAAGCCCTTACGGACACTGAAGGTATGGACAAAAAGAATACTTATGCTGCTTGTGCTGTTCAGTATGATAAGATGCGAGCTATGATAATGGATGATAGCAAAGGAGAGCTTACTGATAAGCAGAAGCAACTTCCACCCGCGCTACAAAAAGTCATCCTCGAAAAGATGAAGAAGGATGGAAAGATCAGTAAAGAAGACTCTGAGGCTGCTGAAAAGAAACTTTTATCCAAAGACGATGAAAAAGAGTCTGATCCAAAAGGTGAAAAACTGGAGGTTAAGGAGAAAAAGTAAAATGCCTTATAAGTACACAACCACTTTTGAATCTGAAATTTTCGCTCATCAAGTGGATGATGAGTTTGTATCTAAGGCTTCTCTAAGTGAGCTATCTTCCCTAGTCCCCAAAAATATTGACTTTGAGAAGAATGTAGACCTACTGGGTGTATCATTTAACGCTGCTGTTGTTAATGTGTTTAATAGAAACGGTGACGGTATTGATACCGCCACCGCTTTAAAGTATAACGATCAGTTTATACATAAGCCCACTAATATAGAGCATAATAAAGATAAGATTGTGGGGCATATTGTTACTGCTGGTTTCAGCGATTACGGCTCTAATAAAATTTTATCTAATGAAGAATTAGAAAATAAGAAAGACCCGTTTAATATAGCATTAGGCGCTGTGGTCTATAAGTCGGCAAATAAACAGTTTGCTCAACTTCTAGAAAGATCAACTGATCCCGAAGACGAATCTTATTATAAAAAAATATCTGCGAGTTGGGAGGTTGGTTTCTCTAATTATGTTTTGGCGGTAGGAAGCGGTAAGCTTAACGAAGCCACAATCATATCAGACCCTCATAAGATTAAAGAGATGAACGGTTTCTTGAAAGCTTATGGCGGCTCTGGTAAAACTGATAAAGGTGAACCTATTTATAGATTGATTACTGGAAAGATATATCCGTTGGGTATAGGTTTCACTTCTAATCCAGCCGCAGATGTAAAAGGTATCTACAAAGATCAAGAAGATAGTGATCGAGATAAAATTTCACAAAAAGATAAAAAAATTGTAACAAAAGAAAATAACATAGCTATGGAAAACATTGTTAACGAACTAAAGGATCTTCTTATCGAGAAAAAAATCGGTGAGGAGACTGTAGCTTCCATGACTCAGACTTTTTCAGAGGCGATTCGTGAAAAGAACGAAGAGTTTTTGAAGGAAGCAGAGGCTCTTAAGAGCGAAAAGGAAGCTGTCAAAAAGGAATACGAAGATCTTAAAGCATCTGTAGACGGGCTTGAAGCCAAGCTCACTGAAGCGAATGATCGGATTAACGTTTTTGAAAATGAGAAAAAGGCTGAAGAAGCTGTCGCTCGTTTCAATGTGCGTATGGACGAACTTGATTCTAAGTTCGAACTATCTGATGAAGATCGGCAATTCCTTGCTGAAGAAGTGAAGTCTCTTGACGAGGCTGAAGAAGCGTTCGCTTCTTACTCTGATAAGCTTGAAGTGCTTTGGAAGCATAAGAGCAAAGCTAATAAAGAAGCTTTCGAGGCTGAAATTCAGGCTCGCATTGATGAGGAAGTTGCTAAGCGTGTTGCTAATACTTCGGAAGAAGTTGATGTTGAGCAAGCTCTCGACAATGCACACCAAGTTGACGCTGATATCTCAAACAATAACGAGGCTCTCGCTTCTAAAGAAGAGAATCTCGTTGACAAATTTAAAAAAGCGTTCTCTCGCGAGAACATCGAAATTTCTTAACTTAAACTAAAAATAATATTATGGGACTAAAAATTCTACCTTTTAGACAATATGACGACCACGATGTCGTTAATCTCTATCGAGTCGCTGACGGCATGGTACTCGATAACACAACCGATGCAGGTTCTGGCGATGCTGGAACTTTCGTGAAGGTTTCTGCTGGTGACTTCTCTGCTGAGCCTGTCGCTTATTCTACAGACGCTTATCTTGGTAAAACTGATTATCCTTTTGTTGGACGTAATCAGTATCCAAAAGTAAGCCTACAAGTCGAGCCAGCTGGAGCTGACGAAGTGCCTCTTGGTATCACTCTTCTTCAGACTGCCAAGAACGACGAGAATGGAGAGAAGCTTCTCTACAATCCTCAAAAAGCTGCTGAACTTCAGGCTGCTCTCCCCGGAGAAGCTGTTCCTGTTGCCACTAAAGGCATCTTCACTATTGCTGCCTCCGCTTTCCAAGGCGCTCTTGGTGGCGATCTTTCTATCGGAAGTGGAATCAAAGCTTCTACTGGTGGAACCGTAACTGGTTGCTATCCTACTGATGCCACATGTTTTGGAACCATTCTTGGAACTGGAGACCGTGATCAAGCTAATTCTAATGGAATCGTCGATCAGTTTTCTGGTGAGTATCTCGTCTTTAAATTCAACTAATATAGAAAGAATCTAAAAAATGAAAATTACTTTAAAAAGAACTCCAGAACAAATCGAGTTGGTTAAAGCTATGGCTTCTCGTAACCGTACTGTCGCTTACGAAGCTCAAGTAGCTCTTGCTGAGTTTATTGGACCTGTGCTTGCAGAGGTTATCAATAACGCTCCTACCCTTTCGAATCTTTTCACGACTCTTCAGTTTAACGCTGATGACAATCCTTCGATCCCTCTTGATCTCTACCATGATATCAATGACGAAGATTATGTAAAAGTTTACAGCCAGTCTCACGCTGGTGGTCTCCCAACTAACCAAGTGCTTCCTACCGCATCTGAGATGAAAATCGCTACCTACAGTCTTGATACTGCTGTTAGCTTTGATCGTCGTTATGCTGCTAAGTCTCGCATGGATGTTGTGTCCAAGACCTTCAGCCGTGCTGCTCAGGAAATCCTTTCTAAGCAGGAGACTACCTCCGCTAGCTTGATCATGGGATCTCTTCAGGACGCTGAGACTGCTGGTCAGGATCACGTTCGTGCAACTGCCGCTGGTAAGAACTTCGTTCTTGATGACCTTAACAAGATGATGACTCTTGCTAAGCGCATTAACACATCTTTCCTTGGCGGAACTCCTGCTGCTGGAGGCGGTCGTGGAATTACTGACATCATCGTTTCTCCTGAAACTGTTGAAATGCTTCGTGCTATCGCTTACAACCCAATCAATACTAATACTGGTCCCGCAGGTGGAACTGGTACTAATGGTATTGCTGCTCCTGATGAGCTTCGCATGAGCGTTTATAACAGCGCTGGTCTTCCTGAGTTCTATGGCATTTCTATCATGGAAATCCTTGAGCTTGGAGCTGGAAAGCGCTTCACCAAGTTGTTCTCTGGAGCGCATGGTGGAGTCACCTTCGATACCGCAGCTGATGACCTTGTTATTGGGCTTGACCGCTCTCGCGAGTCTCTCATTCGTGCTGTTGCAGTCGATGAGGATTCTGGAGGTGAGTTCAACCTGATCGCTGACGATCAGTATAGCATTCGCCAACAGAAAATCGGTTACTTCGGTTCTATCGAAGAAGGTCGTATGGTTCTTGACAACCGCGCCCTTACCGCTACTATCATTGACGCAGCGTAATAGCTGGTGCTTAATTTTAGAGTCGCTCCTTCGGGGGCGGCTCTTTTTTTTGTTTATTTTTATAGATATTGTGTATAATAATGTATGGACAATTTTGAGAACGTATCATTCGGTAATGGCCAGAACAATTATTTTGGCGCAGAAACTACGGCTGAGCTTAAGGAAAAGCTCGCTTCTTATGGGAAAGCCGAACTTAGAGGTTTAGCTTCTAAGGTTGGGTTGAATCCAAATTACCCAACTAGAGTTTTAAAGGATATGATCCTTAAAGAGTTTAGATCTTATAAAGGTAAAAACTTACCTATATCCGCTCCAAAGCCTATGTTTGCTGAAGCTTCTGAAGAGATCCAAGATATGATTAAGTCAGTGGGTAAAGTAAATGCTGACGAAAAAGTCAAAAAGAAATGGTCTAAAAGGAAGAACTCCAAGAAAAAAGGTAATTAATAGTGTAACATAAGGCATGAGTGTAATTAGCAATTTAGCCTCCAATATCTTTACAGACGAATTTGATAGCGATACAGGTATTGCTACATCAGGTTCTATTCAAGCTTGGTTAGAAAATAACTTGGGCGAACTGAATAACTTAATCTATAAAGATTTTAGTGGCGCGAGCGCTGATCTAGACACTGAGGCTCAGTCTATTCATAAGGAGCTTTATTTACATAGTTATTATAGAAAGCAGTCTAGGAATGCGTTGAGGGGGATCACCTCTTCAACTAGCGATAATAAGATACTGTCTTTAAAGGACGGAGAATCGTCTGTGACGTTCGTTAACCGTAATGAGGTGTCTAAGGTCTACAGAGGGCTTGCAAACGATTCTAAGGATAAACTAGGCGATTTAGTGGCACGTTACAATATTTATGAGGCCAAGCCTCAACAGGTGGGTGGTATTGAGGGGGAAATTTTCACTGGAAGTGTTAATACTTAATATTAAATAAACGTCATACATAAAAAAAGGGCGGTATTTCTACCGCCCTTTTTATTTAAGGTTTAGGGTTTAGCTTTAAGCGAATGCAGCTGCACCTGTAAAGGTTGTTAAGAAAATGCCGTTTTCTTCATCGTTCGTTCCACCAATTTGTGTAGAGAATGTAAGATCAACAGTCTTATTTGATCCAATACTTGAAGAGAAGCTTTCACTGTCTAATTTACAACCTTTGAGGGTGTAGACCATTTTAGGCTGGTTATTAGTATCTTTAAGAGTAAGAGTGATCTCGTCAACGTCTCCATTATCGATAATGGTAGAGAGGTTTTGTGCTGTAACATCATTCAAAATAGCACTTACACTTAATGTTGCGTTAACTGGGAAATCAACAGTTCTAGCATAATTGAAACGAGTTCCAAGTCTTTGAATTGGCGAGCGGCCAAGTGGGAGACTCAAAGAAGCACTTTGAATGTGGATAGACTCTTCGCTGTCAGGTCCATCAATATCCGAGATTGAAAAATTATCTAAAGCTGCGATGTTAATTGTAACATCCCCGGGTCGAAGAGCTGAGATATCATCAGCTTCTCCAGAAACTGTCGCTAGTGGAAGAAGTGCATCTCCTCCAATCACAGCACCGTTAGTAATGTCTACAGCTGGTATGGAAACGCCACTAATTTTATCTTCTCCGCTAATAGTATCTGAATTAATATTCGAACACTCCATAGAGACAGAAACAGTGGGTAAGCTACCAACTGCAAGATCTAAAGTGTAATCAGTAAGGAATGCATTACCCAAACCAATAACAGTTGCCGTCGAATAGTCCGAAGTCGCAGCTGCATCTGCGCCTTCAGGAACAGTGGTAATGTAGAAGTTCTTACCAGAGTTTTGCTCTAAGTGTCCTGAAGCAAATTGAACTGATGCTCCAGTGCCGAAACCTAAAGCTCCTTCGTTGAAGCCGTCTGTTGGATAATAAGTGAAATCCAAACCAACAGTAGGAGCATCCATGACAATAGAGTCGATGCGAGCAAGTTGTCCGAATTCGTTGACATCCTGCCTGTTAATTGTGAAGTTATAGTTCGCGCTTTGAACTCGCGTAAGTTGTTCATGCTTGTTTACAGCAGTAGAACCTGCGTTCTCACTGACGTAAAGTGCTTCCGATTGATAAATTACTCTATTTCTGGCCATAATAAGTTATTTTTTAATGTTTACAATATTTTTGATGTTTTATGAAATTAAGAAAACCTAAATCTATGAACTTTTAAGTCAAAATCAATAAATCCGACATAAAGATCATTAGCTAAGGACTTCCTTGCTTTGTCTGTTAGTTTTGAAGTAGTTACATTTTCTACTAAAAAAGGTTTGGTATTACTATACGTGTTAGACAGCGTATCGTATGAATATGTTCCTCCTTTTAGGTCTCCATATTCGTTGGTGGGATGTC
>Ga0187217_1000935_pt1 | contig 12044 bp, 8 predicted proteins | sample 15SPOviralmetaG_FD_130165 | JGI IMG/M metagenome (GOLD analysis project Ga0187217, IMG submission 130165) | Marine viral communities from the oligotrophic San Pedro Time Series (SPOT) site, San Pedro Channel, CA, USA - 15 SPOT_SRF_2010-09-15... | ecosystem: Environmental > Aquatic > Marine >... | reverse complement strand
CCTTCCCCTCCTTCTTGTGATTCAACAAAAGGTTCAATATTTCCTTTAGGTAATGTTTCAATTATCACACATCCATTTTTATCTTCGGGGTTTTCTTCTTCTAATCTACCGCTTTCAGTTGCGGACATACTTATATATGATGATCCTCCACTTGGTTTTATTCTGTAGATTCGACCCCCTCTACCACCATTTAAACCACCACCTCCACCCCCTACCCAGGCTGCTCCACCACCACCTCCGCCAAATCCACCACTTCCTTCACAACATCCTTCTCCGGTATTCATATCATCCCCCCCCTGACAATTAGAATGATTTAAATGATTATTAGATTTATAATTAGAGTACACGTATCCACCAGGGCCTCCCGTGGGTCCGTCATTGCTTTTCAATGCTCGACCACCAGTGCCCCCCCTTGTTCCATCATCTATTATTTTTCCTGATTTAGGATTATCCCTACCACTTCCACCATAACCATGTCCCTTTCCTTTTTTATTTAATCCTCCTCCCCCACCAGAACTATAGCTCCCTGACACTGCTCTGTTATTATTTATTAATGAAGGTTCGATAACAGTACTATTTTCTCCATTGGCACTACACTTATAACAATTTTCTTTATTTGACCTACAGTAAGATGATTTTTTCCACCAGCCACTAGTTACTTTCTTCCTCCCCTGATCACCGGGTTGACAATAATTCATTTTATTATTGTCGGAATTCGGAAACCTTATTTCATGCCCAGATGTCCCTCCACCTCCTCCGGCTATCATTAATACATCTTCATCTTTTATTTGTCTAAGGTCTCCGTCCACGGGTTTCCTTACTATCCAGGTAGCTCCTCCCCCACCTGTCCCACAACGATTGTATCCTGCTTTTCCTTCAATACCTTGAACACCAACAATTATATATAATACATCGCCTCCTTTAAGGTTGAATGTACCTTTTACTTTTCCACTTTTACCACCAAGCATTCCATTAAAACCATCGTAACTACCACCGAGTTTTTTATTATCTCCACCATTGGCTCCCCATGCTTTTATTTTATATCTTGTATCAAATGGAACTATCCATTCTTGTATTCCTCTTTTTGGCATACTCCATAGATCAGTGCACTGTGTAGGTTTGTTACAGTCTGTCGCATTCTCAGGAACTCTCTTTTGACTGTAGTAAGCATCTATTTGATTTAATTTTTCATCTCGTTTATCATTTGAAGTACTTTTACAATCTTCTTCCATCGGTCCATTTTTTTTTACTTCAAATTTACTATCTTTATTAACACATGAATGAAATTTAAATTTTTGGTTCTCTCCCCCTTCTGTGTTTAGTCCTTCAACTACAAACGGTTCTTCATTATTACCACCCATAAGTGAAGAAAAACTCATGTAATTCATAAATCCTTCACCACTTTGTGTAGTTTGCTGTGGTTGAGTACCTGCTGCTGTTGCTGTTGCTGCTGTTGCTGCTTCCGTGCCAGCTGCTGATGCTGACGCTGTTGCTGCTGCTGTTGCTGCTGCTGACTTCTCTTCTGTATCTGTTTTTGACGCAACTTTATTATCCGGATATACACAAAGGTTATCATTGTCTTCTATATTCGCCCATGTATAATCACCGCGATTGATTGCGTTTTCATCCATACATCCTTTTAATTTACATTCTCCTTTTACATTGTGAAATTCTTGATAATCTTCTCCCCTTGGATCCATACATCCCTTGTATTCACATTTACTTTCATCGTGTTGAGTAGCATTAGAGTTTTCATTAATAGGTACAGTGATTCCTCGGTTTAAACCAGATTTACAATCTGGAAATGGACTATATTTAGCATAAAAATTATTAGGATCATTCATAGGGGCATTACATTTTAAGGCACTGGTATTAGATCTTTCTTCACATAAAGATTTAAATCTTTTGCTTCCATTAACAGGTGTAATACAATTCTGAAATTCATCTTTCCATACACATTTTCTTAAAGAGTCCATTTCGGTACCTTCGTCAACTCTAACAAATGATTTATTATTACATACTTCTTTATTTGTGATTCTTCTACAAGGATCTCCAATAGGTGTTGATGATACAAAATTAGTACCGTCTACATTTTTAACTAGACAACTATTATCACAAAAATCAGGAATATTTGGTGTAATTGGGGTTGCTAATGTTATACATTTATTAATACTTGAATCACAAACTCTATTCTGAGAAACGCCGTTTAAAGTAATTGGAGAGCAATCGCCATTTTTAGAACATTGATCATTATCATTATTATTATCATCTACTTTATTGGTAGGTGATAATTCTTTTGTTTCAACATCTGACATATTTATAATATAAAAGTATATTTTTTTTTATTATTTATTTTTTATAACTACATAAAATTATTAACAAAAATAAAACAAAGATAATAAAAATAGTTCCATTAGATTTACTATTTTCTTCTTTATTATCAAAACTTTCTTTCACTTCACCTGGCTTTACTTCTTCTTTTACTTCTTCTTTCACTTCTCCTTCACCTGTCTTTACTTCTTCTTTTACTTCAGCTGTTTTTACTTCTCCTTCACCTGTTTTTACTTCTTCTTTCACTTCAGCTGTTTTTACTTCGGGTGCTTTCACTTCACCTGTTTTTACTTCTTCTTTCACTTCAGCTGTTTTTACTTCGGGTGCTTCCACTTCAGGCCATATATTTTTCCAATCTTCTTCAATTGTATTTTGACGTTCTCCCCTACATTTACATAAATTTCGTGCATGTTTAGATTTAGCAGAACATTTAGAACCTTTATTTTTTTCTCTTTTAGGTCCATCTTTTCCATAGAAACAATCTTTAGGTTTTCCTTTTTGACCAAGCCCGGGTCTTAATATAGATTCACTACCCCCAAATCCATCACACCATTTAGAAACATCATTTATATCTTTTACACCATCTTCAGTTTTTAAACCAGAGTCTAATAATAATTGTTTAAATTCATCACTATTAGTAACATAACCATCCCCCATACATTTTCCAGACCCACATGTACTATTACAACTTTGTCCTAATCCACCCATTTTCCAATAAAATTTAGAATCATCTATTTTTTCTTCTTTAGATTCTTCTTTAGATTCTTCTTTAGATTCTTCTTCAGATTCTTCTTCAGATTCTTCTTCAGATTCTTCTTCAGATTCTTCATTCATTTCACCTTCTTCTATCATTATATTATCTAATTGATTTCCAATTTCTTCAATTGTTTTTATTATTTCTATACTTTCACCAGATTCTTTAATAGAAGTAACAACATCAGCATAATTTTCATCTAAAGATACAACGTAGTCTTTCATATTAGATGGATAATACTTTACATATTTAGTTTCTTTTAAAAAATCTCCAAATTCTTGTTCTAATAATTCGACTTTAGATTTAACTTCTTCATTTTCTTTCAAATATTTATCAATGATATTAGACATTAATTCTTTTATCTTTTCTTGTCTTTTTAAAATATATTTGGTCCATGCTCCATTACCAACTGGATCATCCGCATTTGGATTTGTTCCTTCGGGTAATTTTAATATTTTATTTTCCATTCCTTCAATATTTTCAAAATTTTCAGATTTTTTGGTTATTTTAGCTATTGTAGTTAATGGTACATTAGATATTATTAAATCACTATATTTTTTTAAAGTTCCAGTAACACCTCCCATCATCCAATCCATCTTAGATTCTTGTTTTAATTCTTCTGGAAGGTCTGATTCATATACTTCAAGGGCTCTATTTTTAAAATATATTGTAGCAGATAAGGCACCGATTACTATAATAACTATTAAAGATACTAATAAAATCGGTTTCCAATGTTTTTTAAGGACTTCTTTTAAACCCCCTTCACTATCATTACCACTATCATTTCCAGAACTTTCTTCATTTGAACTTTCACTACCTTCATCACCACCTTTTTGAAAATGTTCAAATAAATTTATAAAATATTTGTTATTCATTATATATATACTTTATATTAAAAAATAAACTAAAAAATTATATCTCTGGTATACTTGCTTGTAAGGTTATACCACACATTCCGCCATCTTTATTTGAATTTCTTTCGATTCGTATGTATCCGTTTTCACCCCAATCTTCTCCCCATGAGTTTTTTACAATCCAATATTCTTTATTTAACATTAAATCATATCCGTACCCGACTATTAAAACACCATGGTCCAATCCATTACCACACATAGGATCAGAGTATACTCCGTTAGAATAAAATCTAAATGATGATAAATTTGCCTGTATTGCTACTGATACTGGTTGTTGAGAAACTGCTCTTTTTAATACTTTTTCATTTGATTCAATATCATGATAATTTTTTATTTCAATAATACTTTTACATTCTTTACAATTTCCATCGACGGCTTCATATGGATATTCTTTTTCGGAGCATAAACCATTATCTATGACATATTTAAAACCATTATCCATTAATCCTCCTTCACAACCATTATTTCCATAATCATTTGAACAGTCAACTAACTGTTGTTCTGATATATTAAATAATTCTCCATTTTTTATTGCGACTATTCCTTCAATACTTCCCGTTGTACTGAATGCCCAACATGACCCACAGTTACCTTGATTTTTTACACTTGTAACAGCATTTTCTTTCCTCCAATCTTTTTCTAATGGAACTAATGTATCGTTGTTGAAAATGATAATATTTTGAGTTTTTTGTTTTGAAAATATATTATTGGTATGTACAGTTTCATCCGCAAATTTATTTATTTCTAAATTGTAATTATTATCATTGTGATAATTTATGAATTTTATGTTTTCTTTAAAGATTTCAAATTTTTCATATGAAAAGTCTTTTTCATATTCTTTTATATAATTAATGTATTTGTTCATGTATGTACTATTTAGAGATAGTGGGACTGAAAATACATTATTAAATAGTGTAAATGTTGTTAGTAAGCTATTAATAATATTCATTTATTAATAGTTAATAAAAAATTATTAGATTATATCTAATTTAAATAACTTTTGATAAATCTTCTTCTTTTTCATTTATCTTTGGTGGTGGTTGATATGTTTTTTTTAATTTATGATGATCATTAAATTTTATATGCCTTTCTAATTCGGAATTACTTTCATTATATATTATGTACACATCTTCTAAATATTTCTTTTTAATATTTTCAAAATCATTTTCATTATTAAACCATAAAGATTCTTGTACCATTTTTATTTTAGATATTGCCATTATAACTTTTTCACGTGTAAATTGCATATTTTCCATTTTTTCTTGATATTTTTTAAATTTAATAATTGCTGCCAAACAAGTTATTGAACTACTTATTGTTAAAGGTGTCATATTAAATATAATCCTTAATGTTTTATTTTTATCATTTTCAAATAAGTATATTAATTCATTTCTAAATGCTTCTATTATAGATAATAAAGATGATATTATTATTATTAAAATATTAAAACGATCATACCATAATTTATATGATTTATATTTCATTTGTAATATTCTTAAACGATTATCAAGTTTATTAAGTTTTTTTTGTAAATGTTCTTTAAAATCCCTTTCATGATTTAAGTTCATTTTCATTTTATCATGTTTTTTAGATTTTAATTCTCTTTTATTTATTTCCGTAAAATGATTATATATTTCTTTATTTTCAATTAATATTTCTTTTAATATATCATCTACTTCTTTATTTGATTTATAACTACTATTTGATTCTATTTCATCATTATTATCCATACTATATTATTTTGAAATATTAAATATCTCATCACATATTGAATTTATTCTTTTTATATTTTCAATTGCCCTTTTTAAATCAAAAATATTATGAGAGTCCAATGTTTTCATATTTTTTAATTCTGTTATCATATACTTATCATATGTATATACTTGTGTGAGTGTTTTTTTAAGAGTTTCAATAGTTTTTTTGTGATAATTTTTATTATTTATTTCTTTTCCAATATTTTCCTGAGCCTTTAATAACTCTTTTTCCATTTCAATTATATATTCATTTTTACTTACATCAATTTTTTTCATATCATGCTTATTATCATTATCAGTTATTAAAGTATTATTTTCAACTCTTTTAAAGGGCGAAGAAGGCAAAGTATTATACACCATTTGAAGCATACACTGGACTCTTTAATATAATTAATATTATTTTTGTACAATTTACTTTATAAATTAATATCATTATTGTAATATAAATAACCAAATAAACCACCAACTCCAATAATTCCTAAAAAAAAAGATACACATAAACACCTTTTACATGAGCATCTCTTCTTACTTTTTTCTATTTTAATATTTTGTTTTTCTACAGGATCCATAATATTTACATATATATCTCTTTTAGGTGGCATTTTTTATTATCTTATAAATATATTTTTAAATCATCATTTTTTTATAAATCCTGATCTAATTATTTGTTCTTCCCACGATATTTTTACAGTGTAATTTTCTTTAATATTTGTTCTGTGACAGTGTTTATAAAAGTTTAAGTCTTTCTTTTTCCCAGGATTTAAATATTCAATGCACTTACAGAAGTGTTGATTACATGGATAAAATTTATGGAAATTGAGAAGTACTCGTGTGAAATTCATATTTATTTTTTTATTATTAATTGTATAATATATTATTTCAAATTTTTAATATTTCCGTGGAGCTTTTTTCATTGGTATTGGGGTTTTTTGTTTCGTATGTTTCACATGATAATTAAATTCTTTTTTTGTTAAAATTCTGTATTGTATTATTATATTTTTTATTTCATTATCGCATAATGTGGAACTATGAGTACCGAAAATAGAATAAACATACTCTAATTGTTTTACACTCATATTTTCGTAATCTAATTCTAGTAAGAATTTATCACTCATTATTAAATATTTCTATTTTTTAATAAATTTAAATTTTATAAATCAAATTTAAAGGTTCGAAAATCTAAGGGTTTAATACGTTAAAATTATTTAAAAAATAAAATATTATATATATTGTAGTAGTTTGGTGTCGTGTCCGAGTGGTTAAGGAGATAGACTTGAAATCTATTGGGCTTTGCCCGCGCAGGTTCGAACCCTGCCGACACCGGAATTAAATTAAATTAAATTAAATTAAAATATTATTTTTTTTCAAAATTTGAAACTTGAATATATTATAATATCGTATTAAGATAATAATTATAAAGTATAAATTTATGAATTGTCTAATTAGCTCAGTTGGTAGAGCGCAAGACTTTTAATCTTGTGGTCATGGGTTCAAGTCCCATATTAGACACTTTGTCCGTGTGGCGCAACTGGATAGCGCGTCAGACTTCTAATCTGAAGGTTGCGGGTTCGATCCCCGTCATGGATACCAGGTAACATTCCCGAGCGGTCAAAGGGGTGTGACTTAAGATCACATGCATCATGCTTCGTGGGTTCGAATCCCACTGTTACCACCAGCCTTGGTAGCTCAGTTGGCAGAGCGCAAGACTTTTAATCTTGTGGTCGTGGGTTCAAGTCCCACTCAAGGCACTTGTCATATTAGCTCAGTTGGTAGAGCGCAAGACTTTTAATCTTGTGGTCGTGGGTTCAAGTCCCACATATGACACTATTGTTCTATTAGCTCAGTTGGTTAGAGCGCGAGTCTTATGAGCTCGAGGTCATGGGTTCGAGCCCCATATAGAACACTTAATTTTATGACATATTTTCATAATAGTTTGATAGTATTCCCGAGCGGTCAAAGGGGTGTGTCTCAAGAACACATGCGTAATGCTTCGTGAGTTCGAATCTCACTACTATCACCAGTATGGGTATCCAAGCGGTCAAAGGAACCAGAATTATTAAAGCACTGGTCTCGTAAGAGTTCGGAGGTTCGAATCCTCCCCCATATACTTGTCATATTAGCTCAGTTGGTAGAGCGCAAGACTTTTAATCTTGTGGTCGTGGGTTCAAGTCCCACATATGACACTTTCCTCTATAGCTCAGTTGGCAGAGCGCCCGGCTGTTAACCGGTAGGTCGCTGGTTCGAGCCCAGCTGGAGGAGTTTATTCTATGATATATATTCATATTATCAGGTAACATTCCCGAGCGGTCAAAGGGGTGTGACTTAAGATCACATGCATCATGCTTCGTGGGTTCGAATCCCACTGTTACCAATTGCTTCCTTAGCTCAGTGGTAGAGCGCCTATCTTTTAAATCGGTGGTCGTAAGTTCGAATCTTACAGGAAGTACTCTTGTCCGTGTGGCGCAACTGGATAGCGCATCAGACTTCTAATCTGAAGGTTGCGGGTTCGATCCCCGTCATGGATACTATTTTTTATAATTATATTTCTTTAATGATTATATTAAAGTATAATCATTATATACTCCTGTAGCTTAAATGGTAAAGCGCCTATCTTGTAAGTTAGAAGGATTGTAGGTTCGACCCCTACCAGGAGTAGTTTAGTTGACTTAATCAACTCGGGTTATGTTGGATTGCCCGTCATACGATTTTAAGGTTTGCCGACCTGTGAATGTACCCAAGTTGACCGTTACTTTTCTCATTATTAAATAGGATACTAATTTATTAGTATACATCCAACACCCCCACGGATAACACTATGTCATCACGAATAGTTTTTTTTTATCTTATCATTCGATAAAATTTTTTTTATTTATTTGTCTATTATATAGTATTAATGGATATCAGTAAAACATTTAAAAAACATAGAAAAAGAAGAAGATTATCTAAAAATGAAAAGATAACCCGGAGAAGAAAATTAAATAAAAATACTAAAAAGAAAGATATCCATGGTGGTAAAATAAACAGACTACTCCGTAGAAAAATTAAAAAAGATGATAATAAACACAAAGAAAAACATCTTAATACACCAACAATTGAAGGTTGGAAATATTATATAGATAAAAATGGGTATGTAGATTTTACTCATTATTTATATTTTGTAAGATTTGCCCAAAAAATTAAATCGAAAATAGATTCAATAAATCAAACACCTATAAATTTTGAATTACCAGAATTACCAAGATTAAATGAATTAGAAAGTTATATAAATACATACATGGTTCCTCCAGATTTAAAGAGTATTATTTCAGGAGTTCCATCTCAATTAGAATTAATCAATTTTAAAACACAATTAGAACTAGTTGAAAAACATTCTAGAATAAATAAATTAGCAGAAAAAATAGTAAACCCCGAATTACTTCAATTACCAAATATTTCTGAATTATTAAAAGATGTATCTGGAATAGAAAAAACATTAAAATTAAATAAACTAAATCCCCCCAGGCCAGTTGAACTTGTTGAATTATCTATTATTATGGATAATGTTGATAAAAGTTCATCATCACCACCTTTAAATATGGGAGATACATCTAAAATTCATGAATTAATTCCAGATCAATTAGATTTACTTAAAATAAACACTTTAATAAGTGCATTAAATGAAAAAATAGAGCAAACTAATCTTCATAATCAAGGATTATTAAACATTTTAGATAATTTAAAACAACCTGATTTACTTCAATTAAATGATTTATTAAAAGATATTGATAAAACTTTAGGAAAAAAAGAAATTAAATCTCAATTAAATGTATTAATTGATCAATTAGATTTATTAGATATTTCAAGTGCTTTAAAAGGTATTGGTGAAAAAGTAACTAAAAATAAACAATATTTAGATGGTTTTAATACTCCAAATTTAGAATTACAATTTCCAGATTTATTAAATGTATCATTAGATACTTTACAAACAAAAATACTAAAAGAAGTACACTATAATAAAAGTCAACAAGAAGCAATAGATACTTTATTAAAGCAATTTAGATTACTTGAATTACCTTCTCTTAATTCTGAAATGGAATCATTGATTAAAAATAAATTTAAAAGACAATTAGAATTAACAAGTGAATTATTTAATGGTATTACCAATTTAGATTTATTACCATTAAGTAATACACTTGAAAACATAGATTTAACTGATAATATTGATAAGTTTTTTACAGCTTTAAATTCTGCTATAAAAAAAATTAGTCTAGATGGTCAAACTTTCATAATTCCGCAAAATATGGATGGTGGAGCTCCGAAGTTTCCACCACTGAGTAACAATAGTAATAAAGTGACTCCAGCGCCAAGGGGGGGGCAAACACGACAAGCATGGCAAGCAGGACAAGCACGACAAGGACGACAAACACGACAAGCATGGCAAGCAGGACAAGCACGACAAGAACGACAAGCACGACAAGATTGGACACTAGAGGGTCATCGCAGGATGGAGTACGATCCGGCCCGCCGCGCAATTATGGAGAAACCACATTCGAAACAATCAAGTCTTTCTTCTCCAGTCACCCCCGAGAAGCAAATTAGAAACATGGCCCGATACGACCGCAATTTACGATCGAAAAGTAAGTTGCCTAATTTAAATAACCGTTCTGCGGATATTCTCCCCGGTCAGGTGCCTCAGTCAAATATTTCTTCTTCCACCACTCCCCAGGTATCTAAAAAAATGTTGCCCCCAATAAGTAAGAGACCGGGGAGGTCCCGAAACCCCCCAATAAAACCCCCTCTACTAGATAAGAAACAGCCTGGTTCCGCCTCTCGTTCGAGCACCCCTCCTCCCCCCCCTCTCACTGCGAGCAGGCGCCGCCCGAAAAATAATAAAAAAGGTAAAGTTTCTAGTATCAAAGATGTTCCGACTACTCCGGATGCTGTTGCGCAAGAGGCGATAGACATATCGGCTAATAGGGTATCTAAGTATAAAGGGAAACGGCGGAAGTTTGTAAAGAATGCCCTTACCAAAAAAGAAATAAAAGATGAAAGAAGAAAGCAGGTCGCTGCTAATGCTCAGGAAGTTGGAAAAAAACAAAGGGAATCAAGAAAAAGAGAACAAACGCAACGCCAACAACAAGCAGCAGTGGCAGAAGCAGCAAAAGCAGTAGCAGCAGAAGAAGCAGCAGCAGCCTCCTCAGCAGCAGCAGATAAACAACTGGGAAAATCTCAGAAAGCCGTCCAAGGTTATGTTCCCCAACTATCCGAGAAAGCGATCAAGCGAAATGAAGCTCAAAGAATGAGGGCAAATGCTAAGGAGTACAGCGAAAGAGTTAGATTAGAGAACCGCGAAAGAGTTAGATTAGAGAACCGTCGCTCTGGTTCCGCCATGAAGTCCAGGGACAAGCCCATGTCTCAGCCGGTTGAGCGCCGCGGACTTGAGCCTGAGCCTGAGCCGCAAGCTCCCCGCCCTGGTTCCGCTTCTCGTTCGCTCTCCCCTCGTCCTCCCCCTCGTCCTCGCCCTGGTTCCGCCACCCTTAGTCAGCTCCCTCGTCCTCCCCCTCGTCCTCGCCCTCGTCCTCGCCCTGGTTCCGCCCCTCTTCAGCGCACTGGTCCCGCCATGAAGTCAGGGTCCAAGCCCCGCCCTGGTTCCGCCACCATTGGTTCGCGCACCCCCCCTGGTACTCCACCCATGGGCCAAGTAAATAAATTAAAAAATTTAATGGACGAAAAAAAGGATTTATATAAAGATATTAACGGTTTTTCATTTGTACCTGGATTGAATTATATAATTAGAAATAAACCCGTGGCGGGATCTCAAGAGATGGAAAATGCAAATCATTATTTAATTCAACATAATTTATTATTATCTAAAAATGAAGATAAAGATGAAAATCTTTATAATTATAAAACATATTCTATGAATTTTGATAAAATACACGGGGAGTTATATAGTTTTATTAAAAACTATTCGCAGGTTAGAGATACTAACATTTTTAATGAAATTAATAAAATACTAAATGATTATTATAGTAATAATATTAATATAGAAAAATCAGTTCAGGAACATATAGAAGCTTATTTAGTACATGGGTCTACTAATTTTCCTCAAGGAATGGGAGAAACATTTAAGACGGTATATAAAGTTATTAGTCTTTTAATAAATGATATTTATAATTCATCACAGACGTAAATAAAAAAATTTCTTCCTTCCTTCTAAATGAGTCACTGTTTTGTAATTTATCATTTTATCACTAGAAACTTTTTATATAGTATTATGTATATAAGATAAATTTCTCATTATATATAAAT
>Ga0187217_1000932_pt1 | contig 12067 bp, 19 predicted proteins | sample 15SPOviralmetaG_FD_130165 | JGI IMG/M metagenome (GOLD analysis project Ga0187217, IMG submission 130165) | Marine viral communities from the oligotrophic San Pedro Time Series (SPOT) site, San Pedro Channel, CA, USA - 15 SPOT_SRF_2010-09-15... | ecosystem: Environmental > Aquatic > Marine >... | reverse complement strand
AGTGGATAAAAGAAAACTTAGATTTTGATCAAATGATATGGGAATTTGGTACTGATGAAAACCCAAACTGGGTACATATAAGCTACGTGTCTGAAGATAAAAATAGAAACAGATGTCTAAAAGCTTATAAAGACGAATTTAATAAAACTAAATACATGGTCATATGAAAAAATTAATATTATTATTATTGTTTATATCTAGTTGTACTGTTTATAAACAACCTAAACCAAAACCATTACACGTGTTAGTGGTTACAACAGAAGGTGATACATTAAAGTTACCTATAGGTGTTATAAGACCTATATACAATTATAATAATATAACATATCCACAAAGATATTATCCTAACTATTACTATCCTAATTATAATTTAATACATAATAATCAAAAACCTATTAGCAATAACAATAATGCTAATAACAATAATAACAATACAAATAACAACACTAGTAGTAGACCCGCTACATCTAGTGAAAACGAAGCAATAAGAAAAAATAGATAATTATGATAAGTCCATTAAAAAGAAAAGGTTGTGGTCCACAAGGTTTGGGAGCAGCCACTAAAATGTTAGCTTCACCTTTAACGTTTAAAGGTGCAAACTCTAAAAACTCAAGCTGTTGGAAAGGTTGTAAGAAAGTAGGAGAGAAAGAATCACCTACTAGACCTGGAGTAATGGTTAATGACTGTGACTGTAGTTAGCTATGTTTTTACAGAAAAATAATCCATTTGTAAATAAAGTTCCTATAACTTTAGATAGTCCTGTTAAAGACAAGGAAAGTAGAGCTGAGCGCAAAGAGTTTAGAGTAGAAAGAGCTGCTGAAAGAAGATCTAAAAAAGGTAAAGAACCTAGAAGAACAACTAAAGGTAAAGGAAGAAACTTTAGAACAACTGAAGAAGGAGCTGGCATGACTGAAGCCGGTGTAGCTTCTTACAAAAGAAAAAACCCAGGTAGTAAACTAAAAACAGCTGTAACTGGTAAAGTCAAACCAGGTAGTAAAGCCGCTAAACGTAGAAAGTCTTTTTGTGCTAGATCAAAAGGCTGGACAGGTGAAAGAGGTAAGGCTGCTAGACGTAGATGGAAATGTTAAATAAAAGGGGCTTTCGCCCCTTTAATTATTTCTACCCGTCACAACTCAAACAATCTTCACTCATAGCTTTTTCAGCTATATCCCCTCTCAAAACAGATTCTGTTCTCATATAGTATAAGGTTTTTATACCTTTCTTCCAAGCATCTAAATGAACCTTGTTTATAAACTTTGGTTCTACCTCAGAAGGAAATGCTAAATTCAAACTAACACTCTGATCTATATACTGTTGCCGTATACCAGCTTGATTAATTAGTTCTAGCTGATTGATTTCTCTGAAAGTTTTGAAGACTTCTTTGAGAGGTATGTCGTGATCGCCCAATGTAATTTTCTCTAATGCTTTTACGCCCTGCACCGAGCCCCCGTCCTTTAAGATTTGGTCCCATATTGTTCTATTGTTTAAATTGTTTTCTTCTAATACTTTTTCAAGAGTTGGATTTTTACGTATGAACGTACCTTTAGCAGACTGGTCTGTAAAGACATTAGCAGCCCAAGGCTCAATTCCAGGACTAATATTCCCAGATAGCTTACTATTACTAACAGTAGGAGCAATAGCTCTAAGATGAGTGTTCCTAAATCCTGTGCCAACGCACCATAATGGCTCATTAAATGCTTCAGCCAACGCCATACTAGCTCTTTCCGATTCGATTTTAATTTGACTAAAAATTCTTCTTGTTTCATATTGTGATAATAAACCTTCAAAAGGTAATCCTTTTTGTTGTAAGTATGTATGCCATCCGACTACACCTAAACCTAGAGCTCTACCTTTTTCAGCAGATCTCACTGAGTTTTCAAACCCTCTTCTATTTTTTGCTTTTTGTATAAACTCTTCTAATACACCATCTAAAAACCATATACTATCGTATATTAAATTACTGTTTTTCCATTCATGATATTTAGCTAGGTTTAAACTAGATAAACAACAAATAAAACTATGGTTTTCATCTGTGTGTAATGTAATTTCACTACATATGTTTGTCATATGTACTTTTAAAGCGTTATCCTTATAAGCTGAAGGGTTGTTTTTATTAACATTACCCTTAAACATAATATAAGGTTCTCCTGTTGCTTTACGTTTCTGTAATAACTTACCCCATTTACGTCTAGAAACTTTATCTCCATCTCTAAGCTTTCTCATAAACTTATCACCAACTACAGCACATTGATGTAAATTAAGTGATTGTCTGTTTACATCTCCTTTAGGTTCTCTTATTTCTAACCAGTCTTCAAAATCAGGATGCTCAATGTTTATATTAACGGATGCTGCACCTCTTCTAACTGATCCTTGGTTTGTTGCTAGTATTGTAGAGTCGTATATTTTACAAAACGGTACAACACCATCTGATGTGCCATTGCCTGTTATATTAGCACCCGCAGGTCTAATTTGATTTATACCTATACCAACACCACCACCGTGTTTAGCCAATAACATCATCTCTAGATTTTTTTGACCTATATCAATTATGCTATCAGCAACATCAATACCAAAACAACTTATTGGAAAACCTTTATCAGTACCAGTATTACTAAGCACAGGACTAGCAAGACAGAGCCAACCTTTCCAGATGTAATCAAAAAAGACTTCCTCCATCTCTTTTTTCTGTAATCTATTCGCAACTGTTTTAGCAACTCTTCTGTACGCTTGTCTTGGTGTTTCATCTTCTAATAAATATCCTCCTTGTATTGTTTTCTTATATACGTCGGACTCCGCCCAACTTGGGTAATCTACCCCTTTTTTCCATCTATTGCTCCACATATTATAAAGTTATTAAGTGTTTTATCCATGCAACTAAACCATTAAGGTTTAATGCTACTAAATTCCATTGTTTTCTTGATCCTGTTTGAATCATAACGCAGACAAAGCCGAGTATGTATAGCACTGGTTCTAGCGTCCATTGAGCAGCAATTAAAAACCCTGCACCCATATAACCAATCCTAGTAGCTATACGCTCACTCGGTTTTAGTCTTCGTTTTCTTTCTACTAAAAATCTTTTTATCTTGTAGTTTACCATACGTCTTCAAAGTCTTCGCCTTCATTTGCTTTACTATAGTCAGTCGGCCTAATAGCGAAAAAATCAGTGTGAGTGTGACCCGCAGTAAGATGGTCGAACCAAGCCATTTTATCAATTGACTTTTGGTCATATTCAAATTTAAACTTTCCCTCTTCTTTATAACCCAATTCTTTAATTTTATCACCTGTACGTTTTTTAATAAAGTGTTGAAGGTCATATTCTGTTATCCCTTCAATATCGCCCATTTCAAACAACTTACTTATGTAGGTCATTTCAGCATTGTGCATAGTTAAAGCTGCGTCATATACGTGTTCTTTACAATCTTCTTTTAAACCAGGTATTTGAGAACACATGTGTCTAAATAATTGACAACCCATTTTACTATGTAATGATTCATCTCTTACAGACCATTTCATTTGTTGCCCTATGCCTTTAAGTAAATTACGTAGCTGAAAGCTATAAAGAACGGCAAAAGCAGAGTATAAAGAAACTCCTTCTGCGAAAGCAGAAAAAGTAGCCAATGACTTTCCGATACCGACGGGATCGTTGCCATCATATGCAACAAGGTTATCAAAACGAGCAGCCGTAGCTGGTTCATGAAGAAAAGCTTCATAGTCTTCGAGTCCAAGTGTTTCATTTAAATAACTGTAAGCTACAGCGTGTATTGTTTCTTGTGAGCCGAACATCATAGCCATTTGCTGTATCTCATGTTTAGGAAACCATGATACGACTTTTTGTGTCCAGTAATCTGATACCGCACACTCTGTTTGAGCGAAACCTAATAGTATGTTACCTACTAGGTTTTTTTCTTTTGCATTTAGTTTTTCTTTCCAATCCTTAACATCTCCACTCATTGTTATTTCAGTATGTAACCAAAATGCTTGCGCTTGTTTTAACCAACCTTCTGTATAATACTCAGGGTATTCAAAAGGTTTATAAGGTATTCTTTCTGTAAATAAAGGTGCTGCCATATTAATCGTAATAAAGTGTTAAACAAACGTCAAATATAAATAAATAAAATACGTGATCTATTTTATTGTTTTCTAAATCTGGATAATTTCTATACCCAAGTATTAGGCCTTCAAAAAGGCCAAAGCTTAATTCCCATTTTTTCATATGTTTTTTAATATTAATTCTACGGTTTTGTCACACTCCTTGTGGTTTTGAGGTTTGTATAATGTTGAATTTAAATTATGCTCGGCATAATGTTTAAACAACTTCCAACGCATAGGAAAAGCTTCATTAGCTCTTCCTTTTGTTTCTATTATAAAACCCTTACCTATGAAGTCAGGAGTATATTTTATAGGTAAAATTTTCTTATTACCTCTATCTTTATAATCTCCTTTTCCATTAGCACATCTTTCGTAACAGGTTTTATTTAAATCAAAACCTTGAAATATTGTATATGTGCTACCTTCGTAAGCGGCGTCAATACCTGCTTTCTTTAGAGCTTTGTACATATAAGCTTCTAATCCGCTAGCAAACTTAATCCCGTCAATAGTAGTTTTTTTACTAACAACAGGACCTCGTTTTCTTTTATAATTCCTCTTCCTCATTGACCTCTATATTAGTTACATCTGTGGTGAATTTTTTGTAAGCAAATTCTTCAACCTCATCTTGTAAACATCTTTTTGCGGCTTCAATATATAACAACGCATCCATTATCTCTTCTTGCACATCGGTTAAAAACATATTTAAATCTTTCTTACCAGTTTGTATTTCATCTTGCATTGTTGATCCATATTTCTTTTGGCCCACAAGACTACGTTCGTCCATCTTCCTTAGTACAGTTTGTACTATCTTATCTGTTGTTTTAATCTGCATCTTTAACAAATGTTCCGTTAACCATTTTACCTGTACGTTTAGATATAACCTTGTACGCTTCTGCAATACAAGTTTCTATATTAACATTGTTTAAATGAGCTAAGTTAGTTAATACTACAACCATATCACCAATAGCATCTATTATTTCTGGCTTATCGTTTTCTAATGTAGCTTTAGCTAGCTCACCCATTTCCTCTTGTAATTTAATTAACTGTGTTTTAGCATCGCCTTTATCATATAACCCCCTTTCATCTGCCCAATTTCTAATGTTCTCAAACATTTTTAAAGGTTTTTTAGAGCACTTAGCTACAGTTGGTTTAGCGAACACATCATTGTTGTCATAAAACCTAGCAAATGCTTTGTTGTACACATAGCTTCTGTCTGTATTAAACATAGAGGTTTTAATATTTGACATGATCCACTCTATTGTTTTAGGTGTTATGTCTAACCTACCGTGTTCGGTTTGCCACTTCATACCTATGTTATCAAACAGCTGACCCTTCAGCTTATTAACTGGGCATGGAAATGTTGTGGTTTGTTCAGTTACGTTTATATTCATATTCTTTTTTGGTTTAAGGTTCTTGTATGGTACCATATCTACTTTGTAACCATACTCTTTTTGTAATTTAATCTCTTTAGATGATATATAATCTACATCTTCAGAGCTCTCTAGTATTTCATATTCCTTAGGTTCATAACCTTGTTGAATTGTAACCCGGTTATTAAGATCACAGGTAACACCAATTTTTTTACCAGGAATATGATAAATATAATATGTCATAATTTATCATTGTATAAATGCATGTTGTGTGCGTGATGATAATACCATCCGACGTCAATAGACAGTCTCTCTGCGATCATTTTCTGTAATGATGAAAATTGATATTGATCGTTACAGAAACCGTACCAGATGTCGTTAGAACGCATATAAACAGACATACATAGTTTATTATTAATTATTGTAAATTGTACTGCATAAGTACAAGGTGTATCTTTACGATACTTTTCAAACTCTTTGCAGTCATATATACTGATAGCAGCGTGTCTAGTATTAGGGTTTTCTTTTAGTTTACCAACAACGTAATCTATTTGATTGTTACGTTGCCATTGATAACCATAATTACTATTTACATTTCTATTGCTATCAGCCATTGTTTCCCATATAGGTGGAACCTTACCATATAATTCACCTAGCTTATCTATACTAGGATCGCCTGATAAGTACCATTGCCATTCGGCTTCCGCATATTCATGAGACCATTTTCTATACTTATTTTTAATATGATTGTCTAACGGATCTTCTATTGTGAAGCCTACATTAAACAAAGCTTTAGTATTGTCAAAGTCTATACCTTCTACTCTTAACTCGTGTAGTATGCAGTTAAATGCTTCGTTGGCGTTTAAAAATTTAGTTCGCATATTTATTATAATAATATAATTGATATTCAGATACTTTTTCCCATATCGTATTTGGTCCATGGGGTTTAGAAGTACCTATTAGTTTTCTATTTGGGTATACACCTTTTTCAATATCTATAACCCAAAGTCTTTCTCCCCATTTAGCTTGTCTAGGTGTAATACATATGTTATTGTCATAACACCATTTTAAAGCTTTTTCGTCTTCAGCAGTACGGGTGTAAACACCCATACCGTGCTTAGTTTTCCCACGGTAAGCTGCCGACATCTTTGTTTTCGTCTAATACATTAACTTGCGGTATAAAAGAACCTGATCTAGGTTCCCAAGTAAAAAAGCTTTCAGCACCGTTTTCACCTAAGTTTTGAAACTTACATTTTAATACTTTTACTTTAGTATTTTTAGCTTCATAATCCCTATGTACTAATAAGCCATGATAACTAGCATCATACCATTCACCACCACCTTTTATGTTATACATATTAGGTTCTTCCATTCTACCATCTTGTCCCTTATACATCTTCGTCGGATGTGCTACTATAAATGTTAAAACATCATACTTTTTACAGAACTGTTCTATTTTAGCTAAATAGTCCATAGTATATCTATTAACATCATCTGACGCTGCATTAGTATCTCTTACTTTATTGTAAGGGTCTATAACAAGACATTTAATACCTTTACGTTTAACAAGCTCAGCACCTTTTCTTAACACAGACTCTAAGCTATACTTATCCATATCGATAAAATAATAGTTATCGTTAACATGGTTTGAAACACTTTTCCAAGTATTGTTACCTATATCACCAGGTGAAGGCATATCACCCCAAGTCTTACGCATAAGCTTGTGAGCATGTAGGTATATTGGTTGGTTTTCAGGACTAGCAAAAGCTGTCTTCCACCCATACTGTTTATTATAACCTACAACCATCTGATCAACGAAGTCAGACTTTCCGCTACTAGGTATCCCAGTAACAGTGATGAACTGCCCAGTATAAGTACTGAACACATCATCAAAGTTAGGTAAACCAACTTGAAACCCAGGTTTGAAACCATTTTTAACAAAATCTTTAAGTTCATTTTCTACATTTTTAAGAGTTGTTACGTTTTCTAACGGAACCTGCTGCGAGTCGTGTATAGCATACTTTAATTTTTCTTTACCGTATTTTACTAAATACTCATTAGCGTCTTTACAATCATCAAAATCTACTATATAACAATTTTCAGCACCTAACCTACGTATAAACTCTTGCTTTAGCATTTGACCTGGTTCATCAGCATCAACGGCTAGTATTATTTTAGTTTTATCTTCAAAGTAATCTATACAGTTGTCTAGATAATCTAGGTTGTTGTGATTTAACGTTGCGCCGTTAGGTACAGATATTACGTTGGGCACACCTGCCTCGTGTAATGATAATACATCTATTTCACCTTCTACAATTACTACCGCGTCATTGTTAACAATACTATTTATATTGTAAAATATTTTCTCAGCACCTTTGTATAATTTAAAATTCTTAGCACCATCACGATATTTAACGTTTATAAGTTGATTACCTATAAAATAATTAAACTTAATAGTGTTCTCACTCTTGCCAGTTTGAGGCATAAACTCAGAGCCTTCAGTAACGTTTAAAGCTTCTAAAGTACCCTGAGATATTCCTCTTGACTTAAACCATTTTACAACTTTACTACTGGGAGCAACCGGTGTTTGATATACCGGGCGAACATATTCTTTGTCGCTAGCTCCCTTACGTTCGTAAGTATGTAGTTGATAAGTTGTATCACAGTTGTGACAAGTACCGAGACCACGTTCCCAATCATAAGAAGAGCATTTAGCCTTCTGATTTTTAGGTTTCCTTGTGTGAGAACACAAAGGACAAATCCCCTGTGTCTTACCCTCTTCAAGGCCATGTTGATTGAATTTATCAATCACAAATCCATTAATCTCTCTATTTTCTACTTGCATTCAATTTAATTTAATTGTTAATCTCCGTCTCTACAGTCTGGACATATGTCGCAGAACATATACTCGTCCTGCGTCATACCTTGTCCACACATTTCACATTCCATTAAAACGGAAGATCATCTTCAACCTGAGCTGGAGCCGCAACTGGTGCCGCTTGAGCTTGTTGATTATCTCTTGGAGCCGGCGATACGTTTTGATCGTTGGTCCAAACCACTTTTACGTTACCTAAGTAAGTTTTTTCAGTCTTAGCATCTCTTTCTTCCTTTGATTGTTGAACAACCACAGGACCTTGATTACCGAACTGATCTAACTCATCATTAAGTGTAATAGTGATAGGTAAGTATTTACCTTTCTTACCTAAGATAATTTTATCTTTAGGTATAGCGTTAAGGTTAATACTTGTAGCTATTATACTTGCCATATTAATAAGTTTTTAATTGGTTAAACATACGAGACATCTGGCTTTTTGTAGCTCCAGATCCTCTTCTTAAATTATCAATTGCTTTTAAGTGCGATTGATTTGTGTAAAAATTATTTACACCTGTTGTGATACCAGTAACATCACATGTTCTTTTTCTTGTTCTTGCCATATTTATTATATTAAAGTGTTTTGCTTATGAAGTATTGTTTAGGATCGAAACCCTCAGATTTATAGAACAGCTCATAAGCTTTCTCCGCCCTATCTACCTTGTCTTTACCTTTTTCGTAAAATTCATTTGAACAGTCAAATATTCCTATTTGATGTGTCGTTTTGTCTATTACAATAAAAATCATATCGTAACCAAATAGTTTTCGATATATGTATGCTTGAGAGTCGTAGTTATATTTTGTTGCCGACCAGCGAAACTTATTTATATCTGCTGTAGTCTTTAAATCAATAACCAATTTGTCTTCATGATTTACAATATCTGCTTTACCTTTCCACATATATTCACCTAGCTTTTTAACAGCTGGCACTTCGTAATCTACGTCAGCACCTTGTATCAAGCTTTTACAAACTTCATTGTTCATCATTTTATCAGACATTAACTCTATACCATCTACCTCGTGTTGTAATAAACATAATTCACCATCTGACATTTCTTTGTATGCTTTAGTATTTCTACTTGATGATTGAATTATCTTGTATTTCTTAAGCTTATCTGGCTCTAGTATACAAGTATGAAAATAACCACCTACAAGAAAAGCTGAACTAGGTTTACTTGGTTTACCAAACCCTAATGGGTTAGTAAGCAAAGTTCCTATATCTGAATTACTTAGGTATTTCCTTCCAAAAGCTCCATAATAATTTTCATCATCTTCAAGCTTTTTTAGGATTTCTTTTTTAGTCATACTATAATGTTATTTGTTTTTCAATATCAGGAGTTACATTATATTTCTTCTTGATTGCATCCAGTTTGCCGCCTTTTTGTACAAAGTCTTTAGCTTTCTGTATTGCTGCTGCATTCATAGGTAAACCATGATTATTTGTAGCATCACTATCTGCAGTGTCATCAATTAAGAATAAGTTTCCTAATGAGTATTTCTTCCCATAACTAGAAGCAGCACCGAACTTTTGAGGCATTTGCATACCTTTTTGATCTAAGTCTACACCTACTAGTGCGGTTGCGTGTATAGCAGTTTTGCCATCGCTTATGGTAGCAGTTGATTCTATAATTGGAAACGCAGTGTTGTCAATTAATGTTTCATCAACTTTTACTGATACGCCTAGTTCTAATAGATACGGTTTAGTTGCTTCGAGAATGTCTTCGGCTGATCGGAAGTTGTATTTGCCGAATGAGTTAAATCTACTTTTTTTCGATTTAAACTTTGTCTGGATCTGAGCCAGTTTTTCATTTAAAGTCATATTTAATTTAATTTAGTCTATATTATAATTACATACTGGTGAACACCATTTACATTATATTCACTCTATAATCTACAGGTAATCAAGCACTTGCGTGTAGTCAACTTTTTCTACTAGCTTTTCTACAGCTTGCTTTTTTAACTGCGAAACCCTAACATAAGAGCTTTCACCTGGTATACCTAGTATCTTAGCTATTTGCTTTGCAGAATGCTTATCACAATCTAAACCATAGCTTAATCTTAATACTTCGTACTCCTTCATATTTAAATGTTTTTGTAGTATACCTTTTAAATATACGTTTAGTAGCTGCATGTTGTAAGGTTCAGACTTATCAGGTATTTGATAAATCATATTATCCTCATTATTAGGTTTGCTATCAATACTTAAAAATATTGAGTTAAAAAACATTTGTACCATTTTTTTATCTTTACCAAAAGATCTACGTATTTCATTTAGCTTATGTTCTGGTATTCTCATATTGCCTCTATTACTATCAACACCTCTTCTTATTGCGCCTCTTATTCTTTTAGATAAAAAAGATTTTATGGTTTTTTCTTGATCTTCAGATTCAGATAGTATTTCTCTATCCAACCTATCTACAGCAAAGGTTAAACCTGATGCTCCTTCCTGTATTAAATCCATTATTGTCATTACTCCACTGGCTTGTTGTGTTGTGGAAAACTTTCTGGATATATTCTCTACTAAAGGTAAAAAAATAGTAATAGTTTGCTTTCTATTTAAATTAGTAAAATTACCATTTTCAGCCTCCTCTCTTAGATGCTTAGGTATCATAAATATAGACTTAGCTACATCATCTTTCCACCTAATATAATTTTTAATATTATACTTTTTCATTTAATATTTGTTTTTCTCGTTTTAAATCATCACACATGTGGCGATGTATTGTTCTTGTAGAACAATTTAATAAACCAGCTATACGACTTACGGTGATCTTTTTGCCAAAATCTTTTAAGTCTAACATTGTTTGATATATAGCTTCGTCATCTACATTTGATGATCTACCTATTAATTTCCCTACAATTTTTAATTTTCCACTCAAGTCTAACCCAGAGTACGGTTTAAATACTACTTTACGTAGCTTGTTAGCAGGTGGATCACCACCTTGGTTAAGTACATCTTCTATCATATCATCTAATATTTTAGATTTAATAAAAAATGTTACATAACCATTATCTTTATTTGCTATGAATTTAAATATATACCTCATATCATCTTCTAACGACAAGTCGTCACCATCTATACCATCTATATTTAAGTAGTATAATACAAGCATGTGCCACTTTAATGATTTGTACGTTGTTATTTTAGCCTTGCTATTGAACAGGTGATAACATTGATACGTACCATCAGCATAGTATTTATATTGAGTGGTTTCAATAGTAGGTACATCAGATATAGGGTCTTGCCTATAAACGATGCGCTTATCATTTAACCATTTTATATTTCTATCTTGTGACATTTGCCTATTACTTATTATACTTAGAGCCTGTTGTCACAGCCCTTGGTTTTCTTATTTTTTTTACTTTATCTCCTATACCCATAAAATTTAATTTTATGAGATGATTAGCTTGTTTTCTACTCATATATTTTTATTGTTACTTGTTCCCATTTACCTCCTTTTAAAGATTCATCAACTAAAAAATCTATTCGTGATGTCCATCTTTTATTCATTCTATCTTGTACTGTCCAAACTCCATCGAGATTACCTGCACCTGTTACTATTACTTTTACACCAAAGGTATAACCTTCAGCTTCTAAATCTCTACTTACAGCTATCCATCTATGTGATTGTGGATCTTCCATATTAATATGTTTACCACTAGCTGTTATATGTGGAGTGCTATCCGTCTGTTCTGGAGTAGCATGGTAGATTGTCGCTGTAACCAACAACATCTT
>Ga0187217_1000924_pt1 | contig 12112 bp, 9 predicted proteins | sample 15SPOviralmetaG_FD_130165 | JGI IMG/M metagenome (GOLD analysis project Ga0187217, IMG submission 130165) | Marine viral communities from the oligotrophic San Pedro Time Series (SPOT) site, San Pedro Channel, CA, USA - 15 SPOT_SRF_2010-09-15... | ecosystem: Environmental > Aquatic > Marine >... | reverse complement strand
TTCATAAACCACAACAGCCTATCAAACACAAAGGTCGTTACGATGAAAAACCACCCATAGAAGAATGTGAAGCAGTAGACTGTGATGCTGGTGGATTAATGATATTCCAAGGAACAGACCATATACACTTTAGAGAGAAATTGGAACATGATTATTATAATGTTTTATTGTTGCATTATTGTTCTGTGTAATTATTTATTAAAGAATTTATTCCATCTTGAAAACCAACTGTTATATTCCACCCTAGCTCTTTTAATTTTTTATTACTTATATAATATCTTTTATCATTAAAAGGTCTATCCTTTATATAAGTAATCCATTTTTCATATTCTTCTGTATTTTTTATTTTTTTAATTAACAATCTTGCCATATCTATAATGGAATATTCCATTCCCTCATCACAACCAATATTATAAATTTCACCTATTTTACCTTTTTCTAGTATATTTTGAAAAGCTGTTGCGGTATCGTGTGAATGCAAAAATGCTCTCACACAACTTCCATCTCCCTGAATTGTTACTTTTTTATTATTTTTTAATTGTTGAATAAATCTAGGAATAACCTTTTCTGGATACTGATTTGGTCCATAAACATTATTGCCTCTAGTAATTACTATAGGCATATTAAATGAATGATTATATGATTGTGCAATTAATTCTGCACCAGCTTTAGTTGCTGCATAAGGATTTGTTGGACAAAGGACTGATTGTTCTGTTTTATGTTGTTCATCAACGGATATTATTGATTCCCCATAGACTTCATCTGTAGAAACATGGATAAACTTTCGAATTTTACCATATTGTCTTGTCGCTTCTAGAACTGTATGTGTACCAACTATATTATCCTGTGTATATTGTAAAGCGTCTGAAAATGAATTTTGTACGTGTGATTGTGCTGCAAAATGAATAATATGTGTAGGTTTATGTGTATCAAATACATGTTTAATTAAATCCATTGAACAAAGATTACCCTTTACAAATATATATCTTTCTGAATTACGCCATTTTTTATGTACATTTGTTTCACTTGCACAATAATACATAGCATCGATATTAACTAATTTAATTTTATCATATTTTTCCATAATTAAATTTACAAAATTAGATCCAATAAAACCACATCCTCCTGTTACTAATAAAGTTGTTTCTATGCTATTTTTGAAATCAGTATTAATATGTTTGGCTTTTTTTGGATATTTGTATTTTTTATATTCTTCCAAGATTTCTCTAACACTATCTTTAATATTTTTAACATTTGGAAATAACTTCTGTAATTTTGTTGTATTTAAATAATTATTAGACCTATCCGCGTCTAATATTTTTGATTGTTCTTCAACTGTAAACGTATCCCATTTAAAATTAGGATCTACAATTTCTCTATACATTTCTAGAATTTCATTATGACTAATTAAACCGGGGTTTGTTAAATTTAATGTTCCTGTATGTTTTTTATTTGCTAATTCAATAACCATTGGTAATAATTCGGGTAAAACTGTCATTGAATTTGGTATACTACAAATTTTTTCATAAGTTGTAATTTTTGTTATAAAATTTCTAGGATTTGGTATATCTGTAATAGGCATTCTAATTCGCAAATTCAATACATTTGGAAATAACTCCATCATTTGGTCTGTAAATCCTTTTACTATAGAATATCCGGAACCAAAAAAATTAGGTTTTGATTTTTCATTAAATCCATTTATTTCTTTTCCATGTGGATGGTCATCATCAAATTTAAAAATACACCCTGTTCCAAGATAAGTTAAATGAATATTATTGTTTTCACAAAGCTTAGCAAGAGTTATTGGAGAGAATAAGTTATCTCTTATATTATCAACTAGCTTCCCTTCTTGTTCTAAATAGTCAATTGTTGTATATATTTTCTCTCCAATCTTTCCGTGAGTTCTTCCTATAAAACAAAAAACATGTGTAGGTTTTTTATCAATTAACTCTTTTTTAACTTCTTCAATATTATCTAATCTTGCATTACCAATAACAACCTGGTGATTTTTAACTAGGTTTAAAAATTGGGAACCAATCCAACCTTTGCCACCATATACTAAGTATTTCATTAATATAATATAGTATTTATTTCTAATATTAATTATTTATTAATAAATTTTTGTTTTCTTTTTTAGATAGATCAAAATTTGTTTTATTGAATAGTTGTATAAATTTTTTACATTCTATCACATTAAAAATAATATTATGATAATTTAAAATACCCAATTTATTTTTTAGGTCATTTGACCACCAAATTTGGTTTTCACCTTTTTCATAATTACTATTTCTATTTGCTGGGCTATCTATAAAATAATGACCTATATATACGTTTTTTATTGTTTTACTTAATTGTATAATTAAAGGTGATAGAGAACTTTTACTTGCAACAAAATTAGTAGCACCTATCATTATAGATAAATCCTCATTGAAACCCCATAAATTTCCACCGTTTCTATTATTAGCATCAAGACAACTAATACAATTATATTTTTTTTTTAATATATTGAAACACGGGTTTCTATTATCTTCGCTTATCAAATAAATTTTACTCCATTGTTTAGAATTAATAATTTTTTCATAAAATGATAGTGGTGGTTGAATGTATGCATAATGTCCTCTAGAAAATATATCACCTCCTCTTAAATGTATTACTAATGCATTACTATCTATCTTTCGAGGTTTAATTTTTAAATTAGGTAAAATATATTTTTCAACAATCTCCTTTCTTCTATAAAATGGAACATGTTCTCTATAAAAATAATGCCCCCAGTGATTCTCATTGCTAGTATTGTTATCACTAGTGTCATTGTTACTATTTTTGATATTAATATATTCACCATCTAATAATATATTAATGTGATGATTGTTACTTGGTATGGGTTTATTAAATATTAAACGATTAATATTATTTTTTATGCAATAATCTATACCATTTATTATATAAATCATATTATTACCTAATCTCCCAGTATGTTTTGTTATTGTTATTGACTTCATAAATAATATATTATATATTATATATTATATATTATTTATTATATATTATTTAGTAATAATTTATTATTATATATTATAAAAATGGAAAATAGTAATTTTAAACTAATTACTCTAACTAATTCTGCATATAAAATACTTACTGAAAACTGCATTAAATCTCTAATTAATATTAATTTTCCATTGGATAAAATAATAATTTATACAATGGATGATGAATGCAAAACTTATTTTGAAAATAAATATCCTAAAATTGAAATTAAAAGAAGTAACTATACAAAAAGTACAAGTGTTTCATATATGAAACAGGATTGGAATACTGTAACAATTCAAAAAATAGATATTATTAATAAAGAATTAAATAATTATGAATATCTTATATTATTTGACGGAGATATAGTATTTAATAACATTAAATTTATAGATTTTTTATTAGAAAAAATGAATACTTATAAAGATTTAGATTTGTTTGCTCAACATGAATTTAAAAATAATGGTTGTGATACCATTTGTTCTGGTTTTTATATTGTAAGATCTAATGATATTACAAAAAAATATTATAATTCAGATAATTATATAAATGGTAAGTATAAAGGTAATGATCAAGATTATATTAATTCCATTAAAAAACATTTAAAATGGGAACATCTTCCAATTGAACTATTTCCAAATGGAAAATATTATTATGAGTATCATAAAAATCGGGAAGAAGCGTATATTGTACACTTTAATTTTGTTATGGGTATTGATGGAAAAAAATCAAAAATGCGAAATTATTCTAAATGGTTTTTATAAAAAGTGAAACCACTTTTAGAACACCAATAATTACTTCTTTCGATAATTCTTTTTTGTATTTCTTTTGGATAATTAGATAAAAATAAATTACTAAAATCATATTCTGTTTCAAGAATTTCTTCATATTTTTTATTTAAATATTCAGGAGTAATTTCAGAATAATCTTTTGTATATAGAACCGGTAACCCTTTGAATTTAGATTTTATTTTTTCATTGTCCTCAACTATTGGTATACTTTTACAATAAAGTGCTTCCCAGTGACGATGACAATCTATACCGTTACCTTCGGGTGAAGGAGCAAACTTTGCTTCGCATAAGTTTTCTATGTATGACTTATTTGGAGTTTGATGTAAACCATTATTATTAAGTGTTTTTAAAATAATACTTCTATTTATAGACGGATTGCTTCGGGGTCGAATATTATATAATTTTTTACCAGGTTCTCTATTTTTATCAGTTTGACAAGAGAATCTATAAAAACATAATTTACTATTTATTTTACAAGTTGATACATATTTATTTATATTATTTAAATCATTAACTTTTATTTTTCCACAAACTCCAATAGGTTCGGGAATTAAACCAGAATCTTGTAATTTCCATTTTTTTTTATCAACAATATCCATACTGCATTGGTATAAAATATCTTTCAAATCTATTTCTAAGTTTAACCAATCCTTAAATTTCATATTTATATATAACATATATAAATATTTATTTATATAACATACATAAATATAAATATTTATATATATAAATATGACAACTTGTATTGTTTTTCTTTGTAATAAAAGATATTTATCTAAATTTTCAAAAACATTAAAAATGTTAAGAGATAATGGTAAATATGATGGAGATATAACATTAATTATTGGAAATGATTTAAAAGAACAAGAAATTAAACTGAAAGAAGAATATAATATACAAGTTAAATATTTTCCTGATTTTAAATTTGATGAAGAATTTATGAAAAATTTTAACTCATTAAATAGATCAAGTCAGTGGAGAAATAAAATTATGCAATATCATAAATTTCATATATTTGATATTTATTTTAAACAATGGAAATATATTTTATATTTAGACTGTGGAATTAATATATTGCGCCCAATACAACCAATATTAGATGTTAAAAAAGCCGATATATTATTAGCAAGAAATGATCCTTGGGGACCATTTATAAATAAATGGAGTTTAGGTACACAATTTGATCAAGAACATCCTATATTTAATGAATTAAATGAAAAATTTAATTTATTAGATGTAAAAAACTATTTTAACACATCATTTATGTTATTTGATACAAATATTATTCAAAAAAATATAAGTAATGAACTTTATAATTTATCTCTTAAATATCCATTAGCTATAACAAATGATCAAGCGATTATTGCTCTATATTTTATATGTATAAACAAAAAATGGGAAGAACTAAAAATAGAAGATGATATTCAATATTATTACGATTATAAACCTCGTAATAAATCAAAACCTTATATTATGCATAAATGGTGGGAAATATAGTATTATAATATTATAAATGATAATTATAGAGCCTAGTGAAGGGAGATTGTGCAATCATATTATAAAATATTTAATTGCCTATCTTATATCAGTTAAATATAATTTTTCTATAATACTTGAAGGGAATCATAAGTATAAAGAAGAAATAGGTAAATTAGGTTTTAATTTTTATGAAAGTGAAAAAAATATAAATTATAAAATTAAGCAAGGGGATAATAAAAAGATATTTCTAAATAATAATAATTTTATAGATATTTTAAAGGATAAAAAAAACGATTATCAATCTGGTGTAACCTTTATATTAAGTCGTAGAATATTTTATCAAAATCCGGAAGGAATTGCTTATATTGTTAAATATTTTAATAATCTAAATAATACATTATGTCAAAATATTATAAATACTAACCCATTTAAAGATAGATATAACAATAATAATGATATGTTTATTCATTATCGTAATATAAGTAAGGAGTCATATCGTACTTCACACATTAAAGATATTCCCGGTTTAGATTACTATGAAAAAATTATTAAAAAATATAAAAATAATATAGATAATATTTTTATATGTTCAGATAATATAAAATCAAATATTATTGATACATTGGTTAATAAATATAATATAAAAATATTAAATTTATCAAGTAATGATACTATTTTATTTGGTTCTACTTGTAAACACGTATTATTATCTTCTGGTTCTTTTAGTTTTACTATAGGAATATTAAGTTTTTATTCTTATCTTTATTATGATAAAAATGCTGGAAAAAAATGGCATCCGCAATATTTTTCAAAATTTATTCATAAAGATAATTCTTTAGAATTAGAGGAAATTTTATAAAATATTTAATTTTAATGTTGTATCTTGTTTAGTTTCTTTATGTATATAATATCCTTTATCTTTTATAAAATTTATAAAATCGGTATATTTTTTACCACGTTTATGAGTTCCATCTGTATGTGCATTTTCAAATATAATTGTTCTCGGTTTTATAGTAAAATCATATGATAAAAGTATATCAATATCATGTCCTTCTGTATCTATATGAAGAAGACTAATATCAATTATATTATTATCTAATATTAGTTTATTTAGAGTAATACATTCAACTTCTATTTCTGTAACATTTTTAATAAATCCCCAGTGGTTTCCAGCATGATTTGGATTAATAGAAGCAACTCCCCAACACCAAGAATCTTTTTTTGAATTTCTTTTTGATAATAATTCATTTTTATCAGGACAATACATTTTTATTTTTCCGTTATAATTACTAACAGCTTTATTTATAAATACAAATTTATTATTTGGATATTTATTATTATAATTTTCTACTAATTTATTAAATAAAAAATCTATAGGTTCAACTAAAACTACATTATTTGATATATTTAATTTATCAAAAATTGGATCTCCTCCATCTATATCTCCAAAACAACTTCCAATTTGAATTATAGAATTATTCATTTTATAATAAATATAATTTTATTATTTAAATGAATATTAGCTATATATTTTAAAAATTCATATAATAACTTATCGATATTATTGTATTTTTTTAAACCAATATTCAGTATATATTTTTTCAAATTTATATGATGTCTTTATCATTTCATCATATTTTTTATTCAAATATTCTTCAGTTATAATATCCCATGATTCAACTATAATTACGGGCAATTCTTCATACAATTCATTTATTGGACTTGATATCACAATTGGTATTGTTCCAACCATTAATGCTTCCCAACATCTATGTGTGTCTATTCCTCGTCCGGGTGGTGCTACACAAAATTTATAAGTGGAAAGAGTTTTAATGTAGTTTTCAAACGGTTCATTTTCATTCCATTTAAATCCATTCTTTAATAAAACCGATTTAGCTTTATGTCTAATATTTTTATGAGACTGATATAAAGGATTATTTGTTGTTTGATTAAAATTAAAATAAAGTAAATGTTTTTTTAAATCTTTATTATGCATACTTTTTTCAGGATTCAATCCATATTTATTAAAAATTCTCAAATGTTCTAGTTTATTCTCTCCAAAAAAACGAGTTGTTTTCCATTGCCATTTAGGGCCTAATGGATATGCCTTTAATTTGGGATGATTAATTGCTGGATTTTTTGCATACCACATTTTTAATTTTGAATTATTTAATAATTTATCAGCTTTATTTTTTAATCCGGGATAACTTTCTTTATTTTCTGGATACGCAAGATACGGGGGACAATGGTCATCATTAGAAGATGTTATTAGAACAAATGGTTTTTGAATTGAATTTAATGTATCAATATAATTGGGTAATAGATCTGTTTTTAAAAATATAATAGGTATACTTTTTTTATTAAATGCATCAAGAAATTCCTTTTTATATGAATAATTTTGAATACCCTTTTTATATGTTGCATCAATTATAACATCGCAATATTTTAACCAAATATCTATTGCTATGAATGGAGCGGAATCATTAATTATTAGGTCTTTTTTTTCTTGTTTTTCTTGGTTTTCATTTATTATAAGTGATATATTGTTTTTAGTATTTAAATCTTTACTTTGTAATACATTGTCAATTGTGAAAATAGACCATGATAATGGATGTCCCCCAATTAAATTTTTTCTTTTCCAACTATATTTATTATTATTAACATCTTTATAAGTTAATGTTTCTTTTTCAAAGGTATTACTATTCGATTGTGTAAATAGTGGTATAGAACCTGATTTTTTATACCTATTATAGTGAATATGTGTTGTAACAGTACTTCCTTGGGAACCAATAAAAATATGAGATTGTTCTATTATGTATTTTTGAATTAAAAATTCAGCTACAGTAGTATTTTTATAATATTTTTTTAATTCCGATTTAATTTCATTTGTAATTAATTTATCTACAAAAATAATTTCCCATTTTTTTAAATTTTTAAATAATGGGTTATCATTTTTATCAGTCATTATGTAAATAGGCATTTTTTCAGAATTATTTTTATCTAACCAACCTGATATATTATTTATTATATTTAAATTTTCTGTTTTATTTATTTCTTTATGCCAATCGCCCATTCTTAAATGTATTGAAATAAATTTTTTATGAATATTTTTTACAACATTATTACATATACTGGTTAGAATATTATTATATCCAGATAAGGAATGTGCTATTTTATTCATTAATATATAATTTTTTTTAGAAGTATAAAAATTTGTAAAAAAACGTGAGGCATTTGATTTTGAAAAATAAATTACCTTTTTATTATTATCAAATATTTTATTAAACTTATTTCCTTTAATGATTGTTCTACCGTGTGCAAAATCTTTTATTTCATTTAAATTATTATTATTATATAGTTGTTCATCAATAATAACACAATTTGATATTTTATTTGGCAATGTTTGCTCATTCTCTACTGGGTCAACAAAATTTTTATAATCTCTAACCTCAAACCCAATAAGAAATTTCTTATATTTATCATTTAAATACTCTACTAATAAACCATAATCTCTATTTGGTTTTCCACATGCAACTAATGGATGTCTAATATTTAATATTAAATATCGTTTTGATATTGAAGCCAGATATACAGCTAATTCTAATGAAAATAATTGATTATAATACCCTACTCCTGTAAATAAATCAAAGGCTAAAATATTCTCTTTAATATTTGAAATATTATACTGTTTAACATCTAATGGTTTTACAAATTCTCTTTTTATAGGAGCTTTTAATATAATTGCGCCATCTTTTGGTAAACCTCTACAATGTCCAAAATGTCCACCAGCATTAATATCCGCCCAACATTCGCCTCCATTTGGAAATCCGGGATAAAATACAATATAACAATCTTTATTATTTACTAGATAATAGCAACCTGATTCTTTTTTGTGAAGACAACTTTCTATTGCGTGGTTAATTTTATGAGTTTTTACCACAGATTCAGGGTTATTATTATTACAAAATAATATTTCATAATCTAAATCGCTATTAATAATCCATCTGTTTTTAGATTTATGTGTAAAATTTAAAGTAAAAGGTCCTATTTTTTGATCTTGATTTAATATTTCAGATACTTTTGGTAAATCTATTTTTTTTATTAAACTATCTCTGAATTTTTTATCTTCTATTTCTTTTTTTGCATTTTCTAAGAGTTTATTTGTATCAATTGTAATTATTTTTGATTCTAAAAGAGTACCTTTCATATAATTTAAAAAATCTTGCCATTCTTTTCCTGTCATACTATGGGTATGATAAATTTGATGACATCCTATTGGATGATTATATTTAACTCGTTCTACAGAAAATGCTTTATGTAATTCACTATTGTAAGGTGGATAATTAAATGTATCCTGACTACAAAAAAAGCCATCTTCATTTCCAGTTGGAATAGTTGAAAATTGAACTCCTCTAAATTGTTCACAAACTGTAATACAAGATTTAATTTTTCTTAATGAAAATCCACCATTTCCAGCTGGATATTTACACCATTGATTACATTCAGTCCAAGGAGCTCCAATATAATCGTAATTAAAATATATATCATCTATTTTTCTCATTATTAATGCATCTGTTTGATAAATTAATACATTTTCCCAATTTTTAAAATGTTCATAGTATTCTGGTTGTTTTAATAATGCACTATAAATTCTTCTATCAATATTATCAAAATTTTTATGTATTAATATTAAATTTTTCCAATTTTTAAAAGTTTTTTCTACATATTCTTTATTTTTATTTCCATACATTATCGCTACACCTATATCTTCAGGTTTATATATTTTTAACAATGCTGCCATAACATGCTTTATTTCTTCAACTAATCTAAATTCTATTAAACAAATAATTAATTTTCCATTTTTATTAAATGTATATATTTTGGAAGTATCAAAACTAATTTTTCTAACTATATTATTATAATCTTGGTGCTTATTATTTAAAACAGGCAAATAACTCATTTATATTATAGTATTATTTGTAAAACTTAAGTTTTTACTTAAATAAAAAATTAAGTTTTTATAATTATCATTTATTATTTTAAATTTCTTCTAATTGTGATTTATTATCTAAAATTAATAAATTTAAAACAGCTTTAAAAAAATCTGTATCACAAGCTTTGTTTACATTTTTTGGATGAGCGTAATTAGATCGATGATTTATTTCTATTATATGTACATTTTTATTAGCATCCACTATGAAATCAAATCCTAATATAGCATATTCATTTTCTTTAATATTTTCAATTTCTGTTTTATAATATACTTTAAAATCGTTGATTGATAATTTTATATTTTCATATATTAAATTAAATTTATCTAATTTCTCACATAAGTCAAATATAGTATTCGATCTTTGACTTATAACATGTTTATCTTTAAATTCGTTGTTTTTTTTTTCATCACTATTGTAATTTATATTACTACAACTAAACCAACTCGTTTTAAAAATATATACTTTTTTATTATATATCAATACTAATTGTCTTATTTTGTAACGTTTATCATTATATAAATCCGGATTTGATATATTTTTTTGTATTACACATTCATTTGTATCAACCGTTTTTAAATTATTATAATTATAAATATTCACACCTAGTCCGCCGGTTGAACCAGTTTTTTTTACAAAATATAAACTTTCTTTATCAGTTATTTCATTAATTGATAAATAGCTTTCAGGTGTAAATTTAGATGATGACATTTTTTTATGAAATAAGATTTTATCGTCCATTCTTATTGTTTTTCTTCTTCTTGCATTTACAAAGATTTTATCTAAATTATATTGTTTCCAAGACTCTATTAATTTGGGATTATAATCAAAATCGTCATAAATAAATCCAACCCTTCCTTTAATATCTGAATATATTTCTTTACACGCTCCTCTAAATACACTATTATTTTTATTTGTAAATAATTTTAACAAATTATTACTGAATAAAACTTCTGTCATATAGTACCATTTATTATAATCTTATTAAATAGATTAATAATTAATTAATTAATTGGATTCCAAATATTTACAAACTATTTCATTTATTTCTTGGTTTGATATTGTTTCCCAATTTTTAATTCTATTATCTGTGGTTTTTATTTGATTTATACCTATAAACTTTGGCTTACTCATTCTCTCTGTTTTATAAAATACATAAGGACCAAACTTTCCTTTTCTTATTGATATTGTTTTATTTACAATTTTTAATACATTTGGATTCGATGATTTCTTACCCAAAAGTATATCTACTACATCTTCCAAAACAACATCTTCTTTATTTTTATTTACATTTTTAACTGAATAATTTTTATCATTCCAATTTACATACAATCCATATTTTCCTTCTTTAATAATTACTTGTTTATCCTGTAACATTCCCAAAACATTATCCTCTTCTTGTTCCAAAAACTCTTTTAATACTAAATTCTCTCTATCCATTTGTTCTATGTCTAAATTTTTTTTTACCTTTTTATACGTAATTTTTCCACCAATATCACATCTCACAACTGGTCCCCATTTTGATACCATATAAGTATGGTTTTCATCTATTTTTATTGCTCCGTTTGCCTTTTCTTGTTTTACAAATTTTAATTTCTCTTTTAATTCTTCATTACATTCTTTACAAATATCTTGCCACATTCCTACACCATTTGATATTTCATCTAATTTCTGTTCCATCTCTCCTGTATACTCGTATTTAAAGAATTCATCAAAATGTTCAAGCAAATATTTTATTACATGTAATCCTGTAGGCTGTAAAACAAGTTTGTTCTTTTCATTTCCAAATTGTTTCTTAACTTCCTCCTCTTCTATTTCATCACC
>Ga0187217_1000923_pt1 | contig 12124 bp, 13 predicted proteins | sample 15SPOviralmetaG_FD_130165 | JGI IMG/M metagenome (GOLD analysis project Ga0187217, IMG submission 130165) | Marine viral communities from the oligotrophic San Pedro Time Series (SPOT) site, San Pedro Channel, CA, USA - 15 SPOT_SRF_2010-09-15... | ecosystem: Environmental > Aquatic > Marine >... | reverse complement strand
GATTTGGCACCTTTTATGTGCAGTTGCAACAATTAGTTTTTTTAATTTTTACAGAAAAGAAAAATATATATAAAATAATTTGGTGAAGAAGTTTTTAAAATATCTTGCCATTGTTTTAGTAGTTGGTATCGGATCACTCTTTGTGATTCCTCAAGCTCGAGCAAACTTTATAGGTTCTGTAGGAGAAATTATCACTTCTTTGAGAGGTGTTGAAGAAGAAGCTGTTAATGTTTTCGTACCTAGTCCTCCCGAACCAGAAATATCATTAGGGAATTCGGAATCAGAGGCGTTAACTGCTGAACAAGTTTTGTTTGAAGAAAGCATTACTTCACTTAGTGCTGTCGGAAGCTGTGATGATTCAGTTGGGGAAGAAAATCGTTCTTTTTCTCAAAGAATTGCAAATGATGATTTTAGTTTTGGAACTTCAGGTTTAGAAAACTTTAATACAGATTTAATTTCCATAGCAAATCAAATTGATGTTGATTTTGCAATGACAAATCAGGGTTTAAAGGTTGAAATCGATAGACCTGAAAAAGATTATGCATATAAATTATTAGTTAACAATGTCGATGTAACTTTAGATCAATATACAAATGCTAATCAGATATTTTTCGATAAAGAAATTGATAGTTTTGATTTGAAATTAAGACTTTATGACAATATTGGTAGAACTCAAGATACAAAAAGTTTCAGATACACAAAAGAAGTAGCTGAAGAACAAAGTGGAGAATACAAATTAGCATTAAAAGAAACTGGAATTTCTGTTAACACTACTGAGGCAGGCGAAGGTTATGAAACGCTTACAATACCATCTGGATTTAATTCAAGGTCGAGTGGAGATGCAGAAACTTTAATCGTTGAATTTTCTGAAATACCTGGTGCAAGCTATTACAAGATTCAATTTGGTTCGCAGATAATTTATACTCGATCACCAACTTATACATTCATTGATGCAAACCAAAGTTTTAACGTTACTGTAAAAGTTACACCTGTTGACTCAAACTTTGTTTTGGGAAATTCTTTTGAGCTAGGATCTGGAAGGGAAGTTACATTCTCACAGCCTAACTCACAACCTGGTTCAGGATTAAGTTTTTCAAATAGAAATGGTATTTTACTCACATACAATGACGGTAATAATTTTGGTGACAGAGTGTGGAATGGAGAAGTCAGTGACATCATAATTACTCAACAAGGGGCAATTGGATTTAACATTTCTGCGCCACCAAGTGGTGAAGGGTATGTTGTTCTTGAAAATAATCAGGGCATATTCGGTGTAACTGGTTTTCAAAAAGAATGGAATGAAAGTGATCCTTATAAAAGGAATGTAATATTTTACCCTCCAGAAGGTTTTGATGGTTCTTTTACTGTTAGGAGTGGGAGGGGAGCTGGAAGATTAAGTAATAAAATTTCTGTAAAGTTGTCGGATGACATTTACCAATTACTCAAAAGTAGGAAAGTTGATATTTTAAATCCTGACTTTAAACCTAGATTTAATAAAGATATAGAAAACCTGGAAGCAATTTTAGCTGAAAAAGGAACCGTGTTACTTTATGACTTACTAGGACCTACACAAGTAGAGTTCAACTGGAGACCAATGATGGGGGCAGACGCATGGAAAACAAGAGCTTTTAATATTTACGTTAATGGAAACTGTGTTGCAACTCAGAAAGCATGGAACATAAAAGAAGGTGATGGAAAATCGCTTATGTCTCAAGTTGACCTTATAACGTATGCAGTTATAGGAAGGCTTCCTTCAATGGCAGATGTAGAAGTTGAAGTCAGGGCAGTTGGATTTAACGGAGTTGAGTCCGATGGTGAAATAGGAATTATTAGAACATTTTTAGAACCAGATGTTTCGTTAATTGATATAGGTGTTGTTGATACAAATTGGATTGTCTATGGTGAGTTTGCTTATATCTACTATCACTTATCTACCACAAGACAAGAATACGAATCGTATAAAGCAAGTGGAAACACGTTTTTCTTACAGGCCAAAATGTGTTGCGATGAAAATAATTTAGTTTACTATCCAACCATACAATTTGTTCCAGTCCCAGAGTATGCTACTTGCTCTGACTTAACAATTGTAGGAAAAACTAGTCAGGATAATCCTGCATTTTTAGGTATCAGATCAAATCCAGATTTAAGCATTTCTGAATTAATTAAAGATGACGATGACACAGAACTTGGTTTCGAAGATGCTGGGGGTGAAGTCGGAGATATAATCTATTCAATTAATGGGGTTGATGTATTCAGTGAGGTTCAGCTTGCGGATGAAATAAATAAATATACCGGTGGCCAAAGTTTAGAGGTTATTGTCGGACGAGGGGGGCAGGAGGTCGTCTTAGATGTTGAATTAACTACATACCCTGCAAGGTTCAATATCGAGGAAATCAACAAAGCAACTGGTTGTTTTAATGCTAGTGGCCAAGCCATAGGTGTATTTAAGATCAAAATGCATGAAGGTTTTAAAAAGAATCAGTATGTAAGTTCATTTTACTTTTATCAAATAGATTCTTCAGCTGAAGAACGCTTAGGTAAAGAAGCAATGATAACAGCCGGTAATAAAACATTTAGTAGAAATGGAAATATATATTCAGGGATTGGTCCAGATGATTCTTTAGTAAGTTACGGCACTCACGGTGTTGACTTTTCCAAAGCTTCTTTTTCGATCTCGAGTAATAGCCAAAGAGCGTCAGCAAGAAGAGACATTGCAGAATATGTTGCATCTGAAACAGAAAAAGAAGATACTGATGGACCCGTAAGTCAGCTGGAACTTTTTATTCCTAGTGAATCAAAGAGTGAACCTTATACAAAATATGCAAACAAATATCAAGATTATGATGAATTATTAAAAAAGAACATTATACCGGTTCTCAATATGGGCTCTATTGGAGATTGTTGTTTCAGAGATGAAACAAGGAGTGATAATGGAAGGGTTTTCGAAAAAGGTACGTATATCCTTTATTTTAAAACTAATAATCCAAAAATATTAGGAGGTTGGGATGTCTACTCTGAATCTTGCTCAGTAGACATTTTCGACCTTCCCTATGATTATGCTATTGAAAATAAAAACTTTTTAAGGAATACTTACTACCCAGAAGAAGAGAGATATCCTGTTGTTGCCTCGTTAATAATTGAAAAAGATATAGAATGTACGTTTGATCTTTCAGAGTATAAAGAGTACCCATATGTAGCAATTAGTGCTCAAACTTGTTACGTAAAAGAAGATGATGAAAATAATTTTTTCTGTATTAACTTACCCTATTTAATATTACCGATTAATAGTTGGGGTTAAGGCTGTCTATCCAGTCTGAGATTTCTTTTACTGTCTGCTTGTAAATTTGAAGGGCGTGTTCATCTGAATCATATGAAGCTCGACTTGGATCAACAAATGAATTATGAATTCTGTTTTTTGCATTAGGAAATATAGGACAAAGCTCATTAGCTGAATCACATACTGTTAATACGTAATCAAAAGTTTCATCGATAAAATCATCTACAAGTTTGGGATACTGTGCGGAGATGTCGTAGCCCTCTTCAGACATCGCCCTCACCGCATATGGATTTACATTGTTTTCAGGATGCGTTCCTGCTGATTGAATTTCATAATCTGGGTACTTATTTTTAAGCAGACCCTCAGCAATTTGTGATCTACAGGTATTACCTGTACATATAACAATTATTTTCATGAGGCTATTTTAAATACAAAATTAGAATAATGATATGGATACAAGAGCTAGTAAAGAACGTAAATTTACTGAAACTATGGAAAAGTGGATGATGTATTTTATGTATTTATTATTTGGTGGTTTGTTTTTTTTAATATCCATACAGGGATCCTTGAGCGAAGGGTTAATATTATTTCCCATTGCGTTAGTCTCTATTCCGCTTACGAAGTGGGGTATGAGTTGGCAAAACGAGCGCTATATAAGAAGTGCTCAGAATCAAGATGACCTAGAAGTGGTTGTAAATAGATTAAATAAAATTGAAAAAAGAATATCGGAATTGGAGGATAAATGATATCTGTAGAAGTATTACTAAAACACATGGCTTGGTCAAACCAGGAAATCTACAAAGAAGTGCAGAAGCTAGATAATGAAGTCTTAAATTACTATGTAATTGACCCTGAGTGGACTGTTAGAAAAATTCTTATTCATATTGTTGGTGCTGGTCACTTATATGGGCAAAGGCTAGATGGTGATCCTTTCTCACCGTTTAAGTTAGAAGGTGATGATGATGAAATATTAATTGATCAACTACTTACAGAATTAGAAAGAATAGATCAAGGTTTAATTAAATATGCAAATGTTGAAGATGGAGATTTAACCTATATGACATCTCAAGGAGAAAGAACAAGCAAGATTTCTACAATAATTTCTCAAATGATATTTCATGCTGCTGAACATAGAGCACAGATTGTTGCAGCTTTAGATAAGCACAACTTGAGAGAAATAAATTTAGATAATTACTCAGTGTTTGGCTATATAGAAAGCATCAAGTAGTACTGCAGTTTACCCACTCATCATATTCTGGCAAGGTATAAACAGGCTCTATTACTGTAATTTTTGGCAGTTCGTAATGATGTCTTTGTTTTACGATGTCTACGACTTCTCTGAGTAAAGCCTCGCTTGTATACATAGACACTTCCACTTCTGATTCATTAATTATTTCATCTTTCCACTTATATGAGGACTGAATAGTGTGGAACGTCCCACATGCAATTTTATTTTTTTCAAGCAAAAGATTGATTAATTCTTTCGCATTTTTATCATCAGCTACGGTCGTTTGGATAATAATCATAGGTCAAGATTAAGCTCTTTTGCTGTGTAAGACCACAGGGAAGTTCTCAATTCTTTGTTGTAAACAATTTTGTTATGTTTCATGGTTGATGGCTTTCCATAAAAGCCAAAGATACGTGGTGCGTAGACGTGGTGTGGTGAGACATCTGTCTCCTCTATAGCTTTTAAGATAGGGGCGATGCCTGTTTGAATATTTGTAGAAAAATATGTATAAAAAGATTTTTTTATTCTTTTTACGTCATAAGGTCTAGATTGTCGTGATTTTGTAACCCCTGGGTGAGCCACTGATACAGATACAGGTACATCAACTAACCTATTCCCTAACTCCAGAGCGAACATTGATCTATATAGATTTGTTAAATTGTATCTACTGCTTGGTGAAAACAATTTCTGTGTATGAAGATCTTCTAGTACTAACTTTCTAGCTAAATACATTGAGAGACTTGAAATCTGAACAATCTTTCCCGAAGTATTTATAAGATTGTCTAAAAGCATTAGGGATAATCGATAGGAACCAAAATAATTCACAGACATCATGGATTCATATCCTTCAGTTGTTAATTCAAAATCTCTATAAATTAAACCCGCATTGTTATACAAAATATCTAAATTTGAATAATCAGATTTTATCTTCTGGACGAATAACTGTATGCTTTCTGGATCGGAGAGATCAAGTTCTAGAAATTTTGAAGATGGACCTAAGTATTTCTCTGCCATCAACCCTTTTTCGGTGTTTCTACAAGCAAGTACAACTCTATAGTCATGTTGAATCAATCTCTTTGCAACTGCTAGACCAATTCCTTTATTCGCTCCGGTAATTATTGCTGTTTTTGTCATTTTTTATTCAGTCTATTAATACGTATAATTAAACAAATGTATTATTTGTTAACTGGAATTATTGCTGTATCAATACTGAGATACTTTAATTTAATACCAAAAATGACGAGTAAGTTTTGGACATATGTTGATTATGTAATAGCCCTCATTGGGTTTGTGCTAATTCTTTCACGTATACCTCCTTTTTTCTCAGGAATTTTACTTACAGCTGTAGCTGGATATGCATGGCGAAAAGGCTTTTTCGATAAATTTCGCTAGAGTGCTAGCTATTAGGAAGAATTGACATAAGCTCTTCTTCAGAGCTGTTAGTAATAAAATTTCTAAATTCTTCTTCGTATGTAATATAATCTTTTCCAAATGTATTTTGAAAATTTTCAGGAAATAAAATACCTGTCTGTGAATTTATCCAAAAGTCATACATTGTCTGTTCGCCGTGAATATTGGTTAAGTAAGCTATAAACCATGCCCCTACTTGATAACCTACCGCCCAGTCACTTTCCCAAGTAACGTTATAAAGTTCAGGCCCACTTAAATATCGTTCTTTTATAGTTGGCTGATTGTCTCCACAGTAACAACTAAACAACCCTCCATACATCTCATTTTGTAAGTGAGAAAAATCATTTATGTCACGTGAATAATAAAGGTGAGAAAAATATGTTGCATAACCCTCCATCCAAAAAGGTTTATCTCTTTCATCATTTCCAATTCTCTTGCCAGTAATTTTTTGTTCTAGGTCGTAGCCAAAACCTACTACATTCGAAAGTTGGAAGATGTGATACATTTCATGAATAGTTACATAAGCTTGTGATCTACTATCCCAAGATAAGTCAAATGAACCATTAATAAACAGGTAACAACACTCTCGATCACTTGGTGTTCCACTGATGGAAGATCCCGATACTCTTCCCCCATCTGTAAACAAGCCAATGCTTCCGTCATCTTCTTTATTGTGGTTCCGTGGATTACAGCGAGAATTATTAAATGTTGATGGATATTCTTCTTTTAGATACTCACAATATTCTTTCTCTAAATCTATTGCAGATTCATAATTTTCAGAGTCAAGTTGAACAACCAATATTGGATATAAATTTTCTCTTTTTACACTTTTATCTTTAAATAAAAGCTGTTCTGTATACTCAATATACTTTGTAAGTATGTTCACATGTTCATCCGAAATAGTTGACGCCCTGAAAATTTTTACATCTCTGTAATCAAGGTAGTTATCTGATTTAGGAATAGCTTCTTCTAAAACAGTAGTTGTTGTTTCTTGAGAGGTGTTTGTTGTTATAATCAAAGACCCCTCAGTCATTTCGGTTCCACCACAAAAAGAGATTAAAAGTAATAATAAGACTATGTTTTTTTTCATTCGTAATACTTATTATTGTATAACAACCACCTTATAGAAAAAATAACAACAAAAATTGAGAACAACATTGTCATATTGGGAAATAAGTACAGAAGAGTTATCGATCCAATTACTGTTATAAGAATTACTAACATCTATTTAGTTCCTGGCTTATAAAATGTTTTATTTTTTCCTTGAACTAGGTGATATCTCTCCATTAATGCATCTTTATCATCATCAGCAGAATCTGTTAAAACTAGTTCCTCCATTAGTTCAAATCTCCTATTTTTATAGTCTATTTTAGTTGGGACAACTGTAGCATTTAGTGCTTTACCGATGTAATGAAATCCACTTTTAATAGTTCCATTAGTTTTCATTTCACCCTCTACTGTTAAATATAGGATAAATTTATCTTTTGATTTCAGTTGGTTGATGACTTGCTGAGTTAATCCAGTTGACTTAGCTCTCCAAACGGGAATCCCACCAAATTCAAGTAATGCTTTATTTTGTATCTTGCCAAAAGGGTGAGGAATGCCCAGCTTGTCTGGGTTTTTTTTAAAAGGCAGCGGTATAGCAATTCGAGTAAACATTGAAACTGAACCTAAGAAATAAAACTTTAAGTCGGTAGCTAAGCATACTATATATGCATAAACTGCATCAAAAGTAGAGGAATGTGGTGCTGAGGCAATAATTATTCTCTTTTTATCAGGAAGATTTCCAACTATATCCCAATTAACAACTTTTAAAACAAATCGTCCAATTGGTCCAAGTATTTTTCTTTTCTTGTTTGGATGATTCTCTGTTTTAACAACCTTTTCCATATGTCTATGCTAATTACTTGTAATCTCTTTCACCTGTTTAGAGAGATTACTTAAATTCTTATTATTAAAATTTACAATCCACAAAACTACATACAGAACACCTATTATGAAAAATAAAAATGCGTAGCCTCTTCCTGGCCCCGAACCAACAAGTTGAGTTAAAACATCGGCATTTTTTGGATAAAATGAAAATTCTAAATAATCTCCTAAAGGTCCTGCAATAACAACTCCCAAAGGTCTTAACATTTGAGCAATCGTCCCTCTAAGTGCTAAAGCTCTTCCCCTAATATTCTCATCTGTAATAGCGAGCCACGCTCCCGAGGAAACTGTATATTGTACCGTTCCACTGACACCTGCGATGATGCCATGTATGCATAAAAGAATAATACTTGGTCTGAGTGAACCTAGAATTAAACTAAGCCCACCTAAAAGGCCCATATATATTGCAACTTTTAAATTACCTTGAAGCTTGTCAGCTAAACGAAGTGAAATTATTGAACCAAATAAAAATGCTAATCCAACACTGGACTCGACAATACCCAACCCTCTTGCATCTGTGAAACTAAGTATCATTGGTGGAATTAATACTGTTGTAAAACCCCATAAAAAATTACCAATTGAAAAAATAGATACTAAAGCAAGTAACCCTTTTTGTTTTTTTAACCAGTTATAAGCTTCAACTAGATCAAAGTAGGTATTTTTAAAATTTAACTTTCCCTTAGTTTTAATTTTTTTACTTTTAAAGAACGTAATTGTTGCTATTCCAAAAAAGCAAGTAACAAGATCTACAAGTATTACTCCTGGCAAGCCAAAAAAAGAATATATGAATGCTCCACCTATTGGCCCAATTAAAACAGAGATTGCTTCTGCGCTTTCAAAAAGAGCTGAGACTTTTGTTACTTCATGTTTTTTTACAACATCTCCTAAAAAGGCACTCCATGTTGTCCAGTGAGCTATTTCAAAAATTCCAAAAGCTAAAGCAAATGGTATAAGTAAAGTAAGGGTCAAAATATCATTTAATGCAAGGTATCCAATAACGCACATCAATACTGCAATTATTAAATCGAAAACAATAATCAATGTTTTTCTAGGAAACCTATCTGCAAGAACTCCTCCAAATGGTCCTGTAATCACACCTACAATTGCAACTATAAATAAAATAGTGGAGAGAGCACTTGCTTTTCCTGTGGTCTCATATATCCAAACCCCAATTGCAAAAAAAGACATAGATGACCCTGTCCATGACACTGTTTGACCGAACCAAAGAAGATATACTTTTTTACTCATATTGACTTTCAGATAGTGATGATAGTTTTATTTGATTTCTACCTGAGTTTTCTTATTGAGTTTTTAATAATTTAATCAGTAGATTAATACCCTGTCAGCTTCAAAGGTAAGCTCAACAAGTTTATTAGGCGTTGCGGGAGTAAAACCTAAGGACTCCAATTGTTCTTTTGTAATTCCTCTAGCTTGTGCGGATTTACCAGAAGCATATAGTTTGGCTCCTTGACTCTTTAGCTCTTCTAAATGGTCTGACAAGGTTCCTAACCCAACACCTTGCATTTCCTTTGTAGTGATATCGTGGAGAGAAGTAACTCCATCCCCAGCACAAAATATAGTAACCTCATTGCCATCCTCTATTGCTGACTTTGCTACTAGAAAGCCCAAGACTGAACGGCTTGGATTTTCAACCCCTGTGATTATATGTACTAACAGTTTTCCCATATCTTAATAATAAAACCATAAAGTATTGAATTCCAGATTTAAGAAAAATAACTTACTAATTTAACCGATGCATGAAAAACAATGAACAATCCAGTTTTCAGTAGTTTGAGAATCTAATGAAGATAAAGCTATAAATCCTAAAACCATTGCAACTCCTATGAAAGTCCAGTTTTTTACAGGCATAAGTGAATAATAAACCGATTAGATTTGAAAATTAAAGAAATTAATCATAAGTTATATATAGATAATAAAAATGATTAGCAAAGAAGCTCAAAAAAGCATAAAAAAATATAAAAAATACGCAGCTTTTATCAGTGCTTTTTATAAAACTCCTAGTGAAATGACTTCGTGGAGGATAGGTTTTTTTAGGTGGTTTATAAATCTCCAGGGAGTAATTGGTCCAAAAGCAGAAGGAACAATAAAAGAAGAAGTATCTCTTGGTGGTATTAGGACTTTAAAGGTATCTACTCCAAACTCAGATCCAGAGCGAGTATTTTTATATTATCACGGTGGAGGTTACGCAATGGGTAGTCCAGAGTCACATTACTCCCTAGTTAGTTATTTAGCTGATATTTCTCAAACTACTATCTATGTTCCAGATTATCGTCTGGGCCCTGAATCTAAATATCCTGCACAATTAGAAGATGGTTTAAAAACGTACGAATCTTTAATAAATGATTTTGGTTATTCCTCAAATCAAATAGCTATAGGAGGTGATTCTGCAGGTGGTAACTTAGCTTTAATTACTTTGTTGAAGCTTAAGCAACTTGGAATTGAATTGCCTTCGTCAGTTGCTTTGTTATCACCGTGGGCCGATCCATCTGGTTCTGGTGATACATATACACAAGATATGGCAGATAGAGATATCTTGCTTGGACCAATTATGAAGAACGTCTGGCAGAACAATGACGAACTATATCATTACTACATTGATGAAAAAGATGTCGAAAAAGAAAATGAGCATATGTTTCCATTAAATGGGGACTATAAAAACTGTCCACCAATAATGATTCAGGTGGGAACTGAGGAGCTGTTACTTTCTGATTCTCAATCTTTAAAGAAAATACTAGAAAGAGACGGGTGCGTACATGAATATTTTGAATGGAAGGGTATGTACCATGTTTTTCATATTGATGTAAATATGCCAGAAACAATTGAAGCTTTTAAACAAATTGGATATTTTCTTGAAAAATATTTACCTAAAAAAACTGAAATGGAAAGTTAATGTCTATTGCACTTATTACCGGGAGTTCTGGACATGTTGGATCTAACCTGGTTAGAAAACTTTCAGAACTAGATTATAAGATTCGATGTATTGATTTTGATGGAGATTACAGAGCCTATGAAGGTTACGATGTTGAAATCATAAAAGGGGACATTACCGACAAAGAATCTCTATATGAAATATTTGAAGGTGTTAACGTAGTATTTCACACTGCAGCTCTGATTAACTTAGATAGAAGATATAGGGAGGCAATCGAGTTTGTAAATATTGAAGGCACAAGAAATGTTTGTGAAGTTGCACTTGAAAAAGGTGTGGAAAAGTTAGTCCACTTCTCCTCAGTAGATGCTTTTTATCGGTTTCCTATTGATGAACCGCTACTCGAAGATAGGAAGTTAATAGATGATGCAAGTGGTATGCCATACGATTACTCAAAAGCTGAAGGTCAGAGAATAGTTGTAGAGTTTTGCAACAAAGGGTTAGATGCATCAATAATTCATCCAACTTCGATTGTTGGTCCAAATGATTTTAAACCAGGACTTCCCATGCAGGCATTTGTTGATATGGCAAATGGTAAAACTAAGTTGATGCCTGACTGGGGGTATAACTTTATCGATGTTCGAGATCTATGTGATGCTGCAATTTCTGCAGTAGAGAATGGTAAGACAGGTCAGAACTACATAATTGGTGGCGAATATCACTCATATTTATATATTGCTGAGTTAATGGGTAAGCAAGTAGGTAGAAAAGTTGTTTATGGAAAACTACCTGAATTTATTACATATTTAGCTATTCCTTTTGAATACATAAAATCTCTAATTAATAAAAAACCTCGTTTGATAACTTTAGATTCAATTCATACAGCTCAAACTGGGAATAAAGTCGTTCCAAGTACTTTAGCTCGTGAAGAACTTGGTCATAACCCAAGGCCAATAGAGGAAACTATATTCGATACAGTTGAGTTTTTTCAAAAAAGAGGTCTAGTAAATTAGGAATTAGTATTTACAATATGTCTGTGAATAATTTAGAGTTTCTTAATGTAGCTGGCTACAAATTTGAGCCATTAGAAAACTTGGATTCCGTTATTCCTGAATTTCAGAATAAGTGTGATGAGTTAGGACTTAAAGGCTCAGTGTATCTGAGTCCAAATGGAATAAACTTTTCAATAGCTGGAACTGAAGCAGATATAGACACCTATATAAAATTTATGGAAGAGGATGCAAGATTTAAAGATATCCCCTTAAAGAAAACCTTCAGTGAGACACAGCCCTTTAGAAGAATGAAAGTGCGTTTAAAAAAAGAAATTATTTCACTTGGTAGAGATGATATTAATCCAAGCGAATTGACTGGAAATTACATATCGCCAAAAGAG